>ERZ1026780.2500-NODE-2500-length-10682-cov-8.842194_pt1 | contig 10682 bp, 8 predicted proteins | sample MGYA00380126_ERZ1026780 | MGnify/ENA primary metagenome ERZ1026780 (study PRJEB33269, sample SAMEA4719762) | human gut metagenome | biome: human-associated habitat; feature: organic feature; material: feces | place: Cameroon | collected 2013-10 ... | reverse complement strand
AATAAGATATTCTCTGAGATTGTGTATGCATAGGGAATGTCAAGAAAAGTGTGTAAGTTTTTTTCATTAGATTAAATTTTCATACTTTTGCATAAGCGTTTGAAACTTAGAATTGACCATAAGTTGCTTTCTGACCATAGTCCAATTCTGAACGCTCGAACCCTTCCATTTTGCGTACAATTCGGTAATTCTCAAATAGAGCAATTTAAGCAAGGCGTTTTTTCTAACTTACACACTTTATTTTACATTCTCGGCGTGATTATGCCGAGTTGAAAAGATATTTTCCCAAAGTACTGAAATGAAACGCTTACGGTTTTAAACCCTAACTTCTAAGTAAAATTACCCTATACAATCATGGAGTTCGATTTGAAGAAGATCATATATTTCTCTTTGCACCTTTGTCGGAGGATTAACGATACAAACTTTGTTTTCCGAATGCATGTCCGGACTTTTTATCTTCGATATCTCCAATAATATCTTTTTTAATGTATATCCGCTTTCACGCATATATTTTATAAGATTATTCAATATATACAACCGCACTATCAAGGATATGAATGACACGAATAGGTAACTTCATTGACAACAACGCCGTTGAAGTTTATATCGCCCTGATCGCGCATGTAAGTCATATATGAAGTCATTTCGTCAAAGGATTTCTTCATATATTCGCCACCTTCGCCATAATAATTGTCGAAGAAGGTCTTTTCAAGGTCGCTGTATTCGTAATTTACGTTAAACCAAAGTCTGCCGTTCAGATAGGTTTTGAAAGCGGTAAATCCCGACGTATAGAGCGTTTTCCAGTTACCCATACTCGTCATCAGTCTGCCGTTGTTGGTTTTAGCGAAACGATAAGCGTTCCTTTCGTGAAATCAATATCTGCCCAAGTAAGCGCAAGCAATTCTCCGATTCTGAGCCCCGAATAAAGACAAATCACGATCCCGATGAATTTCCGCTTCTTGTTCGACAATGTCGCCTGCTCTATCTTCTTCTGCTCGGCAAGCGAAAAACAGGATACTTCTTTCTCTTTCGTTTTCGGTCGTCTGATTTTGTCTGTCGTATACTCTTTCAGTTCTCCGAGCGTAGGCGTCGGGCGGGGATTAAAACGAAGTCGTCAGTTCGAGTCCTGTTTTTCAAAAAACAGGTCAAATGTCAGATACTCTTTGGGAATTTCAGGAATATTAAATCAAACAGCGTAAACAGCGAGTTCGTAAAAGGACGACCGAAAAGTCTTCGGTCGTCCTTTTTTGCATTTTCTATGATGGATTATTTTCCTCTTCAAGGGAATACAACCCTCTTTGCAAATATTACCCCAAAAAGAATTTTACCTTTTACGCAGTCCTTTTATTTATCTCATCAATCGATATTTCTTTTATTTCTCTGATAGTATGTAATAGTTCTTTATTTAAATTTCGAACAACGCCTGGCAACAAATTAAGTGACAACACTTTTATTTCATAGTAATAAGAATTATCCAGCCCGTCTTTTACTTCCAAGAAAAGATTGTTCACATCATAATTGAACCTAAAATCGAAATATACCGATTTATTTGGTAAAACAACGGTGTTGCCTTCAATCTCATTCCATTTACCGTCATGAAATACTCGCTTTACTTCGAATAGAGAGTGATCGGAATTTTCAATCTCGGCGACAACATGGCATTCGTATTCAATTCCATTGTCAGCAACATCAAAACAAACTTTTTTCGTCCGTATATCCTTTATTTCTTCCAAAACCATATTAAATGTAAATATCGGTTTTGCCTTTTTCTTTTCTTCCTCTTTTCTTTCTTTGTCAGAATGGCGAATTGTCCACGCGACACCGACAAGAGTCAATATTCCGCCATACAATGCAGCAACTACAGCTGTTACGATAGTTTTCAACTGCTCGTCGGGTAGTATATAAATCATGTATACACTCAACCCAGCACCAACTAACAAATCAAACAAAATCATTTTGTTTAACAATTTGTTTTCACTTAAAAACACGCCGATTACATTTGTGAATATTATTACAATCGATAGCAAGCCGAAAATATAAATCATTACATGCCACTGGTTAAATATTGCCATAAACAACAAATCGTACAACCAAAATAAAAGTGTTGCTTTGCCGAGCGTTGCATTCATATTCTTCTTTTGCTGTTCGTTTGGATTGAATTTTTTTGTGCATAATACACCAAAATAGCCAAATCCAACCGGAATAAACAATAGCAATACGGCAAATATTATCCAACATGCAACCATTATGGCATTTCCTCCTTAATTATATCGCTTAAAATTCTCGGCTTGTTCAATAACTTTTTCAAAAACTTCTTCATCCCATTCGGGAGGATATCCGTTCTTATATAGAAGTACCGTCAAATCCTGATTCAACTGGCTTTTTATATCATCCCTGTTGAAGAAATTTGCATACTGAAGTTTGTCATCTACCAGCAACTTAATTTTCTTTGCCAAATCAACACACTTCTCGTCTTCAAATACAAAATTGTGGGTATCCCTTACATGTACCAGAATATCGTAAAAAGCCTTCTCTTCGTATGAAACACCCATTTTCTCAAAAGACGTTTCATCGTCTTTTAGATCGTGCAATATCTTAATCAACTCATCGGACAAATCATTTACAAAATCCGCCACCACTTCGGTTGCAAATACCAACTTATCTCTTGAGTTATAAGTTTCAACCACCCGTCTTAATCTCTCGTCAAATTCAATAGCTTTAACTTTGTTTACCTTTCCATAGTTAATTATTGTTTTTTTCAAAAGCTTCATCAGGGCATTAAACTTCGTAATCGGCATTTTTACTGAATTCAATTGCTTCAAAAAATCCTCGCTAAAAAAGTCAATCGACTTATCCTCGTCGACGACATTTTCAACTCCGGTAACGGTTATTGCCTTTCGAACCATTTCTTCTACGACTTCGTTCATTACTTCGGCATCAGGCGCGTCGCCGACTGTTTGTTTATAAATAATCGAGCGAACAGCCATATAAAACTGTGCCTTAGCAAGTTCTTCTTTCGTAAGTTCACCTGACGGACATACTATTCCATACGCCGCCTTAAGTTTGCGCGATAACGTCATGAATCGCAATTCCATCTCTTTGGATGATTGAACATACTCCGCCGCCCGATTCAAACATTGCAAACGCTGCAACGGATTCCCAACATAAAAATCCGTCGCATTGAAGTTAATAAGCAAATCATCTATCAGCTTCAAATGGTTTCTGAAAATTCCAAGTGTAATCCCTATTTCGTCTATGGGACTTTCTTGTGGTCCGCCATACATCTTGATTGCTTCCATCATCTCGGTTTTAATGCCGATATAATCAACAACCAAACCTTTATCTTTTCCGTCAAAAACTCGATTTACACGAGAAATTGTTTGCACAAGCGTATGTTTTTGAAGCGGTTTATCAATATACATTACCGCAAGCGATGGTACATCAAAACCAGTGGTCCACATATCTACAACTATTGCAATCTTAAAATTAGAGTCATCGTTCTTGAATTGCTCATCAAGGAATTTGCGATACTCTTTCGTGCCGCATAAATCATATAATTCTTTTTCGTTGTCATCTCCTCTTGTTGCAACGAGATTTAATTTTGGAATCGCCACAAGTTCATCGTGTTTATCTGATGGTAAAGCAGACTCGTTTTCTGATTTTTTTGCCATCGTCCACTCAGGACGTAAAACCTCAATCTCTTTATACAACCTGAATGCCAACATTCTATCGGCACAAACAATCATGGCTTTTTGAACGACATGCGGTTTTTCGCTACACAAAGTTTCATAGTGAGTAACAATATCTTTTGCAAGTCTTTTCAGCCTTTCGGGATGACCTAAAATTGCAGACATTTTGCTCATCTCGCATTCACTTTTGTTTATTTGTTCCGGATTTGCGCCCAGTTCCGCACAACGTTCATAATATTTCTGTATTTCCTTTGCGTCCTTATCCGAAAGCATTACCGGAGCAAGACGAGGTTCATAGGCTATACGAACAGTAATGCCATCGTCGCAAGATTCTTTCATCGTGTATGCGTCAACGACATCGCCGAATACTGCAATCGCTTCGTCAACAGGCGTGCCGGTAAAGCCACAATAAACGGCATTCGGAAGACTTTCTCTCAAATAGTACGCAAAACCATAAGTCGTAAAAACCCCTTTATCTGTTTTCTTTAATTTTGCGTTAACACCCGCATTGGAACGGTGAGCCTCATCCGAAATACAAATTATGTTGCTTCTATCCGACAACAGTCCTGTACTTTCGCAGAACTTTTGTATCGTTGTAATATATACTCCTCCGCTTTCGCAGTTAGACAAAGTATCATGTAAGTCATCGCGACTCTCTATACTCTTTATATTCTTATCATTCAAATATTCTTTCGCCGTAACGAACAATTTAGAAGTTTGCGTATCCAAATCTTCACGATCGGTTATCAATACAATCGTTGGATTATGAAAAACGTCTTTCTTTCGCAACATCAATTGTCTCGATAAAAAGAGCATCGTATAAGTTTTTCCGCAACCTGTTGCGCCGAAATAAATACCACCCTTACCATCACCAGCTGGTCGCTTGTGTTGACTCAAGCTTTCCAACATCTTATTTGCGGCAAAAAATTGAGGATAACGACAAATAATTGCTTCGCTTTTCTTACTGTCATCAGGGTAAAATACGAAATCACGAAATACTTGTAGCAACCTGTCGGGAGCAAAAGCGCCTTCAATTATTGTAAAAAGCGAACTGATTCCATTAGCAACAGTATCCGTTTCATTCGCTTTGTTCCATGAATAAAAGAATTTATACGGGGTAAAAATAGTCCCGAGTTTAGTGTTTACTCCATCGGATATTACAGCCATTGTACAATACTTCAAAAGCGCAGGAATATCCCTTGCATAACGAATCGTTACTTGCTCCCATGCATTATGTATCGTGGCATCTTCTTCGATTGCGCTCTTAAATTCAAATATAGTAACCGGAATACCGTTTATAAATACCAACATATCGGGACGTCTTGTCTGAACGTCCTCAACCGTATACTGATTCACGATTTTAAAATTGTTATTTGCAATATTGTCAAAATCGATAAAGTCAATGTGAACTGCGGTTTGAGTTACGTCATCCCGTAAAAGATCAAACCCTTCCGACAGCATACGATACGTTGCCCTTGCTCCTTCGTAAAGCGGAACAGAAGGAATATTATCCAAAAGAGCAATGGCGCGACTTATTTCATTTTGAGTTAAGCACGAATATTTCTTTGACAGGTATGCCCTTAAATCGGAATAAATCAATACGTCTTTGAATTTGCGTTCAATTGTTTCTCCCGATACATAGTTGTAGTATTCGTATTGATCGAAAAGGCTGATTATAGCAGATTCAAGTTCCGACTCTTTGAATTTTCCTTTTTCAAATATGTAATCCATTTTTATTTTCCCTTATTTTTAGAACTTTCTTTGCTTCAAGTTTCGAAAAACAGCTTTTTATCTCAGTTCCAAGTTCTTCAAGAGTTTGAAATCTTTTCGATTTATCGGGATTGGTTCCCTTATCCATAAAAGGCTTAATTACAGGATCATGTATTTTTGACCAATTTGTTTTTCCTGTTAGTATGTATGTAAACAGTAGTGTTATGGCATATAATTCATGTGTTAATTCGTAGTTACCAAAGCCCCCGACTTTTAATGCAGGGTCGTTTAACGATCCCTTTAGATCAGTATTTTCCGACGTTAATTCACTTTCAACTATTTTTACAAGGCCAAAATCAGACAGCTTGACCACCAAGGCGTCATCATACTGCTTTATTAGCACATTTTTAGGACTAATATCCCGATGATATATTTTTTTAGAATGCAAGTACCCATATGCACGAAGTAACTGCATTATAATATTTCTACGTTCCTGTAATGTCATGGATTGATTATGTATACTTATGTATTTTTCCAGAGTATAATCCATCAATTCCATTATATACTCATGCTTCTCTTCGTTGTACGAGTATACCTCCACAATGTATGGCGAATTCAGCAGCTTCATTTCATCATATTCACGTTTAAAACGCTTAAGCTCTTTCTCCGTTAACTCGGATTTTGCTCGCTTTAAGACAAAATCTTTTTGGTAAAAATCATCTGTATATCTAAAGACATTTGCGTATGAGCCTCCACCAATTTGCTTCATTCCTGTGTAGACTTTTTCGCAAGAATGGGAAATAATTAAATGATCTATTTCTTGTGCTTCATAAGCATCTCTACCAGAAATTTTCTTTGTAGCAACTAAACAATACCCGTCCGGTTTAAGCAACTCATTAAATTTTTGCAAATATAATTTCCACTGACTTTGTTCTTGACGAACAGCAGGATGCAACATTTCGCAAATAAAACGCAAAATATATTTATCATCATTTCCGTTTGATAGGTGAAACCTATCATCAGAAAAGTACCAATACTCATCCCAGTCTTCGTTATTTATTGTGTGTTGCCATATATCTCTTCTTGCATTTAAAAATCGACTATCTGTTGAAGGCATTTTATTCAAATCGTATATCCTTGATAAAAAATCAATTTCATTCAAACGACCGTACGGACTCATTTTAACACTATATCCGTCAATATATTCACCGGATTCTCGATCAAATTCTGGTTCTTTTAAAGGAACCCATATCCCGCTTCCAATTATATCAATAAGGTCTTGCCTTGTTACATCCGTAATACGATTCATGTTTTCTCCTTAATTTTTTAAAAGCATCAAACAATCTTATTTAAATCGATCGTATATCCCATCTCTTTTAATTCTTTCAGTAATTCAAATTCCCAATTTCTTACATCAGCATATACAACGCCAGACAAATCAGAGGGCATTTCTATGTTTTTATCGGACAAAATAACAACATGATCCCTGCCAAGCTTACCCATAAAGTAACCAGTTTCCAATACTACATTTTGCCTTGCGCGAGAAGTATACGAAGTCGCATCTTTTGCCCCACCAATGTCATCCGCAGTAAATAAACAGATTGCACCACTCACATCACTAAAATCTTCAATTTTTTCTATTATTGTGCGCCCTTTATTTGCCTGTTCGGATAGTATAATGGCCTTAATTCCTTGCTTTTCTATTACGCGGGCAACAGATTGTTTTAATTCTCCATTGTGCCCATGAACAATAAAAATTTTTTCATATGCAAGCTGACCGTTTAAGCAATTTTTCGCCTCGCAAACTTCTTTCTGCTCTTGCATCTCATCAAGATATGTTAAAAAAATAGCCTTTGTAGTCACCAATCCGTCTTTACAGGCTTCAATAAATGCAGAATCCGGAGTGTAAGTTGTATAAAACAATAGAGAGAAACTTGTCTTTACAAATTTTTCATATTCTAAACTATTCTTGCCATATTTCTTTATAAGAAATCTCTCCGCTTTTGTTTTCCAAGCTTGAAAAGAAGGGGCGGAAGATGTAATTTCCGCAGAAATTAAAACATCAATTTCATCGATAATAGATTTTAGTTTTTGATAATCTGTCATATCTTTTCTTCCTCCAACGAACCCCTTACTAATATCGGGCAAATATTCTTGATTTGTGCTTTCAATTTTTCATTTATCTCTTTGCGTTGGTTGTATACCTTATACAATTCTGCGATTGATTTTTGCACATTTATTGATGGAATGGGAATTTTTATGTTTTTCATTTCGTCCCAAGAAAAAGTTTCTCTCGCAGATCCCCACGAATTAAAACGTGCATATCTATCAAATTCTCCTCTTGTTAAAAATAACATTAAGTAATTCGAAGATAAACAAACCTCATCTGTTCCAAACACTATTGAAATTGAGGAAACCAATACCGGTTCTTTAGTATTATTGTATCCAAGTGATATTTTATCCGCACGGCGCGATGTATCAGAAACATAAGCGATTTGTCCCGGTAATACTAATTTATAATTATCAAGTTTTACGCCATCCATATCCGCTTTTGTTGGTATCATCTCTTTACTTGTAGCTAACCCTCTAACGAAATCCACCGACAAGTTTAAATCATTTCGCCTATCACTTAAAATAAGATATTCCCCAATTTCTTCGCTGGGCATTTTACGACGCAAATCTTCGATATATGCATCGCAGACGAGTTTCAAATCGTCGAGACCTTGCTCGTATGCACGTTGATTTGCAAGCATTGCGAGGTAAATATCCACATACTTTTTTTGCACGTCTATCGGCGGGAGAGACAATTCCATTTCACAAAATCTATCCCAATCCAAATTTGAACGAATACTACTATCGCTATAAAACCAACCCAACCGATCTTTTTCTTTGGATAAAAACAACATAAAAAAGTATTCCGGTAACACAATATCTTGTGCTGTGACTTCAAATGTTGTGTAAGCAGGCGAAACAATAATAGGCTTATCTTGCAAATACATACTTATCCTAATGCATTCATCCCTACCAGTTTGCATTCCGCTATATACAAAACGATTTTTACGCACAACCTTATATTTCGTTTCATCAAGACCTGTCGTATCGGCAACTGTAGGCATAAATTCTTTATTTATGTTTATACCATAAAAATCCCTACTCCCAATGTTGTTACGTTCATCAACAACATTTATCAAATCGCCTAACTTAACTTTTTTTAATGCCATAGCCTATTCCCTCAAAAGCATCAACAAGCATTTTTTGCGATTGTTGTTCTTGCTCCATCAAATTTCTCATTTCCGATTGAATACGCGCCATTTCGGAATTAAAATCTATATCCAAATCGTGGTCGATAAATTCAATATATTTACTCGGAGCAAGGCAGTAATTCTTTTTACCGATTTCGGCTATTTTCACCGAACGATACAACTCAGGTACGGCGTATGTTGAAGAATCAACCGTTTCAACCGATTGCCAATCGTTGTATATCTTTTTAACTGCCGCGATCTGGCTATCCGTAAGCACGGTTTTCTTTTTCTTTTTACCCTTGTCGATAACGTATTCTTCCGTATTTTCATCCCAACGGCGGAGATCTACAAAAAGGACTTCCCCCGTCCTGTCGCGAAGCTGTCTTCCGTTGAGCATACGAGCTTTTTTGTTATTGTTCATTATCCACAACGTAACAGAAATATCCGTAGTGTAGAACATATCTCTCGGCAAAACGATAATTGCTTCGATTTTATCGTTTTCGAGTATTTTTTTACGAATTTGATATTGAGCCGCTCCACCCGCATCATCCTCGTCATCGCCGCCGGAACCGGCATTCAATGCTCCGTTAGCAAGCAAAAATCCTGCTATACCTCTTTCAACGTCAAGTTTAGAAAGCATATGCAAAATCCAAGCATAGTTTGCATTTGCAACGGGCGGCATTGCCGGTTTATATGGTTTGAAGCGAGGATCGTTTACAAGCTCATCTTCTCCACGCCAATTTTTAAGGTTAAACGGCGGATTTGCCATTATGTATTGAACGATAGTGTCCTTATGTTGGTCGTCGGTGAACGTCGAAGCATTCTTTTCGCCCAAGTCGCACGAGATTCCGCGAATAGCCAGGTTCATTTTTGCAAGACGCCAGGTATCGGGATTAGATTCTTGCCCGACAACGGACACTTTTTTGCGATTGCCTTTATGTTGGTCAACAAATTTCATTGATTGAACAAACATTCCTCCGGAACCACAACAAGGGTCGTAAACGATCCCGTCATAGGGTTCAATAAGCTCCGAGATCAATTTTACGCAGCACGCGGGCGTGTAAAATTCGCCATCTTCCTTTGATGCCGATGCCGCGAAGTTTTGCAAAAAGTATTCGTAAACACGCCCTATCAAGTCTTCTTCGTGAAAACGGCTTTCGTCCAACTTGTTTATTTCGTCAATCAACGATTTTATTGCGTTCTTATCCGCGCCCAAAGAAGCGTAGTTATTTTGCGGGAGAGTGCCTTTGAGCGGAGGATTAGCATCCTCGATATCTTTCATTGCCGTATCAAGTTTAACTGCAATATCGTTATCTCCGGCATTTTTTACGATAAAAGACCATCTGCAATGATCAGGAAGATAGTAAACGTTTTGTGAATTATAAAATGCAGGTTTTTCCAAAAATACGGGAATATCTCCGTATTCTGCAATTATTTCTTTACGACGTTTTTCAAACTTATCCCCGGCAAATTTAAGAAATGCCAAGCCGATAACGGAATCCCTATTCTTTTCAAAACTACCAAAGCCACGCAGAGCAACCCGACAATTCCATAATACCTGTTCCAGCGTAACTTCTTTTTCTTTCTTTGGTGCCTTAGATTTTTTTATACCTGAAGTCATAGTAAACTCCTTTTTCTTATTGTTGTAAAATTTCCCAATAGCCCGTACGGGTATTACCAACGCGGGCAATAAGCCCTTTTTCTTTCAATCCATCAAGAGCGCGCTGAACCGTTTTGACGGTTTTTGAAATTTCCATTGAGAGTTCTTCTCTCGTCAGATTTGGTTGTAATTTCAATAATTGATAAACCGACTTTTCCGTTTTAGACAAAACAACAGGGACAGTTTTGTTCGGTTCAGAGACATTTTTCAACGCATTAGGGTCATTTCTCGAAAAGATAAACGAGAAACCTATCGGGGTTTTCTCATAAGAGCAAGAAACGTTTTCAGCGTTACAAAGAGTATACACACGCTTAAACCCGCTGCCAAAAGATTCAATATCGTGGCAGAGATACAGCACTTTTGCAATTAACTCGTTTCGTA
>ERZ1026780.2499-NODE-2499-length-10686-cov-5.487254_pt1 | contig 10686 bp, 10 predicted proteins | sample MGYA00380126_ERZ1026780 | MGnify/ENA primary metagenome ERZ1026780 (study PRJEB33269, sample SAMEA4719762) | human gut metagenome | biome: human-associated habitat; feature: organic feature; material: feces | place: Cameroon | collected 2013-10 ... | reverse complement strand
GATTTTGGGCGGCGAGCACCGGGACGCGGCTTGGCGGTCAGCTTGGGATCGGGGCCGCCCTGCCCGGCAGCGCGGCGGGAAATGAGGTACTCCCGGTCGGGCTGCACCAGGCAATCCGGACCATGGCCAATGAGGTCCTCCCGGCCGGCACGCACCAGCGCTTCGATAACGAGACGGCGGTTTTCCGGCTTCCAGTATTGCAGCAGGGTGCGCTGCAGTTTTTTCTCATAGGGATCGGTGGGGACAAAAACCGGCTGCATCGTCCAGGGATCGATGCCGGTATAGAACATACAGGTGGAGGCAGTGCCCGGCGTGGGGTAAAAATCCTGCACCTGCTGGGGACGGAGGTGGTGTTTTTTGAGGAACAGGGCCAGCTCCACGGCATCCCGCATAGTGCTGCCGGGGTGGCTGCTCATCAGGTAAGGGATGAGATAAAGCTCCTTGCCTTCCTTTTGGCAGACACGCTGGAAGCGGCGCAGAAATGCCTCGTAAACATTGATGTGGGGCTTGCCCATTTCATCCAGTACACGGGCGCTGCAGTGCTCCGGGGCCACCTTGAGCTGGCCGCTGATGTGGTAGCGCACCAGCTCGGTGAGGAAGGTATCGTCCTCCTCCCCCATCATGTAATCGTAGCGCAGCCCGCTGCGAACAAATACCTTTTTGACCCCGGGGATGGCCCGCAGCTCCCGCAGAAGCTGCACATAGTCGGTGTGGTCTACCCGAACGGCCGGGCAGCGGGTGGGGGCCAGGCATTTTTTATCCTTGCACAGGCCATGGGTGGCCTGCTTAGCACAGGAGGGGGCTCGGAAATTGGCGGTGGGGCCGCCGACATCGTGGATATAGCCCTTGAAATGGGGATTGTGGGTAAAGCTTTCGGCCTCCCGCAGCAAAGAGGCGTGGCTGCGGGTGGTGATATACCGTCCCTGGTGGAACGCGATGGAGCAGAAATTGCAGGCGCCAAAGCAGCCGCGGTTATGGATAAGGGAAAATTCGACTTCTTTAATGGCGGGAACGCCGCCCATCTCCTCATAGATGGGATGATAGTAACGCTCGTAAGGCAGCTCCGCCACGGCATCCAGTTCCTCGGTGGTAAGGGGCAGCGCCGGCGGGTTCTGCACCAGGTATTGCTCCCCGTGCTTCTGCACCACGGCCCGGCCGGTCACATGGTCCTGCTCCTCCAGCTGGAGGCGGCAGGCGCGGGCGTAGGTTTTTTTATCCTGCGATACTTTATCGAAGGAGGCACAGGAAACGGCGTTTTCCGGCAGGGGGGCGGTAAGGGGGCAGAGATAGCAGGTCCCGCGGATATCCCGCATTGCGGCAGGGTGCTCTCCCCCCGCCATGCGGGCGGCAATTTCGGTCATCTGATGCTCACCCATGCCGTAGATGAGAAGGTCCGCGCCGGAATCCACCAAAATGGAGGGGCGAACGGCATCATCCCAGTAATCGTAGTGGGCAAAGCGGCGCAGGGAGGCTTCCAGCCCGCCGATAACAATGGGGATATCGCCGTAGGCCTCGCGGATGAGGCGACAGTAGACGATGGTGGCGCGATCGGGGCGCAGGCCTGCCCGGCAGCCGGGGGAATAGAAATCCTCGCTGCGCAGGCGCCGGGCCGCCGTATAGTGGGCGACCATCGAATCGATATTGCCGCCGGAAACGAGAAAGCCCAGCCGGGGACGGCCGAAGCGGGTCATCTCCTCCGGAGTATCAAAGCGGGGCTGGGCCAGCACCGCCACACGGTAGCCCTGGCTTTCCAGCAGGCGGGTGATGATGGCCGGGCCAAAGCTGGGGTGATCCACATAGGCAGCGCCGGTAACATAGACAAAGTCCGCGGCCTCCCAGCCGCGGGCCGTCATTTCTTCTTTTGTGATGGGCAGAAAGCTCATAGCTGCTCCCTTCATTTCTTGGGCTCGGTCTGCTGGTCCTCGCTGATGCGGGGCAGGCTCCAGCGGTAGTGAGTGGCCAGCATGCGGATGGCAAATACCAGGATGACGCCGGTGAGGGCCGCGGTGCTTTCCTGCAGGGGAGTGCGCAGCAGAAAATAGGCCGCCCCGCCGATGATGCTGGCGATGGCATAGACCCGGCGGCACAGTACCATGGGGATCTCGCGGCTCATCATATCCCGCAAAACACCGCCGCCCACCCCGGTGAGCAGCCCCAGGAACACGCACAGGAAGGCATTTTCGCCATAGCCGGCGGCCACGCCTGCCCGTACGCCGATGACGGTGAACACGCCAAGACCCAGGGCGTCAAAGATATTATTGACACGGTCGATGAGGACCATATGGCCAAAAAAGCCGATGCGCCAGTACCACGCCAGCAGGAACACCACCAGCGAGGTAGCGATGGCCACAATGGCATAGAGCGGCTGGCTGAACATGACCGGCGGGGTGCGGCCCAGCAAAAGATCCCGGATGCAGCCGCCGCCAAGGGCGGTGGTAAGCCCCAGCAGCATAACGCCAAAGACATCCAATCTCCTTTGCAGGGCCACGGTGGCGCCGGAAACGGCAAAGGCCACGGTGCCCACCGCCTCCAGCACGGTGAAAAGTGTTTCGGTTAGGGTATTCATGGGATTCCTCTTATGTGGGTAGGATCAATCGGCGGACATGGTTTTGCGCTCGTAGTACTGGTCCTTGGTCATCAGCACCTTGCGGGGCTTGCTGCCCTCAAAGGGCCCGACGATGCCCTTTTCCTCCATCTCGTCCACCAGGCGGGCGGCGCGGGCATAGCCCACCTTAAGCCGGCGCTGGAGAAGTGAGGTAGAGGCAAGACCGGCTTCCACCACCACGGCAATGGCCTGCTCCAGCAGCTCATCGCCATCGGTGCCTTCAGCATCGCCGCCGGCGGCGGAAGCGGAACCGGAGGAGCCGCCCTTGCCCTTGACCTGGGCGGCGGATTGCTCGATCTCGGTCATGATGGTATCATCATATTCGCCCTTTTCGCCCTGCTTGATGAAGGTGACAACGCGCTCCACCTCGCTATCGGTGACGAAGCAGCCCTGCACGCGGGTGGGCTTGCTGCTGCCAACGGGGTAATACAGCATATCACCGCGGCCCAGGAGCTTTTCGGCGCCGCCCATATCCAGGATGGTGCGGCTGTCGATCTGGGACGAAACGGCAAAGGAAATACGGCTGGGAATATTGGCCTTGATCAGGCCGGTGATGACATCGACGGAGGGACGCTGGGTAGCAATGACCAGGTGCATGCCGGCGGCACGGGCCATCTGCGCCAGGCGGCAGATGTAATCCTCGACATCCTTGGGGGCGGCCATCATCAGGTCGGCCAGCTCATCGATGATAATGACGATCTGCGGCATGGGGTGCAGCTCTTCCCGCTCGGCTGCCAGGCGGTTGTAGCCTTCCAGGTCGCGGGTGCCGGTGGCAGCAAAAAGTTTATAGCGGTTGAGCATCTCGCCGACCGCCCAGCAGAGGGCCCCGGCGGCCTTTTTAGGATCGGTGACGACCGGCACCAGCAGGTGCGGGATGCCATTGTAGCCGCCCAGTTCCACCACCTTGGGGTCGATCATCAGGAGCTTGACATCCTCCGGGGAGGATTTATACAACAGGCTGATGATGATGGAATTGATGCAAACCGATTTACCGCTGCCCGTGGCGCCCGCAATGAGCAGGTGGGGCATCTTGGCAAGATCGGCCAGACAGATGCGGCCGGAAATATCCTTGCCGAGCGCGACCGAAAGACGGCTCTTGGCACCGGTGAACTCGGTGCTGTCGATGATCTCCCGGATGGGGACGGCGGCGATATCCTTATTGGGTACTTCGATACCGATGGCGGCTTTATTGGGGATGGGGGCTTCGATGCGCACGCCGCCGGCAGCGAGATTCAGGGCGATATCATCGGCCAGATTGGTGATGCGGCTGATCTTGACACCGGCGGAGGGCTGCAATTCATACCGGGTGACGGCAGGCCCGCGGGAAATATCCACAATACGGGTCTCGACCCCGAAGCTGCGCAGCGTATCCACCAGCAGATCGGCATTGGCGCGCAGCTCCTTTTGGGTATTGCCGCCGCGGGTGGCCTTGGGCTCTTCCAGCAGGTTGACCGGCGGGAAGGTGTAGGTTTTTTCCTCCGGTACCGGCTCCAGCAGCACCTCCTGGGCGGCCTGCGCCGCCTTTTCCTCCGGTGTTTCGCCAAAGTGCAGCTTGCCGTCCTTGGCCTCGGCCACTGGCTCCCCTACCACGGCGCTGCCGCTGACCGCACGGGTGATGAGGTCCTCGATGGAGGTTTCGGCCGGGGTGGGGGCGGCATTGGTGACAGGTGGCGTGACAGGCTGGAAATCCGGCTGAGGTTCCGGCACGGGGGCGGGTTCTACCGGCTTGTCCGGTTCACTATCGAAATCGTAGGCACGGCCGGTATTGGTGCTGACCTTCATGGCGTCGGTCAGGCGCTCCACCTTGCGGCGGGAGGCTTCGCCCTCCTTGGTGAGGGCTTCTTTCCGGGCTGCGGCAGGAGATTTTTCCTCCCCCTCCAGCGCCACATCAATATTGAAATTCTTGCGGTTTTTCTTTTGGGCGACTTCGGCCGCCTCAGCAGCCGCCTGGCGGTTTTCCACCGCGGCGGTGTAGGCTTCCTCCAGCTTCTTGACTGGCTTTGCGGCGCCCTTAAACAGGCCGATAAGGGTAGTGCCAGTGGAGATCATGAAGAACACAAAGAACAGGAGGATATCCACGATGAGGGCCCCGGTGCGGCCCAGCCAGCGCAGCGGATACACGCCAAACAGAATGGCGAACGCGCCGCCCCCGGTAAGGGCGGTGCCGCTGCGGTACAGGGCCTTGATACTCTCGGCAAAGGTGCCCTCCGCGGCACTGCCGCCGATGATATGGGTAATGCCGCACAGCAGCAGGACCATCAGCACCACGCTGGCGCTTTTGAGCCCTGGAGTGATGGCGGTGCGGTCCATGGTCAGCAGCACGGCTACGATCATCATAAGCGGGCCCATGAGATAGCAGCACCAGCCCATCAGGCCGCGCAGCACATTATGTACGGTATTCCAGGCGTTATCGCCGGGGATGGCCGCCAGCAGAAGCAGCAGCACCCCCAGCGCAAAGAGGATGATCGCATTAAGCTCCCGCTTGGCCTGCAGCTGCGCCTTGGTGGGCTTTTTGGCTGCCGGCTTGCGTTTTTTTGCCGTTGATTTTTTGGTAGTAGCCATAGTAGGGGTGGTTCTCCTTTCCCTTGGTTCCCTGCACCAAAAAGCAGGGCGGCGGCTCATCCCCTGCCCGGAAACCGGACAAGGGAAAAGCCGCTTTTATATGTGCATTCCTTATTTGGATTTTTTCTTCTGGAGGCGGTTTTCGTAGCGGTCCCCCAGCTGGAAGGTGAGCATCTCCCGGAAATCCGCCAGGTCCTCGGCGGAGAGGCAGCGCTTGGGGATGAGCAGTGCGCTCTGCTTGCCCAGGAACATGAAGAAATACTCAGCGGTCTCGTACATATTCATGATGTTATTCCAGGCGTGCAGCGCGGTGGTGCCGGCCTGTTCATCCAGCACATTGATGCCGTTATCATTGAAGACATAGCGCATGGTGTGGCCAATGAAGGTCTTATCGTTCTTGATGAAGCGGCGGGCGGAAAGCTCCGGCAGGAGGAACGCGCCCAGCACGGCGATGACCGCCACAATGGTAATAATGGTGGGCTTTTGGTTTACCTTAAAATCGGCGTAGACGCCGACGATGGCGATAAGCAGCAGCAAAATGTTCATCATCACGCTGTTTTTGTTCTTTCCGCCTGTCATAAAGCGGGTAAGGGCCAGGTAGTCTCTGCCCTCCATAATGGCTTCGGCTCTGATTTCAATATCCATGGTTTTTATTTGTCCTTTCGCAAGATGTAATAGCTGCAAAGCTGCGGTATATTTTAATGGATGAGGCCGGTGATGAACGCCTGAACGGCGTTACCGGTTATCTTTTCCACAATGCCCAGGATGACAACGACAGAGCCCAGCACCAGCGTGTAAATGGCGAAGATGCGGAACTTATCGCTCTTGATGAGATAATTGACCAGGCGGATGGCCAAAAGCCCGAAAATGAGCGCCGCCGCCATGCCGATGAGGGCGGTACCCCACTCGATACCGATGCCGGCCGTGGCAGCGTCGTGCAAATCCAAAACTCCGGCTGCGAGAACGGCAGGCAGACCCAGAATGAAGGAATAGGATACCGCGTAGCTGCGCTCCAGCCCGCACAGCTGCCCCACCGAAATGGTGGAGCCGGAGCGGGAGATGCCGGGCAGGGTGGCAAAGAGCTGCGCCACACCGATGGCCAGGGCGTGCTTGCCCTTCATGGTGGAGGCGTCCCGGTGACCGCGGGGGGCGCGGTCCGCCAAAAAGAGCAGCGCCGAGGTGATGAGGAAGCAGATGCCCTCCACCAGGATGTCGTTATCGGCGCTGACCGAGGTGATAAGCTCCTGCAGCGGCAGCACCAGCAAAAGCGGCACGCAGGAAAGGATCAAAAGATACAGCATGCGGCGGTAAGGGGTGGCCTTCTGCTTAAAGAGACGGCCGCGGAACAGATCGGCAAACAGCAGGAAGAATTCCTTAAGGAGCTGCCACACCGTGGGCCAAAAGGCGATGATGACCGCCAACAGCGTGCCCAGGTGCAGCATGACTGAAAAGGTAACAGAGCTTTCGGAATTGATGCCGGTGAAATACTGATACAGTGAAAGATGGCCGGAGGATGAGACCGGCAGGAACTCGGTGAGACCCTGCAGTACCCCCTGTAAAATGGCGCTGAGAATGCTCATGATGTTGGTTTTCTCCTCTTGTAGCTATGTAAATGCCCCAAAAAGGGCATTCTTTACGGTTGGTAGCTTTGGCCGGGCTGCAGTGACGGCTTGAGATAGGCAGCGGGATCGGTGGAGCAGACACCCTGCACGGTGCGAAGGCCATCCGCATCCGTCATCACCTGCACCCAGCCCTCCGGGCAGGGCAGCCACTCGCTTTCGGGCGGCTCCTGCAGCGGCAGCAGCGCTTCCGGCGGCAGGATAGTGTGGATCATCTGACTGCCCCCTTTGCGGGCGGTTCCTTACCGGTCTTTGCCTTGGGCGGGCGGCCGCGGCGGGGCTTTTTCCTGCCGTCCTCCTCATCAATGAGGTCATAGAGCTTGCCCAGGGCATCCTGCAAGCCGCCCAGTTCATCGATGAGGCCCACCTGCACGGCGCCTTCGCCATCCAGCACTGTGCCGATATCCATGACCAGCTCGCCGTTATTCATCATCAGCTCCCGGAATTTTTCGGGCCGGATGCGGCTGTTGGCGGTGACGAAGCCGGTGATGCGCTCCTGCATTTTATCGAAGTAGGAAAGGGTCTGCGGCACGCCCAGCATCACACCGTTCATCCGCACGGGGTGGACGGTCATGGTGGCGGTGGGGGCGATGAAGCTGTACCGGGTGGAAACGGCCAGCGGCACACCAATGGAATGGCCCCCGCCCAGCACCAACGAAACGGTGGGGGTCTTCATGCCGCTCAGCAGCTCGGCAATGGCCAGACCCGCCTCCACATCGCCGCCGACGGTATTTAAGATGACCAGCAGCCCCCGGATGCTCTGGTCCTCCTCGATGGCGACCAGCTGCGGGATGACATGCTCGTACTTGGTGGTCTTGTTCTGCGGGGGCAGGATATAGTGCCCCTCGATCTGCCCGATGATGGTCAGGCAATGGATCTTATGCCGGCCGCCCTCGGTGGTCACGCTGCCGGAGTGATAGATCTCCTCGCTGCGGCGCTCCTCCTCATTTGCTTCCGGCTGGTTCTGCTCCTCATTTTTGGGGGCGGTGGATGCTTTTTTCTGCGGCATGGTTTTGGCTCCTCCCTGTGGGTTTTACCCATAGTGTGAACCATTCCCGGCCGCTTTATGCCGGTTTAGTAGCCCTTGATCCCCTCGATGGAATCATCGTGGGCAACCCACTCCTCATCCACCTCAAAGGTGCGGTAGGTATCACGGGTATCCCGCACAATGACCCGCTCGATGCCGGCATTGATGATCATGCGCTTGCAAAGGGAGCAGGGTGCCGCGGCCTCCACATAGCCGCCGGTGCGGTTTTCCAGCCCCACCAGGTACAGGGTGGCGCCCAGCATCTCGCTGCGGCTGGCATTGATGATGGCGTTCTGCTCGGCATGGACGCTGCGGCAGAGCTCATAGCGCTCGCCGCGCGGCACCTGCAGCTTTTCACGGGTACAGTAATGCAGCTCATTGCAGTTGGCGCGGCCGCGGGGGGCGCCCACATAGCCGGTGGAGATGATGGTATCATTCTTGACGATGACCGCGCCGAAATTGCGGCGCAGACAGGTGCCCCGCCCGGTAACAGCTTCTGCGATATCCAAATAGTAATTGATCTTATCCCGGCGCTCCATGGGGCCTCCTTTTGCCTAACACAGTACGATATGAAACGATTTGCTTCATTATACACCATTCTGTTGATTTTGTCTATCAAGAGATGGGGAATTAAATGTAACTTAATGGAGACCGCCGAGAGCTGATTTGGCCGCAGGCCCCGATGCTCTCCCCCTGCACTTACCAAAGCCATTTCCGCACCATTTTACCCTGCCCGGCATACAATGGCCACTGGGTTTTATTTTTCGCTTACCTGGCCCGCCCCTTGCATCAAAGGCCGAATTATGGTATTTTTTATAGAGTGAACGCTTCATCTTCCACATGGGAGGTCTTTTTATGTGCAAACGGATCCGGGAGGACATTGCGGCGGTGCGTCAGCGCGACCCCGCTGCCCGTTCCGGCTTTGAAATACTGCTGATGTACGCTGGCGTACACGCGCTGTTCTGGCACCGGCCGGCGCACTGGCTGTACCGGCATCACTGCTTTTTCCTGGCACGGCTCATCAGCCAACTCACCCGCTTTTTTACCGGTATTGAGATCCACCCCGGCGCGACCATCGGGCACAATGTTTTTATTGACCACGGCTCCGGCATCGTCATCGGCGAAACGGCAGAGGTAGGCGATGGCTGCACGCTGTATCAGGGCGTTACCCTGGGCGGCACCGGCAAGGATACCGGCAAGCGCCATCCCACGCTGGGGCGCAATGTAATGGTGGGCTGCGGCGCCAAGGTGCTGGGCCCCGTGCGGGTGGGCGATAACTGCAAGATCGCCGCCAACGCTGTACTGCTGCACTCCATCGATGCCGACAGCACCGCTGTGGGTGTACCGGCCCGCGTGGTACGGGTAAGCAATGTAAGGCTGGAAAACGAACTGCTGGACCATGTGCACATCCCCGACCCCATCCAGCAGGAGCTGAACCGGGCCCACCGGCAAATTGCTGAACTGGAAAAGCGGCTGGAAGCCCTGGAGGCAGCACTGGAAAAGGAAAAAGAAAAATAACCACAGCCTATGCGCCTGACCTCCCAAGCCGTTTGGCGTGGGAGGTTTTCTTTACTCTTTTATGGGGCAGATAAAAAGGAGGTAGATTGTGATGTTTTATATCATATTTGATTTTTGCATGGCGGCAATTATGCTTTTATTCGGCATATGGTTTTATAAATCCGGCGGAAAAGCAGCCGATTACTTGTCCGGTTACAATATGAGGTCCGCGGATGAGCGCCGAAAATATGACGAAGATGCCATGTGTAAAGCATATGGAAAAAGAATGATGTACATGTCGATCCCTTTTCTCATTGGGATTGCCATAGATTTCCGGTATCCGGGAATTGGCTGTCTCATTTCATGGGGAATATGGCTCGTTCTGTTTATTCTGCTGCTTATTGAACGGCACAAAAGAGAACTATAAACTTCACTTTCCCGCACTGTCCTACAGCGCGGCCACCAGCCGACGCAGGGCGCTGAGCCAATCGGACTTTCGCTCATCCTCGGCCGCCAGCAGAAAGCGCTCCCCGAAGAACACTGCTGTGGCCGCCTGTCCGGCAAATTTGGCCTCTATACGACCCATTGGGCAGCCATCCATCGGGTGTAGGGCGCCCATCTGCGCACCACCCGCTTTCATGGTTTCTTCCAGAGTGCTCATGCCCTCCCGGATTATCGCGCCATGGGCTATGGGGCAGCCCTCCGTGGTAAATTCCAGTCCTGTAATAGTAATGATCTGTTCGGTCATGGTGGTTCCTCCTTGCGCTCTTTTTTGTTCTGTCCTTATCATAGCAGGCCGCCAGTCCCATAATCCGGACTTTGATGGACAGGCCGAGGCAGATGTGCTATATTTATGAGGAAATTGCGGCCAATAGACCGGTGGGAGGAACCAAAATGGAGCAAAATAAAGCCCTGCTGGAGCGCATCCGGCTGTTTGTGCTGGACCTGGATGGCACCGTATATCTGGGCGACCGGCTGCTGCCCGGTGCCGCTGAGTTTATCGCCACGGCAAAAGAAAAAGGCCGGCGGGTGCTGTTTTTCACCAATAACACCAGCCGCAGCCCGCTGGAATATGTGGAGCGCCTTTCCCGCATGGGCATTCCTGTCACCCGGGAGGACATTCTCACGGCCGGCGATGTGACCATTCACTACCTGCAGACACACTGCGCGGGGCAAAGTGTTTATCTTTTGGGGGTACCCGCCCTGCGGCAAAGTTTTACGGAAGCCGGAATTCCCCTTACCGAAGAACAGCCTGATCTTGTTGTGGTGGGCTTCGATAAGACACTGACCTACGAACGGCTGGAAAAGGCCTGCATCTACCTGCGCCGGGGCGCCCGTTTCCTCGCCACCCACCCCGATATCAACTGCCCCACCGA
>ERZ1026780.2496-NODE-2496-length-10697-cov-2.951137_pt1 | contig 10697 bp, 8 predicted proteins | sample MGYA00380126_ERZ1026780 | MGnify/ENA primary metagenome ERZ1026780 (study PRJEB33269, sample SAMEA4719762) | human gut metagenome | biome: human-associated habitat; feature: organic feature; material: feces | place: Cameroon | collected 2013-10 ... | reverse complement strand
AAAAGCCGGCGACGGTGTTTACTGCCTTGAGCTTTGGCACGGTCCGACATGCGCCTTCAAGGATATGGCGCTTCAGCTTCTTCCGTATCTTCTCACGGGCGCGGCAAAAAGAGTGTCCGACGGAAAAGAAACCGTAATTCTCGTTGCGACATCGGGCGACACCGGCAAGGCGGCGCTTGAAGGCTTTAAGGACGTGCCCGGCACGCGCATCCTCGTCTTCTACCCGGAAAACGGCGTAAGTCCGATACAGAAGCTTCAGATGACCGCACAGACGGGTAATAACGTCGGGGTAAGCGCCATTTACGGCAATTTCGACGACGCTCAGACGGGTGTAAAGCGCATTTTCACCGATGAAAAAGTAAAAGCGAAGCTTGCCGCGCACAATATGGCGTTCTCGTCCGCAAACTCCATCAACTGGGGTCGTCTCGTTCCGCAGATCGTTTACTACTTCTCCGCCTATGCCGATATGATAAAGCTGAAAAAAACAAGAAACGGCGAAAAAGTCAATTTCACCGTTCCTACGGGCAACTTCGGAAATATTCTCGCCGCATACTATGCGCGTGAAATGGGACTTCCCGTAAACAGGCTCATCTGCGCATCGAACGCAAACAACGTGCTCACCGAGTTTTTGACGACGGGACGCTACAACCGCAACCGTCCGTTCTTCACAACGGTTTCGCCCTCGATGGACATCCTGATTTCGAGCAACCTCGAACGCCTTCTCTATCACCTTTCGGGCAACGACAGCGAGACTGTAAAAAAACTCTACTCGTCGCTCTCCGCAACGGGCGAATTTACCGTTGACGGCGCGATTCTCGATAAAATAAAGGAAATTTTTGCCGCAGGCTTCTGCGACGACACCGAAACGAAAGCGACAATAGCGAACGTGTTCAAAAACGGACGCTATCTCTGCGACACACACACCGCGGTTGCCGTCAGCGTCTACGAAAAATACACCGCCGCAACGGGCGATACAACGCCGAACGTCATCGCCTCCACAGCTTCGCCGTTCAAATTCTCCAAGGCGGTGCTTGAAGCGGTCGGCGACGGAAAAGCCATGCCGTCCGACGAATTTGAAATGGTTGACGCTCTCGAAAAACTGACAGGCACCCCCGCTCCGTCACAGCTAAAAGCACTCAAAGGCGCTCCGGTCCGTTTCGAAAAAACGGTAAAGAAGGACGAAATGGAAGGCGCCGTGTATGCGCTGCTCGGAATAAACGGATAAACGCCGCGATAAATTCCGAACCCCGTTCGCAGAACACCTAAATTTCTGCAAAGCGGTTTTTATGTTTCGCCGGCATGTGACGTCTGCACCTGCCGACGGTAATTTTGAATTACGGATTATCTGTCCGTGCCCGACTCAAAGGTGCGGCATGCGGTTTCATCGCATGTGCACGCATCGGAGCAGCCGACCTTAATGGACTCGGCAGTGCAGCGGCAGTCCGCAGAATTGTGTATGCAGTTCTTTACGTCGCACTCTATTCTCTTTTCATCTTTCTTTTTTGAAGAATTACTCATTTTTTTCACCTCGCTTTGAGTATGTGACCGAAGGGCTGACTCTAAACGAGGAAAATTCTGTACAAAAATCAAGGGGAAATTTTTATTATTTATAAAGCACTCACTCTTTCGGACATCCCGTCGGTGCGTCCGTTTTTCGGTTTTGTCTCATCGCGCACCTGTGATTTTACGGTCGGCGGAATGTTCATGTGGCGTGATTTCTACAAGATGAAATTCGCCGTTGAAGACAGCACTTTTTTTTCAAAAATGACCTTTCCCGACGGCGGAGAGTTTTTCCTGCTCCCGCTGTCGCCGGATACGGAACGGAGTGTAAAACGGCTTATCGAGAACGAAAACGGACATGTGAATTTTGCCGATATTCCTGAGGAATACGTTCCGATGCTGCTGAAAATATGCCCGGATGCAAATGTAAAGGAGCAAACGGATTTTGCGGACTATCTGTATAACGCCGGCGACCTGATAACACTTGAGGGAAGAAAATATTCGGGGCAGCGCAATCTTATAAATCAATTCAGACGAAGCGCGCCGAACTACACGGTCACAGACGCCGATGATGTATCGCCCGACGAATTTGCCGATTTTTTGCAAAACGTTTACCGTGAGGACAAAAATGCGAACAGCGAAGAAAAGAACGAAAACCGCGAGGTGCTTGAGGTCATTCAAAACCGCGCCCTCTACGGCATGATAGGCTGCGCTCTTTTCTCCGACGGACGGATGCTCGGCTTTTCGCTCGGCGAAAAGCGCGGCGACACGCTCTACACGCACATTGAAAAAGCCGACAGAAGCGTAAACGGTGCATATCAGACGCTTGTGAATGAGTTTTCGTCGCGATACGGCGCCGACGTAAAATACATTAACCGTGAAGAAGACATGGGCGACGCGGGATTGCGACGCGCGAAGCTTGCCTATCACCCGACGGCAATGCTGAAAAAATATACAATAGAGGTACACTGAAAAACATGGCTCTTTATACCATTGCCGACACGCACCTGTCATTCGGCTGCGACAAGCCGATGGACATATTCAAAGGCTGGACGGATTACACACAACGACTCTCCGCCAAGTGGAATGCGCTCGTGGAACCAAGCGATACCGTGGTTATTCCCGGCGATATCTCGTGGGCAATGACGCTCGGAGAAGCTGCGGCGGATTTCCGTTTTCTCGACGCGCTGCCCGGCACAAAGATAATAGGCAAAGGCAACCACGACTACTGGTGGCAGACGATGAGCAAGCTCAATATTTTTCTTCGCGAAAACGGTTTTTCCACAATAAAATTTTTGTTCAACAACGCCTACCGTGTCGGTGACATTGCCGTGTGCGGTGCGCGCGGATGGTTTTTTGACGCGGCGGGAGCCGATTCCGAAGAAAACCGCAGGGTGATCGACCGTGAAGCGGGGCGCCTTGCGCGCTCGATCGAGGCGGGCATTCAAACGGGCGGTGAACCCGTGGCATTCATGCACTATCCCGTCGCGTGCGACGGCTGCGTATGTGAGCCTATAATGACAGTCCTGAAAAAATACGGCATAAGACGCTGCTACTTCGGACACATCCACGGAGACAGAACGGGACGCTTTGCCGATTTCACGGTCGACGGAGTCCGATTCTCGCTTGTCTCGTCGGATTTTCTCGCATTTTGCCCAAAATCGGTTGCACCGTGATATTTATTATTTAAAAAATTTTGCAAAATAACTATGGAAAAATCCGTAAGCATCTGATATAATAGTAAGGCTGTTGTATAAAAATAATTTGCCCGCTGCGGTGTATACCGCCGAAATACGGGCAAACAGGAGGAAAACAAATGTCAGTTTCATCTGAAAAAACAGGAACGAACGAATATACTCTTTCGCTTTCCATATCCGCGGAGGATTTTGAAAAGGCCGTTCAAAAGGCATACCTTCAGGAGAAGAACAAAATAACCGTTCACGGTTTCAGAAAAGGTAAAGCACCCCGCGCTATGATAGAAAAAATGTACGGCGCAAACGTGTTTTACGATACCGCGCTTGACATCGCATTCCCCGACGCCTACGAAAAGGCGATCGAGGAGGAAAAACTCGACGTTGTAAGTCAGCCGTTCGATTTCGACGTAAAAACCATCGGTAAGGACGGTGTCGAACTTACATGCAAGGTGACGGTCAAGCCCGTTATCGAGCTTGACGGCTACAAGGGCATCACAGCTCCTAAGGCTTCCGCCGAGGTCACCGACGGTGAAGTTGACGCGGAGCTTAACAAAAAGCTTGAAGAAAACGCAAGAGAAATAACGGTTGAAGGCAGAGCCGCACAAAACGGCGATATTGCCGTTATTGACTTCGAGGGCTTCGTCGACGGCGTCGCATTCGACGGCGGCAAAGGCGAGGATCACGACCTTGAGCTTGGTTCGGGCAGCTTCATTCCCGGTTTTGAAGATCAGATAATCGGTCACAACGTCGGCGACAGCTTTGACGTAAATGTCACGTTCCCCGAAAAATATGCAGAAGACCTTGCGGGCAAAGAAGCCGTTTTCAAGGTTACCCTTAAGGGACTTAAGGCAAAGGAGCTTCCCGCTCTTGATGACGAGTTCGCAAAGGACGTAAGCGAATTTGACACGCTTGACGAATACAAAGCCGACCTCAAAAAGAACCTCTCCGAGAGCAAGGAGACAAAAGCAAAGAAAGATTTTGAAAACGAAGTATTCAAAAAACTGGCAGGTCTTGTCAGTGCCGAAATTCCCGAATGCATGATAGACAGAACCTGCGACAACATGCTCTCGGAGTTCAAATACAACGTTGAATCACAGGGCATTCCGTTCGACATGTATCTTCAGTATCTCGGTATGACTCCCGATTCTCTCAAAGCAAGCTACAGAGAGAGAGCCGAGGAGGAAGTGAGAATAGAGCTTGCCCTCGAAAAGATAGTCGAGCTTGAAAACCTTGAAGTTTCCGACGAGGAGACCGAAAAGGAATTTGCCGATATGGCGGAGAGATACAAAATTGAAGTCGACGCCGTCAAGAAAGCGGTTGCAGCCGACACACTCGTCAGAGAGCTTAAGATGAGAAAGGCTTCCGCTCTCGTAACGGACAACGCAGTGGCAGAGGCTGCGGAGGAAAAAACGGAGGAAAAGCCCAAGAAAAAGGCTCCGGCAAAGAAAGCGGCAAAGAAAAAAACCGAGGAAGAAACTCCCGTTGAGGATGCTCCCTCGGCAGAGTAATTATCTCAACGCATAAAAAACGGTAAAACGTCAATCATATTCAGGCTGACGGGACTTGAACCCATGCCGCCCGTCAGCGCCCCTTTTTGGCAATTTTTGCCCTTTTCGTCTTGACTTGCGCCGGCAAGCCTGCGCCTCAAAAAACGAAAATTTCTCAAAAATTGTCTGCTGCCGGGTGCAGAGCGGTTTTGCCTGAACCGATTTTGTTCAGGCAAGGCAAAGCCCGCAGCATATACCTGACGTATTTGCAAGGGTTTTAACACAGCATGGGCTAAATCCGACCTGTCAAAACCGACACGGGTTCAAGTCCCGTCAGCCTACGCTCACACGGAGGTGTTGCCCCGGCGCAGCACCTCCGATTTTAACATCAGACCAAGGAGGTATGTTCAGCATGGCACAGTCATATTCCAACTTCATGTCTCTCGTCCCCACCGTTATCGAAAACACCAACAGAGGCGAAAGAGCATACGACATTTATTCACGTCTTCTCAACGACAGGATCGTTGTTCTGTCGGAGGAGGTCAATGACGTTACGGCAAGCCTTGTTGTGGCGCAGCTTCTTTTCCTTGAGGGACAGGATCCCGAAAAGGACATTTCTTTCTACATTAACTCCCCCGGCGGAAGCGTTTCGGCAGGCTTTGCAATATTTGACACGATGCAGTATATTAAGTGTGATGTTTCAACTATATGCATGGGTATGGCGGCAAGCATGGGCGCCTTCCTGCTCGCGGCAGGCGCAAAGGGCAAGCGTTATGCTCTCCCCAACGCCGAAATCATGATTCATCAGCCGCTCGGCGGCGCACAGGGGCAGGCAAGCGACATCAAGATCGCGGCAGACCACATTCTGAAAACACGCACAAAGATAAATCAGATACTTTCCGACGAAACCGGCAAGCCGCTTGACGTAATCGAACGCGACACGGACCGCGACAACTTCATGTCGGCTGAGGAAGCCGTAGCCTACGGACTTATAGACAAGGTACTTTATAAACGCGACTGAATCGGAGGAACTGACAGTTGAGTAAATACGATGTAAACGACAAACAGATACGCTGCTCTTTTTGCGGAAGAACGCAGGATCAGGTGTCAATGCTGATTCAGGGTCCGGACGCCTATATCTGCGACGAATGCGTCGAAAACTGCCGCAGTATAATCGAGGGCGGAGAATCGTCGAAACGCAGACAGAGCAACCGCCGCACACCGTCTCCGCGCGTGCTTCCGAAGCCGCAGGAGATAAAAACGCAGCTCGACGAGTATGTCATCGGTCAGGACGAGGCAAAGATAGCATTGAGCGTAGCGGTATATAATCATTACAAAAGAATCTACCGCAGGCACCGCGTCGATGTGGAGCTTGTAAAGAGTAACATTTTGCTTCTCGGTCCCACAGGCGTAGGAAAAACGCTTCTTGCGCAGACGCTTGCCAAAACTCTCGACGTACCGTTTGCGATCGCTGACGCAACCACGCTCACCGAGGCAGGATATGTCGGCGAGGATGTCGAAAACATTCTTCTCCGTCTTATTCAGGCGGCGGACTACGACGTCGAGAAGGCACAGCGCGGAATAATTTATGTCGACGAAATAGACAAAATCGCACGAAAAAGCGAAAACCCGTCGATTACGCGCGACGTAAGCGGCGAGGGCGTTCAGCAGGCGCTTTTGAAGATTCTCGAAGGAACGGTTGCGAATGTTCCTCCGCAGGGCGGCAGAAAACACCCGCAGCAGGAATTTATTCAGATAGACACTTCAAATATTCTGTTTATCTGCGGCGGCGCATTTGACGGAATTGAAAAGATAGTCGAAAAGCGTCTCGGAAACAAGGTGCTCGGCTTCGGAAGCGAATTGCAGAGCAAGTCGGAATTTGAAGCCGATGCGGTCATGACAAAGGTCATACCCGCCGACCTCGTAAAATTCGGACTTATCCCTGAGCTTGTCGGACGTATGCCGGTGCTCACGGCACTGCGCAATCTTGACGAAAACGCGCTCGTGAAAATTCTCACCGAACCGAAAAACGCGCTGATAAAGCAGTATAAAGGACTGTTTTCAATCGACAATGTCGAGCTTGATTTTGAAGACGACGCGCTTAAGCTCATTGCAAAAACCGCGCTCGAAAGCAAAACGGGAGCGCGCGGTCTGCGCGCCATCATGGAGCGGATACTGCTGCCCGTGATGTTCACGACTCCGTCCGATCCGTCCATTGAAAAAATAACGATAACGGCAGACTGTGTCAAAAACGCCGGCATGCCTGAAATCGAAAAGAATCCGGCTCGTCTTGCGCCGAAAAATCTCCCCGCCGATACCACAGCGTGACAAGCCCGTAAATCGCGGCGCAGAACAAAATATTCTTTAAAAAACTACCCGACGGCACAGCAATGCGACGTCGGGTTTTTCATGTCGGGCAGCCGTTTTAATCCTGCGAAAACAGCAGCGCTGCCTCCTGTTTTTTCTGTACTCTCCGGGCGACAGTCCGGTCATTTTCTTAAACACGCGCGTAAAGTGGCTCTGTGACGAAAAGCCGGGATATTCGCCGACGGCAAGAATCGGCTTGTCGGTGTATTCGAGCAGCTTTTTCGCCTCCTCCGTTTTTTCACGCATCACATATTCCGTAACCGAGATACCCGTTTCACGGATAAAGCGTGCCGAAAGGTACGGTCTGCTCATATAAAGCGCGTTTGCTGTTTCGTCTGCGGTTATTTTTTCGGAGATGTAATGACGAACGTAATTCGCGACGTCCGACGTAAAGCTTGCGCTTGCCGTTGAAAAAAACTATACGGTTAAATATTGACAACCCGATCGGAATATTTATAAAAGATATGCGTCAACTGCGGCCGGCGCATATTTTTTTGCGCCGAATTCATGCAAACAAACGGTTCGCGAATTTTTCAAGCACGGCGACTTGCCAAACAAATGAAATGAGCGTATAATAAGGCGTGAAAAATCGGATAACACGGGAGATGACAAAATGGTTGATAGCACAGAAAAACGCGAAGATATTCCACGCGGCAAAAGTCTGCACGCGATGAAACGGCTGATACCTTACTACAAACCGTATGTCGGAATTTTGATTTTCGACCTTTTTTGCGCGTCCATGACCACTGTCTGCGAGCTGACGCTGCCCCTGCTCGTTCGAAAAATAACAAACGCCGCAACAAGTGAGCCGATGACGCTCACGCTTCAATTGATACTGACAATAGGAGGACTGTATATTCTGCTGCGATGCATAGACGCCGCGGCAATGTATTACATGAACAGCCGCGGTCATATAATGGGCACGAAAATGGAAACGGACATGCGCCGCGACATGTTCAGTCATTTGCAAAAGCTGTCGTTTTCGTACTACAACAATGCAAAAGTCGGCGTAATCATGTCGAGAATCACACACGATCTCTTTGACGTGACGGAATTTGCGCACCACTGTCCCGAAGAATTTTTTATTGCATTCATAAAAATTATCGGCTCTTTTGTTATACTTTGCAATATTAATATTCCTCTGACGCTCATGATTTTCGCAGTATTTCCCGTAATGGTCGTCGTGATGTACCGCTTTAACAGACGGCTCAAGAACGCGCAAAAAGAAAGCCGCCGCCGGATCGGAGAGCTGAACGCGACGGTCGAGGATTCACTGCTCGGCATCCATGTTGTAAAAAGCTTTGCGGGCGAGGAAAAAGAGGAAAAACGCTTTGAAAAGGGCAATTTGTCATATTTCGATATCAAGGCTCGAATGTACAGGCTCATGGGCGCATTTCACGGTGTGTCACGCCTTTTTGACGGCATTATGTACATCCTCACGGTCATTGTCGGCTCCGTATTTATACTGAAAGGAAAAATAAACGCCGCCGACCTCATTGCGTACCTGATGTACGTCACAACACTGTTTGCGTCGGTGCGTTCCATTCTGCAATTTGCGGAGCAATTCTACCGCGGAATAACGGGTATCGAACGATTCATTGAAATAACGGATACCGAGCCGGACATAAAAGACACGCCCGGCGCAAAGGAGCTTAAGTGCAGCGGCGGTGAGATAGATTTTGAGAACGTGACCTTTACATACGGCGAAGGCGGTCGCGACGTTTTGAGCGCGTTTTCACTGAAAATAAAAAAGGGTGAGCAGCTTGCCGTAGTGGGACCGTCGGGCGCGGGAAAAACGACGCTTTGTGCGCTTATTCCGAGATTTTACGAACCTGCGTCGGGAAAGATACTCATCGACGGCACGGACATAAAGGACGTAACGCTCCGTTCGCTGCGCTCGAATATCGGCGTGGTCGAGCAGGACGTATATCTGTTTTCAGGCTCCGTGCGCGAAAACATCGCATACGGCAGAGACGGCGCGACCGATGAGGAAATAAGAAAAGCCGCATCGCTTGCGGGTGCGCTCGATTTCATCGAGGAGCTGCCGAACGGATTTGACACATATGTCGGGGAACGCGGCGTGAAGCTTTCGGGCGGACAAAAGCAGCGCATTGCGATAGCACGGGTATTTTTAAAGGATCCGCCGATTCTCATTCTCGACGAGGCGACGAGTGCGCTTGACAACGAGAGTGAAAGACTTGTGCGCGACAGCCTGTCGCGTCTCGCCGAGGGCAGAACGACCGTAACTATCGCCCACCGCCTTACCACCGTTAAAAACTGCGACCGTATAATCGTCCTCACGGAAAACGGCATTGAGGAGGAAGGCACACACGCGGAGCTTATGAACCGCGGCGGCATCTACGCCGACATGTACAGGCTCTACAGCGACGTGTGACGGAGAAAAAAATCCCGATCACATCAGTTAAACCGAAGCATCGCCCCGGGCTGCCCGCAGATGACAGGGGGCGCGGACGATTACATCCGCCAAAAAGCGCAGACGAACTCCGCCTGCGTCTTTTTTTTATTTATTATTATCCGTTATATCACACAGCCGGCAAAACGGGAGCCGACGCATGCCGACTCCCGTTTGTTTTTCCGTAATTTCACGCGGCATCAGTTTCCCGCGCTTGCAAAGCCGAGATCTCCGAAGCCCTTCGCGCCGAAAATCTTATAGATGATGTCGTTATTCTTCCTGAGGAGATCGGTGAGCACCTTTTTTGCCTTTGACTGCTCCTTCGGCGCCGTGTAAACGCCGATTTCAACGAGCATGTCATGGAAGCGGTCGAGGAGCGCGTTATCCGATTCGGGATTATTGACGGTGCTTTCGGTCATCGCGATAACCTCATCATAAAGCGCCTGCTGCTCTGCGGTGAGCACATAACCGGTGCTCTTGCAGTATTTGTTAAGGTCGGGTATCCAGCTTCTCTTAAGTCTCTTAAGGTTTCTCGCGAGGTTGAACTGCGGATAATAAACACCGTCCTCCGCAAGGTCGTCACAGTCGGCAATGCTCTTGACCTTGCCGAGAGCGATGTCGATTGCCGTTGCGATAGCCGTGTTGTTGTATTCAAGCTCATGCTTCTGACCGTAGAAGAACCATGTTCTGTTGGGATAATATGTTGTTGAAAGATCGATCGTTTTGTCCGGAGAGAGACGTCTGCCCTCACCGTCCGCAAAGGTCTTGTTGTAAGCGACAAACGATGTGCCGGGTGCGGTTGACGATATATTGATTATTTCGTCGGAGTTTGTAAGCTCGGCATGCTTCATAAAGCCGAAAACCTTGTAGTCGGAGGTAACGGCACCGTAAGGAAGACCGTAGCCTGCGATAAACGACACGGGAATGCCCTGCGCGTCAAGGTCGGCAAGACGCTGCCTGAGAGTGCTCTGCGCCTCGTGATAAGAGTCCGCCTCTTTGAGAACGGCTGCCGATTTTATCATGGGTCTGATTTCGTCATAGGAATAGTCGGGAATAAGGGCAAGCAGTGACGGTGCATCAAGCAGCACGGTTTCACACAGAATGCCGACCGCCTGATCGATGAAGCCGCGGAGTCCCGCTTTGGGGAAAATGCGAAGAAGGAAATTAACGACATATCCCCACGGCTCGCCCACAAGGTCACCGATGATGCCGTTGTAGAAAAGCTCCGCGGAATTG
>ERZ1026780.2495-NODE-2495-length-10699-cov-8.877865_pt1 | contig 10699 bp, 10 predicted proteins | sample MGYA00380126_ERZ1026780 | MGnify/ENA primary metagenome ERZ1026780 (study PRJEB33269, sample SAMEA4719762) | human gut metagenome | biome: human-associated habitat; feature: organic feature; material: feces | place: Cameroon | collected 2013-10 ... | reverse complement strand
CAAGTATGGCTTGTCGTCTTTCCGCTGCCGTCATATCCGCTGTTCACCTCCTTTTTTCGAACTTCTTGCCTGCATTCTACAAGTCAAACTCGCAAGTTCTTTGCGACTTTGAAAAAATAATTTAATTTTTTTTGAGATTTTTTTCGGTGGAAACGAAAAAGGCCCCGATAGTTAGACTTCTCGCTTAAAGAAATCTATCTATCGGAGCCTCTCGATTACCGGTTTAACTCTCGATTTATCAAAGGATATGACCTGATAAGGAATTACGCATATCGGTGTGTGCCGACCAACCTTACCGTCGTTATCCCGTATTTAATTGTCTATTTCTTGACCGGGTGGCGGGTAGAAATCCACTTGTTCGTGCCGCCGTCCCATCAATTTGCTAACACTAACAGCCCCACATTTAGGGCATCGCAGTTTTGCCAGACCGTCCGTCGTTCGGAAACCGTAATGCAGTTTTCCGCAGTTACGACAAAAACATTGAACAGGCTTGTCCCAATTATTTGGCATCGTATCTCTCCCATAACGCATCAATATATTTTAATGCACGAAACCAAAACGCCCTGAACGTTGCATTTATCTACAACGATATCCTTCATACGCTTATTTTCGGGGTGGAGAATAATTTTTCCATTTCTATGATACAATCGCTTTAACGTTGTTTCTCCGTCGATAAGCGCAATTACGATTTCACCGTCGTCGGCAGAATCCTGTTTCCTTAATACAAGCAAATCACCGGGGCTGATACCTGCTTCTATCATACTGTTTCCTACTGCGTGCAACATAAAGAGATGACCTTTACCAAAAATGTCCGTAGGCAATGCGTAAGTATCTTCGTAGTTTTCTTCGGACGGATTCGGTATACCGCAAACGATACTGCCCACAAGTGGAGCAAGAACAAAATTACCTTTTTCAAGTTTTGGCAACGGAATGATTTTTCCTATTTCGTTTCGTTTCAGTATGCCTTGTTGTTCAAGTTGCATAACGTAACGCCTGACCGTTGCAAGTGAACCGAGATTAAGCGCGTTCATTATCTGACGATAACTCGGCGATATTCCGTATTCTTGCTGATAGGTAATGTTGAACTCTCTTACTCGTTGGAGTGTTTCTTCGTTTAACGTCTTCATAGGTAACCCTTTGTGCTTTACGAAACGGTGCGTTTCGTTTTGTGTGCCTGTATTCTATCACAAACATAAACGAATTTCAAATTTTCACTTCCCGATTTCGGGCAGTGAAAAATATTTATAAAAAAATGCTCCCGCTATAAGACGAGAGCATTGACACTGTTCACATTAGTATGTTGATTTGATTGTATCTACGAATTTGTTAAACTCTGCGGTAACTTTTTTCGGTGCGGTAATTCTAACTTTGCCGAGAGTTCCTATTACCCAAGTAAACAACGGTTTCGATACTTGAACGCTTATATCCGCCGTATATGTGTTATCGTCTATCGCGCGGATATGTATATCGTCGCCGAAACGGTCGAATACTTCCGAAAGCAAATCTTTCGTAAAGGTAAGCGTTACTTTATGTAATTCTCCGCTACACATTGAAAAAACTTGTTTCCTATACTGTTCCGTGTTTAATAATTCATATTCGGGGTGGGGTTGCCGTTCGACTTCTTCAACTTTTACGTCGTCCATTTTATCCAAACGATAAGTAACGATTTCGTCGTGTCCGTTGTTGAAACAAAGCATATAGTAATTATCTTTGTTCCAGACCATAATTATCGGATTTGCGTAGTATCTCTTACCGTTTTTACGATATACTTTGTTGTGTTTTTCATCATAATCGAAGTATTTGAAAGAAATTTGTTTGTTATCGTTGATGGCTCGCTCTATTCCATCAACGCTGTAAATAAAGGAACTGTTACCGAATTTGCCTTTATCAAACGACACGATATTTTTGGAAATAAGCATTGCCTGATATGAGCAGAGCGTTCCGGAAAGTTTGCCGATTATGTTGTTTTTCTGCGAAATGGTGAGTTTCGACGCTTTGATTACATCGGAAAGCAAGACTATTTCCGCCGTATCGAACGGGCGATTTGCAACGTAATAGTAATGAAATTTCTTCTTGAACGACAAAACTTCATATCCATATTCATTCAGAAGAGCGATATCCGCCGCTAAAACCTTTCGGGAACTTGCAATGCCTTTTCCGTCGAGTTTCTCTATGATTTCGTCGGTATTCATAGGGTGTTCTTCATCGGTAAAACGGCAAAGGATATCCCAAAGAACGAGCAGTTTAATTTTATATTCGTTTACGTGCGACATTTCAAAACTTCTCCCTGATTTCTTTAAGTATATTATACTGCAAAATAGCATAAAACACAACAGAAACAAATGTATCTGTCTGTTTACAATTTATTTTTAAAAATATTTGACAAAAACTTCATAATGTGTTACAATTTAAATGAGGAGGATTTATTTTCATCAAGGAGCGGTTAGACAGTAAAGAATTTGAAGCTTAGCAGTATTTTCTTGCAATAGATATTATGTATAAGGAGGTTTACGCCGATGTACAGCAATTTTTAAAGCACAAACGAAACTTTGAAGGTTTGTTTGCGCTTTTTTTACAATGTTAATAAAAAGCGCGTACTTATTTAACGGAGGAATATGAATGAAAAAAATTATACTTTGTCTTACAGTTGTGTTTATGAGTTCGCTTTTTATGATGGGGTGCAACCATTCGTCTTACAACGCAAAGTTATATGATGCAAGTAATTGGATTAACAATGATTTTGCTGATAATAACTTAATTCGCAATGTTTATTATTCACAAAGTGATTCTGATGAAAAGTTTTTTTTAGATGATGAAACATATCCGGAATCGAGGACATTTATTATTGAAAATTTGGAAGAATATAATAAAATTTTTAATAACAATGTTGAGGATTTGAATGTTGATTTTAATAAACAAGTGCTTATTGTATATACGTTTAGATCTACCGATCATAGAAACCTTAAACTCATAAGTGCAAATTTGCAAGATAAAATCTTAGAAATTACATTTGAAACTATTTTTAAATCTGGAACTGGGGACACCTCTACACCATATCAACGATGGATGGTTATAAAACTTGACAAAGTTGAAATAGAATCAGTTGAATTCAAGCAAAAATAGGAGGAAGATGAAAATGACGAAAAACACATCAAAAATAAAAATATGTTATTGGTTCATAATAACAATACTAATTATTGCACTTTTTACAAGTGTTTTTAATACAAAAGTGTTTGCATCGGCGGAAAATACTGATGAAGGACAAATAGAAGTATCTTCAAATTTGCTAACTACAGATGACTCAAAATATAATATTGAAAAAGTATCCCAAAACCTATTGGGAGATGTAACTATTAAAAAAAGTGAATACCTGTATAATTTGGATGATTCTGCTGATTACATTTATGTTGAATTTAATAATGGCGGATATGCTGTATTTCTTAAGCAGACAATGGAAATGTTGGAATATTCCGTCAGAGGCAATCTTGATTATGCTGGTTCTACATCAAAGAAATACTACGCAGGTCCTAGTTCATATTTAATCAAAGAAAATGATTATTTTATTGATACGACGTCAAATCAAAGGTTAAATATTACTCAAGAATCAGCTCGACAATATTCAAGTGGCATTCGAGAAAGTTTAATGCTAAATTATAATACAACTGAAACAGTGGCGGCGAATTATGACTACTCTCTCACTGATAAAACTATATCTATTGAGGGTAAAAACGAAGTCGATAGTGAGGCGACAGGAGATAAACCGGGATTAGATACAAGTGCTTTAATTATAATTCCAGAAACAAGCGGAACATATATTCAAAACTATCAATATTTTTTACATGATCCTAGGCATGGTTGGAATTCGACCGGAACGTGTGGGGCCGTAGCAGCACAATTGCTATTAAGTTATCATAACTATTATTCTGATAGACGTATAATTGACAACAAATATTTAAACGGTAGCACGACAAATATTAACTCTAACCCAAACCTTTGTACAGATCCTATGCGTATGACATCAAACACTTTGGGAACCAGAGGAACGCAAGAGAACGGTAGCGACGATTCTAATAGTTATTTTTCTTATGTTGTTAATAAAATTCCTGCAAATGCAAACACGGGCACTATGGTAAAAGGCATAAAGAATATTCTTTCGGAAAGAAATAATGAACTTTCTGGCACAATTAACTATTCTGTTGATTCGAAAACTGGTGGATGGTTTTTTGGACTTCTTACAGTTGATACCAGTAAAGTAATCTCCGAAATAAATGCTGGTCGTCCGTCTATAATTCTAATGCAAAAAAGTTTAGGCGGCTCGGATCATTACGTTGTTGCATACGGATATTGTAATTATACATATCCAGATTCGACAGATTCATACTCGGGCTTCATTACACACTTTGGTTGGGGATCAAGTGAAATAAATGTTTGGATTAATTCCGCTTGGTGCTATAGTTACATAACACTAAATATAGATCATGAGCATACCTATAATAAGGTTGGAAACATTGGATCAAATCCTTGCCGTGTGGAATCTAAATGCACTGTATGCGGACATAGAACTGATGCGTATATAAATGTTTTGGCAAATGATCGCTATACTGAAAGAACTGTGTCGTTGCCGCAGAATGGATATACTTACAAAGATTATATAGTAAACTTTGCTTCTGCTGGAAATAAGTTATTCCAAACTTTCGGTCCTAAAGATGCAAAGTTGTACTTATATGATATGCAAAATAATTTGCTTGTGTATGACGATGATGATGGATACAAATTAAATGCACTATTTACATACTCTGTTAGTGCAAATACAAAATATCGTTTAAGAGTACAATTTTATAACAGTGCTACAATAGGAGATGTAAAAATAGGAATAATGCCTATAAACACATCTCAAGAAAAGTATGAAGATGTTTGGGGACCGTTTAATCCAGGAGGTATGACAAGCGGCACATCTAACAAAGGCACAGTTTTCTTGACAAGATATAATGTATCAACGGAAGGTGAATATATGTTTTATACAGAAAAACCTTCAAGTGCAGAATCTACTACAGATATGTATTTATATTTAATCGATCCCACATCTACAACAGCGGCTTTGTATGATGACGATAGCGCGGGTAATTTGCAAGCAAAAATTTCCACCACATTAAAGCCGGGAATTGAATATTTGTTAATTACAACAACGTTTAACATACAAAATAATGGTCCATACTATTTGTATTTTAGAGCCGTTTAAACAACGAACCTTAATCTATTAATCAAATAGTGAAGGTCGGCAACTTTAATGTTGCCGACCTTTTATTATCTCAAATTGAATAATTATACTGATAAAATAGTATAAAATTTGCCGTTGAACGGCATTATTCGGAGTTGGCTTTTATATTCTACTATTTTTTAGGGAAAAAGTCAAATCTATACCGTGCCGCACAGACAACTAATATCTGAAAACTAATTCTTTTTATTGTCTTTTTCGTTTTGACCTTTGTAGTATTCAACAGCACACAATAAAAGAGCCTTTGCAAATGCCTTTTTATCTTCTGTCGAAAGCGCGTCGATAATCGGAACGCCGATTGTTTCAACTTCAAGGTTGTTTTTACTATTCTGTTTCATAAGGTGTCTCCTTTTTTGTGGAAAGAATAACAACCAAACTCGCAGGATTTTTTCGACTTTGAAAATTTTTTTGAAGTATTTTTTTTGAACTCGCAAAGAAGTTGCGACTTTAACTCGTAATCTTGTGGACAAGGAAGAAACAAGACGTTTTTTCTTTCTCGTGGAAAGCCTAATCCAAGCCCGTCGTATCCGTCAAGGGAAAAAATTATTGTGAGAACTATAAACAAACAGACTATATCCAATATTTTTTTCTTTATCCTTGACGGCTCCGCCGTTCTCGGATTGTTCGGTTTCCGTCGAAAGACAAAAAATAAGTTAAAGGAGTTAATAGCACTATGAAAACAGCAGTAATCTATGCAAGGTATTCGAGCGATAGCCAAACCGAGCAGTCTATTGAGGGGCAACTTCGTGTTTGTCAGGATTACGCCAAAAATAACGATATACTGATAGTTGATACTTATATCGACCGAGCAATGACGGGAACGAATGATATGCGCCCTGACTTTCAGCGTATGATTAAAGACAGTAATAAACGTCAGTGGGACTATGTTTTGGTGTATAAATTAGACCGTTTCTCCCGCAATAAGTATGAAACGACTATACATAAACACACTTTAAGCAACAATGGCGTTAAAGTTATATCGGCTATGGAGAATATTCCCGATAGCCCCGAAGGTATTATCCTTGAAAGTTTGCTTGAAGGTATGAACCAATACTATTCGGCAGAACTTTCGCAAAAAGTATTGCGCGGACTGAACGAAAGTTATCGTAAAGGTAATTACACCGGCGGTATGCAGATATTCGGGTATAAAGTTGTAGACAAAAAGAACGTTATCGATCCGTTCGAGGCGGAAATTGTACAGGAGATTTTTAGGCGATTTGCAAAAGGCGAAACTGGAAAAAGTATAGCCGATAACTTAATCGCTCGTGGAATAAGAACCAAAAGCGGGCATTACGTTGACGATAAGCGTATATACAAGATAATTCAAAACACCAAGTATATCGGTAAAGTTCAACACGGCGATACCGTTTATACGAATATTTATCCCGCAATCATTGATGAAGTAACGTGGCAGACAGTTCAATCAATTAGAAACGCCAATAAGCACTCACCGGGTAGCAAAAAAGAAAGGTTTGATTATTTGCTTTCGGGAAAACTTATTTGTGGTGATTGCAAGCAATTTATGGTTGGCGTTACGTCTACAAACCGTTGGGGCACGGTTTATAAGTATTATACTTGCTTATCGAAACGCAGAAAGAAACAAAAATGCGGCACAATGACTATTCACCGCAAAGAGTTGGAAGATTTGGTTTTTAATGAAACGTGGAAAATGCTTTACGACAATAATAATTTGGACGCGCTTGTGGAGTATATCTGCAAACTTCACCAAAATGAAACACAGGAAAGCACCGTTATAAAATCGTTGGAGAAAAAAAGAGCCGACGCATTAAAAGCATCGGCAAATTTGATTTCTGCTATTGAGCAAGGTATTATAACCGAGCAAACGAAAATTCGACTAAAAGAACTTGAAACGCAAATATCTCAATACGATTTCGATATTGAACAGGCAAAACAGCGGACGTATAGTTATCTGACGCCCGAACTCATTAAAGAGTTCTTTCAAAAAGCCGTGTGCGGCGATATAGAAAGCAACGGTGCGAGAAAGTTGATAGTAAGAAACTTTATTCGAGAAGTTATCTTATATAAAGACAAAGTAGTCATTACTTTTAACTTTACAGACCAGCATATAACTAAAAAGCGATTGCCAGACAGTATTGAAGAAGTAGAAAGGACAGCAAAGCAGGCTGAAAAGTCTGCTTCTAAAAACAAATCGGGTGTGTACAAAAATGCCAGCACTCCGCCATCTGAATTACCTATTGTGATCTGAACATTTTGTTCGTGACAGCAATAGGTAATTTTTTTATTCTGTCTTGTTTTTCGGTATATTTATTATGTTTTGTGATGTGTTTTAATTGCTTTTTGGAAGAAGCAAAATGTGACACGTATTTTGAAAATAGGTGAAAAGTAAGATATAAAAGAAAAAAACAGTCACATTTGAACTCTTGATTTGATACAAATCTATTTTGATAAATATTCGCTTTCTTTTGATGTGGGCGTTTTATAGTTGTTGCTTGAATGAGGTCGCTTTAAATTGTAGAATTCGATATATTCGTAAATAGCGTCACGCAATTCTTTTTCGGATTTATATTTTCGTCGATACAATTCTTCTCTTTTCATTGAAGCAAAGAAAGATTCTACAACTGAATTGTCATAAGGTATATGCGCTCTTGAAAACGATTGAACAATTCCATAAGATTTTAGATAAGACATAAAAGTATGTGATTTGTAGCTCGCGCCTCTGTCGGTATGAAAGATTAACCCTTTGGGTGGATTGCGAAACGCATATGCTATTTTGAATGTGCTTTTTACAAGTTGCGTACTGTTTTTGTATTCCAACGGATATTCCGAACAACTTTAAATATCTCGCGATAAAAAACTTTCTCAATTAAAAAAAACGGTTCTTTCAAAAGAACCGTTTTTTTAAGATTCAGTCAATAATTTTTCAAATTCTTTGGCGGCGACGGATAAGGAAAAATCGGCGCGTTTTATAAGGCAAACTTCGCGCGGGGCAATTGTTTCTTCCGTTTCGAGCCTGAAAACTTCGCCGTTTGCGATTTCCTTTTCGGCAAACGAAGCGGGGATAAATCCTATCCCTAAATTCTTCTGAACGATCGGCAGAATCTGATTTGACGTGGAAACTTCGATGTCCGGCAAAAATTCGAGCCCGTATTTTCCGAATATTTTTCTGTAATATTCGTAAGTTTTGCTTGTTTTATTAAGGCTGACGATACAGTGTTTCGTAAGCTCTTCCAGCCTTACTTTTTCACCCGCGAGATATTTGTATCTTTCCCCGCAAACGACGATATCCTGAAATTTCTTTATCGGAACGGATTTCAGGGATTTATCGAGGTCGAAAGGCGTTGCGATAAGCACGAAATCAACCGCCTGATTTTTAACCGCGCCGATAGCCTGAGCGTTGGTAAGGTTGATAAGATTGAATTTGATTTTAGGGTATAAAGAGTGAAACTTGCAAAGCGCGGAAAGCAGAACTTCGTGCAGGGCGGTTTCCGAAACGCCTATTCTTAAAATCCCCTCTTCGAAACCGTTGTAACGCGAAAGTTCTTCCTCTGCGGCGGCGATCTGTTCATATGCGATAGAAACTCTCCTATATAGTTTTTCGCCCTCGGGGGTCAGCGTAACGCCTTTATTAGAGCGTGTGAACAACACGCACCCGAGATCCCGTTCGAGATTTTTGATCGCCCTCGTAACGTTGGGTTGTTCGGAGTATAACGCCTCCGCCGCGGCGGTGATATTGCCGTATTTCGCTACGAAATAAAAGGTTTTATAGTTTTCGAAATTAGTGTTCACTTTGACTTTTCTCCATATCAAAAATCAATGGCAAGCATTATAAATATATATTTTACAGATATCTACGAAAGGATTATACTGTAATGTGTAAGATATGTCAAGGAAGTTTTATGAAAAAGACAAAAAACAAAATTTCGCAATCTATGCTAATGCTCGTATTCATTATAATATCGGGCGGATTGCAGGACGCTTATTCTTATTTTTGCCGCGACGGCGTTTTTGCGAACGCGCAGACGGGGAATATAGTGTTTTTAAGCGTTAATCTGGTAAACGGAGATATGGCGGGCGTACTGAAATACCTCGTTCCCGTAGCGTTTTTCGCGCTCGGAGCGATTCTCGCAAAAACTCTCTTTTTCCTGTTCGACAAAAGAAAAGTATTCTGGAAAGAGGTTGTTCTGCTTGTCGAATCGGTTACGCTGTTTGCGGTCGGGTTTATGCCGCAAAGTATGAATCTGTACGCCAATGCTCTCGTATCTCTCGCTTGCGCGATGCAGGTGCTTTCGTTCGACCGGATTTACGGCAACGATTTCGCAAGCACGATGTGTATCGGAAATATCGTCCGTATGTCGGGTTCGCTCGTTACGGCGATCGCAAAAAAAGATAAATCGGCATTAAAGCGTTTCGGATTGTATCTCGCAGTCGTCGCGATATTCGCCGTCGGAGCGGGCGCGGGGTATCTTCTGCAGAAAGCTTTCGGAAACTATGCGATTATGTTTTCCGCCGCGCTTACGTTTATAGCGTCGCTCGCGTTTATCGGTAAAGAAAACGACGATAAAGAGAACGGGGCGGAAACGGGGAAAGCGGAAGCCGAAAAATCGGATACAGACGAGGTGAACTTATGAAAAAGAAAAAAATAATCGTTCTCGTCACGGGGCTTATAATCATAGCCGCGCTTCTTGTAGGGATATTCTTTATCCCCGCGAAAGAAAACGGCGAGAGTATAAACGGAACCATGCGCGACGAGGTTCTGCACGAAACGAATAAGATAAATCTTTTCGGGCTTGAAGTAAATCCCGGACTTATTTCCGCATTTACGGTAACGGGCGTGATATTTGTTTTTTCGCTTATCGTAAGGATTTTCGTTATCCCGAAATTCACTTACGTTCCGAAAAAATTTCAGCTCGTTTTAGAAACCGCGGTCGGTACTTTCGACGATATGGCAAAGAGCAGCAGTCCCGGCAGAAACAAATTTCTGGGAGCGTACATTTTTACGGCAGCCGCCTATATATTCATAGGAACGCTGTTCGAGCTTCTGGGACTTCAGGCTGTAACGACGCTTAACCGTTCGGTTTCGCTTCCCGCGCCGCTTGCGGATATAAACGGTGCGATAACGATGGGTTGTGTATCGTATCTTGTGATTCTGGGCGGGGGAATAGTTTCCAACGGTATCAAAGGAGTAGGGAAAACTTTAAAAGATTTCTCGCTGCCCATATCTATGAGCTTTCGTCTGTTCGGCGCGCTTTTGTCGGGTGCGCTCGTAACCGAGCTTGTGTATTATTTCTCGGCGTTGTCGTTCGTCCTGCCCGTCGTGGTCGGCGTTATGTTCACGCTTTTGCACGCGCTCATTCAGGCTTACGTTTTAACGATGCTCACCTCTCTTTTCTACGGAGAAGTTTCGGAAAAGAAAATGATAAATATAAAAAATAAGAAAGAGGT
>ERZ1026780.2493-NODE-2493-length-10717-cov-3.812699_pt1 | contig 10717 bp, 6 predicted proteins | sample MGYA00380126_ERZ1026780 | MGnify/ENA primary metagenome ERZ1026780 (study PRJEB33269, sample SAMEA4719762) | human gut metagenome | biome: human-associated habitat; feature: organic feature; material: feces | place: Cameroon | collected 2013-10 ... | reverse complement strand
GAGAATACATCAGAGGCTCTTCGCTGCTCATGCGGCACTCCTCGCAGTATTCTACTCAGAGAAGCTTTTTGTTTACGCCGTTCCGATTCCATTTTCCTTGTGCCAATTTCACATAGAAAAGTTGTGAAATCATCAATCTCAGCATATAAAAAATAGACTTTTACCTAAGTTTGAGATAAAGGCTCCAAATCATCCATTTTTAAGCTGCCGGAAAGGCTTAAGGGCTTACCCTCTGCAATACACAGATAGCAAGCCCTTTTCGCCCCTAAAATAATTTACATCAGATATATTTTTCTCACTTTTTGGGATACTTCATTTTGCTTTCTTTTTCCCAAGCATAGTTATCTTGCAATCGCAACTGTCTTTGTGGAAGGAACCCAAATCACATTTGCGCCCAATTCCTCGGAAATATAGCGAATGGGAACCATCGTGCGTCCGTTGCTGATGATGGGTGCTGCGCCAAAGCCTTCCAATTCCTGATTGATTCTCATGGTCAAGACCTTGCCGTCAATCACGATGGTAACTGTCTTTGTATCCTGCGCCCAGCTTACATCTGCACCGAATGCCTCTGCAATAAATCTCAGCGGAACCATTGTTCTGTTCTGCGAAATCAAGGGTGCCGCATCCAGATTCCTGTTTTCATTATTCAGCACAACGTTTTTGTTTCCAATCTGCATGTTAATCGTTATTAATCCTTCCTTTTCCACAACGAAATAGCTGCCTTCCTCTGCCACATAGCCAACAACCGCATTTGCCTTTGCATCATAGCTGCCGCCGACGATTTCCAGCTTGCCTGTTTCGGTATTCAGCTTTGCCAAGGTCAGTTGATTTACATTCTTCACATCCTTGGTTTCAACAGGAACTCTTAAAACTGCAGGTTCTGTGAAATCCTTACCGGAAACACTCGTTCCCTCTGTTACCAGTGTTACCTTATCATCCGACTTCGCTGCATTTGCCGCCGCCGTATTTGCTTCTGCTGTGGTTTCTGCTATTTTTACGGTATCATTCTTGCCATCCACGGTAGGAGATACAGCAGGCTTTTCTGCGGGCTTTTCTGTGGGTTTTTTCGTAGGCTTACTGCCACCACCGCCGCCTCCGCCGCCGGAATGTCGATTGGAAACGGTCAGTGTTCCATTGGCATAAATAATATCATAATTATCATTTGACAGCGTACCGGTAATGTTGATTGTGGTTTTGCCGACTTTGCTCATATCCGGTGTCTGCGCATAGGTCAATGTTACAGTGCCGTTCAGGGTATCTGTACCGACCAAGCCCTCTACCTTGTAATCCTTACCTGCTTCCGGATTGCTCAGATCCGGCACATCGCTGCCGATGTAGGCATTCTTGTCCAGTGCCGTAACGGTAACCGCTTTTTTCGCCACCTTCACTGTAAGGTCTTTCTGTACCGTGTTGTAGTTGCCGCTGTTGCCCTCGGTGTAAGTAGCCGCAAAGGTTTTCTCTCCCACGTTGCCAACAGAGGTATCGGGAGTATCCCAAGCCCATCCCTTCGGCAGAGGTACATCCTTCAGTGTGCTGCCATAAACAGCGTTCAATTCGGTCGGCGTGGTCGGGTTAGGCGTTGCCTTGTTTATAGTAAAGGTTCCGCTTGCTGTGCCGATATAGTCGCCTTTGCCGGTGACGGTCACTGTGGCCTGTCCGGCATTCGTATTATCACTGGCAGAAATTGTGTACTGGTCATTAGGAATGATTTCACCGTCTAACTGAACCGTTACCGCATCAGCGGCCGGAATTTGAGCCTGACCGGTATATGTATAGCTGCCGGATACCGCCACTTGGGCATCGGTCAAGCTTTTTGCATTGACAGTCAGGGAAACATCCTGCTCCGTTGTGGTAATCGTTTCATAGTTCTTTTCCGTATCTTCACTGGGAGTAAACACCACTTTGTACGAGGAAGTTCCCACTGTGGGAATCGTATCCTTTACAGCATCCGACCAAGCGAATGTACCGTATTGGGTACTGCCTCCACTCAAGAGGCTGTTCGACACCTTTTCCCCACAGGTAATTGCGCTTGCCGTTGGCCAACTGATTTCAGGGGCCGCTGCCTTGCTGATGACAAAGGTTTTTTTTGCTGTACCGATATAGTTGCCTATGCCGGTAACGGTCACGGTTGCTGTGCCCGCATTGGTGTGATCCGTATAGGCAAGCGTATAATCGCGATCCTTCATGAGCTGTGTCCCATTTTTTAATGTTACGCTTACAGCAGGGGTAATCGGAGAGCCTGTATAGGTAAACGATTCGCCCGCTACCGCAACATCCGCTCTTGCAATCGCGGCCTGCCGAATATATACTTTCACCGTTTCTGCCTGCGCTGCCATATTTTGCGATCCTACAAATTTTGCGGTGAGCGTGTGCCATCCATTTCCGAGATTCGCTTTTGCGGTGTCGATGGTAAAGGTCAGCTCTTTGCCGGAGGTTACATCTTTCGCCTCAGTAAGCTGTCTGTCTCCTTCGTAAATTGCCATCTGACCTGCCTGAGGCGTGTTAAATGTTCGCACCTTTTTAACAGGAGCCTTACCGGTTGCCTTAGGCGTCACAGTGACGTAGATAGGATCGCCGTAGACATAGGCACTCGCTTTCACTCCGCCGCTAAACTCAGTCCCGGACTGCGCAATGGTGTACTGCACTTTTGCCGTCTTTCCGCCCACGGTAACAGCGGCGGTATAGGTGCCCGCATCGGTGGGCGTTCCGGTAAAATCGGTGCCATCCTTGGTATAGGTAATTTCCGATACAGTCACACCGGAGATAAGGGTGTTGGTGTTGTCCAGAACTGCGGCCTTTCCTTGTCCGTCATAAATCAAATTACCCGCAGGAGCCTTGATAATCACACTGCCACCGTTGCCTTCGGGCAGTCCGCAGTTTTCTGCCGTACAATGTTCCGTAATAGTTGTACCGTCATCACTGACGATGTACTCCCAGCTATGCCGGTGTGTCTGAAGCTGCACGGTTTTGCCGTCATCCACCAGAGCAATACCATAGTCGGGAATGTCAGAGGTGAAGTTTCCTTTCTTGATCCAGCCTCCATCAGTTGCCTTGGCGATGGTGATCGGTTTTCCATCTGTAGGATTATGAAAGGATCTCACACCGATGCGGGTATCTTCATGCAGTTTACCGGTCACCTGAATGGTTTTCCCATCAAACAAAACCACATTTTTTCCGCCATTTCCAGTGTTGTCGGTAATTGTTACTTTGTCTTTGCCAGTGACCCGGAAGGCTTTGTCCTTGAAGTACACGCCGCCGCCATAAGTAGCGGTGTTGCCGGTAATTTTGCCGCCGTGCAGAATCATCTCTGCGGTGTTGGGGCTTATGATTGCACCGCAGTACACACCGCCGCCATAAGTAGCGGTGTTGCCGGTAATCTCGCCGCCGTGCATTTCAAATTTACTGTACTCTCTCAGAAATACACCTCCGCCTAACGGTTTTTCGTCGGTAACTGAACCTGAATTGGCTGCATGGTTATTTGTGATTTTCCCGCCGTACATGATAAATGTTGAGGGATTGCTACTACCACCCCAGCAAAACACGCCGGCACCGAAGTAAGTTTGATTTTCGGTAATCGTCCCTCCGTACAGACGGAATGTTACACCCCCTCCGCTGAAGGATACACCGTGCTGAAAGCCGGTAATCGTGCCGCCGTACATGTCAAAGGTGCTTCCTGCTAAGAGGTTAATGCCATCTTTCTTGTGTACTTCACTGCCCTCTCGGCAAAGCTTGCCGGTTGTCCCGCAGTCGGTCAGCGTCAGGCTTTTGCCTTCAGGAATCTCCACGAAACCATTGCCGGAGAAGGTCATCTTATGTCCGTTCAAACAAAGCACCACATCCGACGGTTTCCAAGTGCTATTCAGCGTGACATCCTGTGTCAGGTAGTAGCCGTTCACACCTTCAGGCATAGAGGTCGGCATCTGAGGATTTGCGGGATTTTCCGCATAGGGATTCCACGGCTGAAAATTCAACTTATTTTCTTCCTCATGATCGCCAATGGCAGTGTGTGTACCACCACAGACACAGTGCGCTTTATGCCCCTGTGTGCGAAGCCGCACCACATTACCCTCCCGATACAGCTCGTTTGTGAGTGCATCATCCGGGAAGATGTTGTTAAAATATTTCCCGCCGGTTGTGTCAGTAACGGGGATGGATGCCTCGGGGGAACCCAAATTCTCTACAGAAATGCCAAAGCGTGCATCGGCATTCAGCCTCCCGAAGGAGAGCGTTTTCCCTGTGTGAAGCAGAATATTTTTCGTCTGATTCTCCTCGCCGCCCTGATTCTCAATTACTTTTGCTCCGCCGCTGAGGGTAAGCGTGCCATCCAGATAGTCCACACCTGTGGTGTTTTTGGTAATGGAACCGCCGTTCAGCGTACATGTCCCGCTATCAAGCAATACACCGATAGTATTGCCGCTGATTTCACCGCTGTGCAGGTTGAACGTGCCGCCTTCTACCGTAATGCCGGAGGAACCACCGCTGATTTTGCCTGTCTCTTTACAGTCCATCAGAGTGAAGGTGCTGTCGGTGCCTACGGTAATTGCAGGAGCATCGTTAGGGGCTGTGATGCTCTTTCCGTTCAGACAAAGCGAAATGTCCCGCTTCGGAGCTTCCCATGCTGCGCTCAGTTCGACATTTTCGCTCAGACAGTAGTATTTTGTGTTTGAAGTGTCTTCTGTGATTTCATCCAAAGAGCTAACCTCCTTGAATTCTGTCTGCGTGCCGTTATCCAGTCGGTGTATATGAGGGGTTACAATGGAATACGTCCCATCATTATTTTTCTTGACCCTCCCGTAGCTTTTATCCAGAGAAATGTCCGCAGAGTCGATTGCTTTTTGCCGCCAGATGTCATTCTTCCCACTTTCATTTAACAGCCAGGTCACTTCGCCGGTGCCCATCTCCTTCTGCGTCTTGGATATTACTGTGGATTTGTCTCCGTCCTTGTATAGTTCACCGCTGTATGTTTCATCGTTGACTCTTGGTTTGGAGTGGTAATAGTAACAGTTTTCGATTGTACCGTTCTTGTTTTGTGCAATGGCGTAGTCTTTCGCTGTATAGGAATTGCCTGTGACCCCATCCGTTCGGAGTTTACCGTCAAACAGGCAGTTTTTGATTGTGCCTGAATTTTCATAGGCAACGCCCGCAGCAGAGGCATCATCCGGAATAAAAATATCCGACTGTAACCTTCCCACCGCACTCAGGCAGTTTTCGATTGTGCCGCTATTCCTGTAGGCAATGGCACCAAATGCCCCCTTGACATGGAACATATAATTGACTATGGCGCTGCAGCGTTGGATAGTGCCTGCGTTATACGCCGCAATCAGTCCGCATTTGGTAACATTGACATTGCTGGGGCTAATCACAGAGCCCATGAAATCAACCTTCACAACCAGATCCTGTATTGTACCGCCCGATCCAATCCGGCCGAAAAGGCCCTTTTCAGAAATTTCGTCTGAGCCACTGTAGCGCCCCAGCCAAAAATTCTTTATGGTATAGGCGTTTCCGTCAAAGGTGCCGGTGTAGGGATGTTCCTTGGTTCCAATGGGCTCCCAGATGACGTTATTCAGGTCAATCTCCCGCAGCAGTCTGGCGTGAATATTGGTTGTTCCGTTGTTTACCGTATCCCGAAACCATGCCAGCTCCTCTGCGTTGGTAATTTGGTAGGGGGATTCTTTTGTGCCTTCTCCCTTCGGCTTCTTGTTCGCAGGTTCTGCCGCAACAGCCTGCAGAGCTTCAATTTCTTCGGCATTTTCACTGTGGTTATCCTCTACATTAGGCAGTGCATTGATTTGCTCCTGTCCTGAACAGGCCTCACATTCATAGGTGCAGGGCGTTCCCTCGACAGCAGGGGAATAGCCACAGTCCGCACTATGCTCATGTCGGCAGTCTAATTTTTTTGTGATACAGCCGCTTTCCTCACTACATTCATGGGTACATGTATGCGGCTCTCCCTCCGCCGTATTCTCTGATGCACTGTCCTCCGCAACAGGATAACAGCTCTCCCCATGCTCATGCACACACTGCTTTATCGGTGCATAGCAATCCTCTGTATGCGCATGCCCACAGGGTGTCTCCTTCTCTCCTTCCGTATACCCACAATCCTCTGTATGCTTCGTGTGGTGTATACATAAGCCTGCGCCAGCAGAAGATTCAACCTCTGCCGCCGCTATCTGCATTTGCGGCGTGGTCAAAATCATTACCGCTGTCAATAAAAATGTGGTCAATCTATTTCGATTTCCCATTTATACTCTCTCCCTTCTTTTTCCTCATTTTCTGTCGGATCTACTCAATACCTCCTCTTTTTTTCCTGTATTTGATTCTGCGCCCTGTTCGGTACATTTTTTCAATAGCACTGTCATAAGCATTCTCTCCGATACAAAACCTGTCCAAAGGCTTTCCGCAGGCTATGAATATCCACAGGCTTTTTCCCAAACCAGTCCGCATTGTACCGATAGGCACGCAGGGCAAAATCCAAATCCGAAAACCAAAAAATATGCGCATGCGGTCTTTTCTCCCACAGCAGCTCCACAATCTCCAGACTGAAGGTGCCATCCTGTGCCACCACAAATAAATCAACCTCAGGCCCGTCCCGCACCAAGCTGCAAAAATCCTCCTGTCTCACATAGGGGGTAATCTCCACAAAACGCAGATATTCTCTGGCACATTGGTCAAGCTGTTCTAACAAAATTTCCAGTTCTCCAAGGTTTTCATTGTAAAGTGCAATCTTCAACACGCCTCCTCCCTTCCACAGCAGATTAAAAAAGCATAAAAAAATCGATTCTTTTACAGAACCGACTAAATTTAGGATACCATTTTTCACCACTCTGTCAATAGGTCTTGCATGAAATGTCAAAAATCTGCATGAAATGTAGGTCAAACCGAAAAAAATATGATACAATAGTTCTTGAAAAACAAAATTCTTAAGTTAGGAGGCGAAAATTATGCGGATTGCCATTGTAGATGACCTTTCCACCGATTCCGAGGCTTTGCGGAAGCTCCTCTGCCGCTGGGCATCGGAACAGGGGATTCCTCTGGTTCCTTCCCCTGTTATATTGGAAAGCGGCGAGGCTCTGCTTGCCCATTTCGCCCCGCATGCCTTTGATATAATCTTTCTGGATATTTATATGACCGGCATAACCGGTATGGAGGCTGCCCGAAAAATTCGGGAGCAGGATACACATTGTCAGCTAATCTTTACAACCACCACCGGAGAGTTCGCTGTGGACAGCTATGAAGTTGGGGCGGCGTATTATCTGGTAAAGCCCTTTTCCTATGAAAATCTAACACAGGCACTTTCTCGCTGCAGTGCGGAGCTTTTGGAGCAAAGCCAGTGCGTAACCATTCCGGGTGCTGCAGAACAGCCACCACTTCTGCTCCATCAAATTACCTATACCGAATACCAAAGTCGCAATGTAGAGGTTCATCTGCTCGGCGGAAAAACACGCCTCATCTCCATGCGGCAGGCTGATTTTGCGGCTCTGCTGTTGGCGTATCCCTATTTCTGCGACTGTATGCGTGGCGTTCTGGTCAATCTGGAGCAGGTGGAAAGCTTGACGGCAAGTCATTTTCTTCTGTCAGATGGGACATCTGTTCCTGTCAGCCGATTAAAATATAAGGAGGTGCGGGAAAAATATCTTTCCTTTGCCTATGCCCGCATGAGAGGAGGCTTCACAAATGGAACTCTATGATATGCTCCGCCCGATGCTGGAGCTTTCCGCCTCTCTCCCCGCTATCATTCTGTGCTTTCTGCCGATGAAAAACCATCTGAGCAGCAAGGGAAAGCTCCTCTTGCTGTGGGGCATTCCCACTCTGATTTTGTGGTGTGTAGGGATGGGCTGGCTCTGCTGGCGGTTTCGTTATAGCACAAAGCTCTGTATGCTTTTGACGCAGGCATTGCTTCTGCTGTTCTATTGCAAAGCAGTTCCGCTATCTCGGTGGAAAACCGTCAACGTATTTCTGGCAGTTTGCGGTGTGTTTTCCGGCATGTATAATCTGGCAATTCTGATAGATGCCCTTCTGTTTCGGCGGAGTGGTGCAGTTGCGCTTTCCCTAAACAGTACCATTCTTTATGTCCTGCTGTGCTGGCTTCTGCTGGGAATTTTATGCTACCCTGCCACACACGCTGCCCGTTGGCTGTTGGATGAGGTGGAAACGCCGGAAACCTGGTATATATTCTGGATATTGCCGTTGGTGTTCTGGTGTCTGAATACCACCCTTCGCCCCAGGAAATATTCCACGCTTTATACCAACCGTGTGATGCACTTCTATCCGATTTTAATTCTTGCACTTCTTGGGCTGATGCTGCTTTATTATGCCCTGTTTTACTGGATGGCAAGGGGGATTGCCAAAAATATCCGTCTGTCACAGGAAAACAAACTGCTGCAAATGCAAACTGCCCAGTATCGCACTCTGCAAAAGAGCATTGCCGATACCCGCCGTGCCAGACATGATTTGCATCAGCATTTCAAGGCATTGCAGGGCTGTGTGGAAAGCGGCGATATCTCCAAAGTGGCGGCCTATGTGAAAGCATACGGAGAAAGTCTCCCACCCGATACAATTCATCAATTTTGCAAAAATTATGCTGTGGATGCCATTCTGCACCACTATGCAGAGCAGGCCCTCCTCCAAAAAACCGATTTGGAGGCTGTGGTTCAAATGGAGGAGCAGACGATTATTCCGGAGCCGGAGTTCTGTTCGCTTTTGGGAAACCTTCTGGAAAATGCCCTTGAGGCCTGCGCCGCCTCCAAAACACCACGCTTCATCCGTCTGCACATTCGCCAGCGGGGAACCCTTTATCTGACGATGGATAACACCAGCGACCAACCGCCACTCTCCGATGAAAAACGGCTCATTTCCTCCAAGCACGATGGCTTTGGGATTGGGACGGAATCTGTACGAATGACTGCGGAACGCTATAATGGGGATGCTCGTTTTGAATGGAAGGAAGGAGTATTCTATGCCTCGGTTATGCTTTCCTCTGCTGACCGACAGAATCCCCCTTCTGTAAATCAAACGGTTTTTTCTCAGAAAATTTCAGAAAAATCGGAATTTCCTATAAAGGCACAAAAAACGGTTAATTTATAATCAACCGTTTTCTTACTAAGCTATAATTTTTCTTTTATATCTGTCACAAAACCATTTCTATATTCACTCCAAATCTCTCTCACCCTCTAAAAGCTCCTTGGTCTTTCCGACTAGATATAATGGAATATTGGTAATATTACCGTCCTTTCTATATCCCATTTTTGAAAATTTGACTGCATATTGAGGGTGATTGTCTGCAACACATTCATCCAATCACCTTCTTTTAAAATTAAAATTGACTTTCATGCCCTCAATTACAATGTTTCAGGGCATAAAAGTCAATTACACTTATTTCAATATTTTCCTCATCACGTTATCCGTATTCTTCTTTTTTGACTCCGTCTACTCTACCATTTTACCACTGTGATGAAAGAAGAAAATCTGACAAATGGACAATTTTAATACCATTTTCAATTCCCACATCCAAATCATTTAAAGTAACAACATACTTAGGATAGTGGTCTTTAATTTCCATTAGATTTCCCACTTCACGATCAGATTTTTCCGGAAGCTGCACACACACCTGCACATATATCTTCTCATCTCGTCGGATTGCCACAAAATCTATTTCCTTGGTATCGTTCTTTCCGATAAAAACATCATATCCTCGCCGTTTTAATTCAAGAAAAACAATATTCTCCATTACCCCATCCAACATTTTACGGTTATACCCCATCAGTGCATATTTCAAAGAAATATCCGCAAGATAATACTTCTCCTGTGTTTTCAAAATACTTTTTCCTTGTAAATCGTATCTTGCACAAGGATAAATGATGAATGCCTGTTCCAGCCATCTTAAATAATTATAAATACTCTCTACAGATATTTTTCTATGCTCATTTTTAAGAAAATTAGAAATAGAATTCGCAGAAAATGTTTTCCCTATATTTTCTATGACATACTTCACCACACGATCAAACAAATCCTGTTTATTGATGCGGTGTCGCTTCACTATATCACGAGAAACAACCGTATGATAAATGCCATTGACAATTTGATATGCCGGCTGCGTTTCATAATCTCCGATTGCAATTATCGGAAATCCACCAGAACAAATATACTCTTCAAGTAGCTCTCGTCTGGACAATGTACTGTTCGCTTTGAAATCTAAATACTCCCGAAAAGATAATGTAAATACAGGAATCAAAACATACCGCCCTGTTAGATAAGTAGAAATCTCACTGGACATAAGTTTGGAATTAGAGCCGGTTACATAAACATCCGCATTTGTACCTTCAAGCAAGCTATTAACTGCTTTCTCCCAACCTTTAATCTCTTGAATCTCATCCAGAAGTATATAACATTTCTCTTTTCCTGCAATTTCTGCAATAAGTTCATCATACATCTGCTTCGCTGTAATATTCTCAGGAATATCCATTTCTGTATATCTCTTCATTATAATACATGATTCCGGTACATTCCGGCTAAGTAATTCTTCTTTTAGCATTTCAAAAATAGTAGATTTTCCACAGCGTCGGATACCTGCAAGAATTTTTACCAGAGGTTGATTTATAAATGGTTTTATTGCTTCGATATAATCCGGTCTAAAAATCATGTTATCATCACCTTTCTTATTTATTATAACAAAAAACTATATAATTTAAAACACTTTTTCTGTTTACACCTTAAAAAC
>ERZ1026780.2492-NODE-2492-length-10722-cov-7.320990_pt1 | contig 10722 bp, 8 predicted proteins | sample MGYA00380126_ERZ1026780 | MGnify/ENA primary metagenome ERZ1026780 (study PRJEB33269, sample SAMEA4719762) | human gut metagenome | biome: human-associated habitat; feature: organic feature; material: feces | place: Cameroon | collected 2013-10 ... | reverse complement strand
GCCAGTTCGAGCACACGCTCATCATCGTGGACGAGGGCGCGAGCCTGCACTTCATCGAGGGCTGCTCCGCTCCCAAGTACAACGTGGCGAACCTCCACGCGGGCTGCGTGGAGCTTTACGTCAAAAAGAATGCCAAGCTGCGCTACTCGACCATCGAGAACTGGTCGAAGAATATGTATAACCTCAACACCAAGCGGGCGCTGGTGGAGGAGGGCGGCACGATCGAGTGGGTGTCCGGCTCGTTCGGCTCGCACGTCGGCTGCCTGTACCCCATGAGCATCCTCAAGGGCGACGATTCCCGCATGGAGTTCACCGGCGTGACCTTTGCCGGCGCGGGACAGGATCTCGACACGGGCGCAAAGGTCGTCCATGTCGGCAAAAACACCAGCAGCTATATGAACACGCGCTCGATCAGCAAAAGCGGCGGCGTGAGCACCTTCCGCTCGAGCGTCGTGGTGGAAAAGAGCGCAAAGGGCGCGAAAAGCGCAGTTTCCTGCCAGTCCCTGATGCTCGACTCTGAATCGCGCTCGGACACCATCCCCGCCATGGACATCAAGACGCGCGACGCCGCCGTGGGCCACGAGGCCAGGATCGGCGCGATCAGCAACGACGCGGTCTTTTACCTGATGAGCCGCGGCATGAGCGAGGAGGACGCCCGCGCCCTGATCGTCAGCGGCTTCGCGGACAACGTGTCCAAGGAGCTGCCGCTGGAATACGCCGTGGAAATGAACAACCTCATCCGCCTTGAGATGAAGGGCAGCATCGGCTGAGCGAAAGGAGCGAACGATATGGAAAAAACGATTTATGTCAACCGTCCCGCTTCGCGCACCTGGAACCGTCTCGGCGTGAACGAGGCCGCCGTCCGCTGGGACACGGACGCGGAGGCGCTGCTCTCGAACGAGCGCTTCACCGCCGTTTCCGGCGAAAACGCCCCTCTCCGCATCGAGGCTGCGGACGGCGGCGCGGCCTATGGCCGCCGCGTCTATACCGTGACCGCCGAGGCGGGCGCGGAGCTGACCGTCTTTGAGGTCTGCACCGCCGCGCAGCCCCTTGCCGCGGAGCTCAGGCTCACAGCGGCGGAGGGCGCGCACCTTCGCGTCGTGCAGCTTCTGAATCCCGCGCGGGGCGCGGTGCTGCGCCACGAGCTGAGCGCGCAGCTCGCCGAACACGCGAAGCTCGACCTCATCTCCCTCCAGCTCGGCGACGGCGCTGTTTACGCCGACCATCAGATCGCCCTTGCCGGCGACGGCGCGGCGCTGCGCGCCGACCTCGGCTACCTCGCCCGCCGGAGCGACACGGCGGACATTGATCTGACCGTTGAGCAGCTCGGCAAAAGCACTGTGAGCGAGATCCACGCTTCCGGTGCGCTGATGGAGCGCGCGAAAAAGGTCTTCCGCGGCACCATTGACTTCAAGCGCGGCTCCGCCGGCTCGGTCGGCAGCGAAAACGAGACCGTCCTGCTCCTCGGCGAGGACGCGGAAAACAAGACCGTCCCTGTCATCCTCTGCGCCGAGGAGAACGTCGAGGGCAGCCACGGCGCGACCATCGGCGAGCTGGACGAGGACACGCTCTTTTACTTTGCCAGCCGCGGCATCGACCGCGCCGCCGCCGAAGCCATCCTCGCCCGCGCCGCCGTGGAGCGGCTCGCGCGCATGGCGGAGGACGAAGCCTTTTCCGCACGCGCCCTCGGCGCGCTCGCACAGGTCCTGTGTACGAAGGAGGAACGCGAATGAGCACGAATTACAAAGCCGATTTCCCGCTGCTCGCGCAGCGTGATGTCGCCTATCTCGACAGCGCCGCCACCGCCCAGCGCCCGCAGTGCGTGCTGGACGCGGAGCGGGAGTTCTATACGCGCCACAACGCCAATCCCCTGCGCGGGCTCTACCCGCTGAGCATCGAGGCGACCGAAGCGCTCGAGAGCGCCCGCGCCGCCGTCGCCCGCTTTCTCGGCGCGGCGCAGAGCGAGGAGATCGTCTTCACCCGCAACACGACCGAGGGGCTGAACCTTGTGGCCTACAGCTACGGGCTCAGCCATGTCAAGGCGGGCGATGAGATCCTGATCTCCACGATGGAGCACCACAGCAACATCCTTCCCTGGCAGATGGTCTGCCGTCAGACCGGCGCGCAGCTCAAATTCATGGAATGTGAGCCGGACGGCAGTCTGGACCTCAACAAGGTCGAAGCGCTCATCACGGCAAGGACAAGGGTCGTCGCGCTGCAGCAGGTCTCGAACGTGCTCGGACGCGAATACCCCATCCGCGCGGTCGCGGAGCTGGCGCACCGCGTGGGTGCGGTGCTGGTGGTGGACGGCGCGCAGAGCACGCCGCACCTGCCGGTCAACGTACAGGAGCTGGGTGCGGACTTCCTCGCCTTCTCCGGCCACAAGCTCTACGGGCCTATGGGCATCGGGGCGCTGTACGGGCGGCGCGAGCTTCTGGAGGAGATGCCGCCGTTTCTCACGGGCGGCGAGATGATCGAGTCCGTCACGCGCGAGGGCGCGGTGTTTGCCGAGGCGCCGCACAAATTTGAGGCCGGCACCGTCAACGCCGCGGGCGCGGCGGGCCTGCACGCCGCCATCGACTATGTGGAGCGCGTCGGCTTCGATACCATCCACGCGCGCGAGCTGGCCGTCACCGCCGACGCCCTCGCACGAATGCGCGCGCTGCCGCACGTCCGCATCCTCGGCTCGGACAAGGCGGAGGAGCACAACGGCATCCTGACCTTTGTGGTGGACAACGTCCACCCGCACGACGTGAGCGAGCTGCTTGCCGCCGACGGCGTAGCCGTCCGCGCGGGGCATCACTGCGCCGAGCCGCTCCACCGCTTCCTCGGCTATCACGCCACGGTGCGCGCGAGCTTCGCATTCTATAATGACAAAACCGATGTGGACCGGCTGGTCGGCAGCCTATCCACCGTCAGGGGGCGCATGGGCTATGACGACTAATCCTTTCTACAACGAGATCCTTACCGAGCACAACGTCCGCCCGGAGTTCAAGCACGATCTGCCGGACGCCGACCTCGTGCTCGACGGCGTGAACCCGAGCTGCGGCGACGAAATTCAGCTCAAGCTCAAGCTCGATGGCGATACCATCGCCGACGGGGCCTTTGTCGGCGACGGCTGCGCCATCTCGCAGGCCTCCACAGACATCATGCTCGGCATGATCGTCGGCAAGAGCCGCGAGGAGGCTCTGCGGCTCGGCGACCTCTTTCTGCGCATGATCCGCGGCGAGGCGAGCGAGGAGGAGATCGACAGCCTTGAGGAGGCCTCGGCTCTGCGCGACGTCTCCCATATGCCCGCGCGCGTGAAGTGTGCCATGCTCGGCTGGCGCACGCTGCGCGAAGCGTTGGGCGAAAAAACGCCCTCCTGAGCACAAAATACAACGCGATTTTTGCGATATGTCTTGCAAAGCCGCGCGGGAATGCCTATAATAGAGCATACCTGCGCGGCTCTCCTGCATCCGCCGCGCAGAGACTACAATGTTTTGAAGAGGTAAATTGGAATGAAAAAGCTACTCTCTGTGCTGCTGTGCGCCGTCATGGTGCTCAGCCTTGCCGCCTGCGGCAAGAAGGACGACGCGCCCATCGACGATGCCGGCAACGGCGGCGACGCCGACGGTCTGACCGTCGCGCTGGTCGTAGCCGGCAAGCTCGGCGACCGCAGCTTCTACGACTCCTCCAAGGAGGGCCTGGACCGCATGGTCGCCGACCTCGGCGTGACGCCCATCGTCATCGAGTGCAACAACGAGAACCACGACATTCAGATGAAGAACGCCGCCGAGAAGGCGAACATCGTCGTGTGCGTCGGCTGGGAGTTCTACAACGTCGAGACCATCGCGCCCGACTATCCCGAGGTCAACTGGATCTGGGTCGATAACGCCACCAGCGCGCCCGTTTCCAACGTGCTCAACATCACCTACGCCCAGAACGAGGGCAGCTTCCTTGCTGGCTACATCGCCGCCGCGGTCTCCGAGACCGGCGTGGTCGGTGCGGTCGGCGGCGAGGACGCCGACACCATCAACGACTTCATCGTCGGCTACACGCAGGGCGCCGAGTATTACGGCACCGAGAACGGCAAGGAGATCAGCGTGGTGAAGAACTACTCCAACACCTACGACGATCCCGCCGTCGGCAAGGACTGCGCCATCGCGCTGAACGATCAGGGCGCGGACGTCATCTTCCAGATCGCCTCCGCCTGCGGCGACGGCGTGTTCGAGGCCGCCAAGGAGAAGGGCTTCTACGCCATCGGCGTGGACAGCGACCAGAAGTACATCGACCCCGAGGTCATCATCTGCTCCATGAAGAAGGAAGTCGGCAGCTCCATCTATGACGCCGTCAAGTCCTATCTCGCGGGCGACAGCCGCTTCGGCACCACCTGGACCGCCGACATGGCGACCGGCTACGTCGGCATCGGCTACGGCGAGGACGGCATGACGCAGCAGGTCCCCGACGAGGTCAAGGCCGCCGTCGAGGAGCTGGCCGCGAAGATCGCCTCCGGCGAGATCGTCGTGGAGACGACGCGCGCGTAATTTCATGCGCTTCCCTTGCGGCGCGGCAAAAGCCGCGCCGCTTCCTCTATTCCAAAGAAAGTGAGGTAACGAGCCTTGCAGGAAAATGCAGTCGAATTCCGCCATATCTCCATGGAGTTCCCCGGCGTGCTCGCCAACGACGACGTATCGCTCGACATCCGAAAGGGCGAGGTCTTTGCCCTCGTCGGCGAGAACGGCGCGGGCAAGACCACGCTGATGAACATTCTCTACGGCATCCACGAGCCGACGAACGGCGAGGTGTATATCCGCGGGAGGAAGGTCGAGCGCTTCTCGCCCAAAACCGCCATCTCTATGGGCGTCGGCATGGTGCACCAGCACTTCATGCTCGTGCCCAGCTTCACCGTGGCACAGAACATCGTTATGAGCCGCGAGCCGCGCAGGCTCGGCGTGCTCTTTGACAACAAGGCCGCCGAGGCCGCCGCGCAGAGGCTGGTGGAGGAGTACGGCCTTGCGGTCGATCCCGCCGCCGTGGTGCGCGAGATCGGCGTGGGGCTTCAGCAGCGCGTGGAAATTCTCAAAACGCTCTACCGCGGCGCGGACATTCTCATTCTGGACGAGCCGACCGCCGTCCTCACCCCGCAGGAGACGGACGAGCTGTTCGCCGTCATCCGCCGCGTGGTGCGCGAGCTGGGCATGACGGTCATCATCATCACGCACAAGCTCTACGAGGTCATGGCGATCAGCGACCGCGTGGGCGTGATGCGCAAGGGACGGCTCATCGGCGTGGAGAACACCTGCGACGTGGACGAAAAAAAGCTCGCCTCGATGATGGTCGGCCGCCCGGTGCTCTACGACCGGCTGGAAAAGACCGGCGAAGCGGGCGCGGAGCAGATTGCTGTCCATGACCTCACGGTCTGCGATGACCGCGGGCTGGTCGCCGTGGACGGTCTGAGCCTGTCCGTCCGCGCGGGCGAGGTGCTCGGCATCGCCGCCATCGAGGGCAACGGCCAAAGCGAGCTTCTGGAGGCCATCACCGGTATGCGCCGCGTCGAGCGCGGCACGGTGGAGGTCTGCGGGCAGAACGTCACCGGAAAAACGGCGGGCGAGATCCGCAAGGTCGGTCTCTCCCACATTCCCGAGGACCGTCTCGCCACCGGCGTGAGCCGGAGCGCGAGCGTGACGGACAATCTTCTCATGGGCAAGCAGCGCGACAAAGCCTTCAGCGGCTTCGCGTTTCATCAGCGGCGCAGCTCCATCGAGCGCTACGCGGAGGAGGTCTATGAGAGGTTCGACATCCGCGGCGCGGGCATCGACACCGCCGTCGGCTCCATGTCCGGCGGCAATATGCAGAAGGTCGTCGTCGCGCGTGAATTTTCGTTTGATTCCCCCGTGCTCATCATCGCCCAGCCCACGCGCGGCGTGGACGTGGGCGCCATCGAATTCATCCACACCCGCATCATCGAAAAGCGCAACGCCGGCTGTGCCATTCTCCTCTGCTCGGCCGACCTCGACGAGGTGTTCCGCCTGTCCGACCGCATCATCACGATGTACGAGGGGCGCATCACCGGCGAGTTCCGCACAAGTGACATCACCAAGGAGGAGATCGGCTGGTACATGACCGGCCACCGTGAGGGAAAGGAGGCGGCAAAGACATGAAAAAGCTTGCAGGCGCGGTGAACTGCCGCTATCTGCTCTCGCTGCTGCTCTCGATCCTCTTCGCCTTCCTTATCGGCGCGGGCATCCTCGCCGTCTCCGGCTTCCATCCGCTCGAGGCCTACGGCGCGATGCTCTCCGGCGCGTTCGACAGCGCGCGCCACATCGGCGACTTTCTGGAGTACGCGATGGTGCTGTGCGTGTGCGGCCTTGCCTGCGTGCTCGGCGCGCGCGTCGGCATCTTCAACGTCGGCGGCGAGGGTCAGCTGCTCCTCGGCGCGATCTTTGCCGCGCAGGTCGGCGTGTGGATGGACGGGCAGCCCCGCTTCCTTGTCATCGTCTGCGCGGCGCTCGCCGCGATGGCGGTCGGCGGCCTGTACGCCTTCCTCCCCGGCGTTCTGAAGGTGAAGGTCAAGGTCAATGAGGTCATCACCACCATCATGCTCAACACCATCGCCGCCTACCTCTGCCAGTACCTCGCCAAGGGCCCGTGGAAGAACGCCAATAAGAACATGGTCGCCGCGACCGAACAGCTCGGCGCGCAATACTGGTTCGGCAATGTCATTCCCCGCTCCAACCTCACCAGCGCCGTGTTTGCCGCGGCGGTGATGGCCTTCCTTGTGTGGTATGTGATGGAGCGCACCTCCGTCGGCTACGAAATGCGCATCACCGGCGAGAATCCGCGCTTCGCCTTCTTCTCCGGCCTGCGCACCGATCAGATCGTGCTGCTCTCCATGGTCGTCTCCGGCGCGATGTGCGGTCTGGTCGGTATGTTCCGCGTCTACGGCGTAGAGCATCTTTACCGCGACAGCGTGAGCAAGGACTACTACTTCGAGGCCCTGATGGTCGCCATGATCGCGCAGTATAAGCCTGTGACCGTCATCCTCCTCTCGCTCTTCTTCGCCGTGCTGAAGATCGGCGCGCAGGGCATGGAGCTCATCGGCATCCCCTCGCAGATCTACCTCATCATTCAGACCGTTATCATCTTCTGCATGGCCGCCGAGAGCGGCATCACCCGCTCGCTCACCGCGGCGCACGAGCGCCGCAGAGCCAAGCGCGCCGCCGAAGAACGCTTAAAGGAGGAACTGAAACATGGATGACCTTTCCGCGATCCTCGCCAGCATTTTCTCCTCCGGCACCTTTAACGAGATGCTCCGCCGCGCCACGCCCGTGGCGCTCGCCGCCATCGGCGGCTCGCTCACCGAGCACGCCGGCATCATGAACATCGGCATGGACGGCATGATCCTCATGGGCGCGTTCTTCGGCGTGTTCGGCAGCTATCTCTTTACCTCCGCCTGGGGCGGCGTGGGGCTGGTGCTTCTTATGGGGCTGCTCGTCGGCCTGTTCTTCGCGCTCTTCGTCGTGAAGTTCCGCTCGGATGAGTTCATCATCGGCTGCGCGCTCAATACCTTCGCGCTCGGCCTGACGACCTATCTCTCCCGCTCTGTGTTCGGCACCTCCGGCGCGAAGGGCTTCCCCTCCCTGCCGACGGTGGACCTTCCGCTGCTGGATAAAATTCCCTTCCTCGGCGCGGTGCTCAACGGTCACTCGCTGTTTGTGTATCTCACCTGGCTCTTCGTCCTCGTGCTGTGGGTGTTCATCTACAAAACCCCCTACGGCTTCTGGCTGCGCGCGAGCGGCGAAAAGCCCGAGACGCTGCGCACCGCCGGCATCGAGCCGGAAAAAATGAAGTGGCTCGCGAGCATCCTCTGCGGCGTGCTGTGCGCGCTCGCGGGCGCTCACCTGTCGCTCGGCTACCTCAACGGCACCTTTGCCGAGAATATGTCCAACTCCCGCGGCTACATCGCCTTTGCCTGCGTGATCTTCGGCGCGGCGAACCCCGCCAAGGCCTACCTCGCAGCGCTGATGTTCGGCTTCTTCGACGCCATCGGCCTGAGATTGCAGGACTACGTCAGCTCCGACCTCACCGGCATCATCCCCTACGCCATCACCATCATTATGATGGTCTACGTCGTGGTGAACGCGCAGCGTCGCCGCCGCCACGCGGCGCAGCAGCAGCTGAGCCGCCGCGCACGGAGCTGAACGCACATCGGAGGCAGCTATGCAGCAAGGCATTTTTGAAAAAAGCATCACCGTCACGCCCGACTACTGCGACGCCGCGGCGCAGCTCTCGCCCCTCGCGGCCTTCACCATCTTTCAGGGCATCGCCGCCCAGCACGCCGAGCTCATCGGCGTCGGCGGCGCGGCGATGGCGAAGCGCGGCGAGTTCTGGCTGACCGTCCACACGCGCGTGGACTTCCTGCAACGCGCAGGTCTCATGGATGAGCTCACCGCCGCAACATGGCCGGAGCCGTGCGACGGCAAGGCCGTGCGCTGCTACCGCAGCTACAGTCTGCGCCGCGGCGACGCGCTGCTCGCCCTCGGGCGCACGCAGTGGGCCGTCCTCGGCCCGGAAAAGAAGCTGATGCCGTTTGCGCAGACCGGCTTTCCCGCCGATTTCCCGTTCTCCGACCGCACCGGCATCACCGATCACCCCACCCGCTTCGCGGACGACCTGACGCAGGCGGAGCTCGTGCGCGGCTATACGGTCCGCCCGACGGACATCGACTTCGGCCGTCACATGAACAACGTCGCCTACGTCCGCGTGCTGCTCGACTGCTTCTCCGCCGCCGAGCTGGCCTCGGGCCGCATCGCGTCGATGGAGGTCCACTACGCCGCTCCCTGTCTGGAGGGCGAGGAGCTGGGCGTCTACTGCCGCCGTGAGGAGAGCGGCTGCCGCCTCGCCATCAAAAAGGCGGACGGAAAGGCCGCCGTGCTCGCCGCGGTGAAGCTCCGCTGAAGCAGCAAACGAGCACAATACAAGCGCCGCGGTCGGATGACCGCGGCGCTTGCCGTTTTCTTATTCTTCCTTGCCGTAGAGCCAGGTGCAGCCCTCGTTCACGCTGTCGACCGCTTTGCGGTAGGCGCCGAGCACGCCGGGCGCGGGATGCGCGGGACGCTTGATGTGTCCCAGCCGCTCCGCGAGCTCCTCGTCGCTGACCTCGAGGTGGATGGTGTGTTTGTCGATGTCGATCTCGATCATGTCACCGTCGCGCACCGCGGCGATGGGGCCGCCGTCCCACGCCTCGGGCGAGACGTGGCCGATGCAGGGGCCGCGCGTCGCGCCGGAGTAGCGCCCGTCGGTGACCATGGCGCAGCTCGTGTGCAGGCCCATGCCGACGAGCATGGCCGCGGGAATGGACATTTCACGCATTCCCGGCCCGCCCTTGGGGCCTTCGTAGCGGATGACCAGCACATCGCCGGGCTTGACGGACTTCTCCGTCATGGCCGCGCGCAGCGCGTCCTCGGAGTCAAAGCAGACCGCGGGGCCGCGGTGGTGGAACATCTCGGGCACCACGCCGCTCTTTTTCACGATGCAGCCGCCGGGGGCAAGGTTGCCGTGCAGCACGGCGAAGCAGCCGTCGGGGTAGAGCGGCTCGTCGGCAGTGTGGATGACCTCGGGATCGACCCTGCGGCGGAAGCGGGCGAGGAACTCGCCCACCGTGCCGCCCGTCGCCAGACGCGCGTCGGGGTCGAGATAGCGCTCGATGGCCTTCATCGTCGCGCCCACGCCGCCAGCCTTATAATAGTCGTACATATTGAATTTTGAGGACGGCTTGAACTTCGCGACGCAGGGCACGTCGCGCTGGATCGCGTCAAAGGCCGCGAGGTCCATCGGAATGCCCATCACGCGCGCGAGCGCGCAGATGTGGAGCTGGGCGTTCGTCGAGCCGCCGGTCGCGGCGACGTGGCGCAGGCCGTTCTTGAGGCTCGCCTCGGTGACGATGTCGGAAAAGCGCACCCCCTCCTTCGTGAGCGTGACGATGCGCTCGCCGACGTCGCGCGCCTGCTTGTACTTGGCGGACGAGCAGAAGAGCATGGTCGTGCTGTCGATGGGGCAGAGGCCGATGACCTCGGTGAATACGCCCATGGTGTTGGCGGTGCCGTACATCGAGCAGGTGCCGCAGGAGAAACAGATATTCTCACGGAAGCGGGTAAAGGTCTCCTCGCTGATGGCGTCGATGTTGCGCTGACCGATGGATTCCTTGAGGTCGGGCGTGACATAGGTGCCCTCGTCCGCCTCGTAGGGCAGCATACTGCCCGCCGTGAGGAACATACAGGGCTTATTGAGCGCCGCGGCGGCCATGAGCATACCGGGCACGATCTTGTCGCAGGAGCACAGGAACACCAGACCGTCGAAGCCGTGGGCGCTCGCCATCGCCTGAATGCTGCCGGCGATCAGGTCGCGCGAGGGCAGGATGAAGTGCATCCCCTCGCCCTGCGCCATGCCGTCGCAGGGGGCGGGAACGTTGAACTCCGCCGGCGTACCGCCGGCCGCCCACACGCCCTCCTTGACGTAGCCCACCAGCTCCTTGAAGGCGCGGTGTCCGGGGTTGACGTCCGTAAAGGAATTGACGATGCCGATGACGGGCTTTTCCAGGTCCTTTGTGCGGTAGCCGCAGGCGTTCATCAAGCCGACGTAATAGCCCTCCTGCGGGTTCGAGGGGGTGCGGTTTCCCTTCCAGCTTTCCATCGTGTTTTCCTCCGTTCGTCTTATCGGTTGTCCCCATTATAGCGCAGC
>ERZ1026780.2487-NODE-2487-length-10737-cov-19.242651_pt1 | contig 10737 bp, 9 predicted proteins | sample MGYA00380126_ERZ1026780 | MGnify/ENA primary metagenome ERZ1026780 (study PRJEB33269, sample SAMEA4719762) | human gut metagenome | biome: human-associated habitat; feature: organic feature; material: feces | place: Cameroon | collected 2013-10 ... | reverse complement strand
AGAGTGAGAGTCCACGCGCGATGCGTCGACGCTCATTTTTTTTGTATATACCCCAGCCTTAGATATGTTCGGTCGCTGAGCCTGTCGAGGCGACCGAAGTGTTCCGGTAACAGACCTTGTCGATGTGACTGACTATTCTTAAATTTGTAAGAAGAAAACACAACGTATATGCTAGAACTCGGAATCAAAGGCCGTCAGGAGGAGATCGTGACGGAAGAACTTACCGCCAGCCACATCGGCAGCGGCACTGTCAGGGTGTTCGCCACCCCGATGATGATAGCCCTGATGGAACGCACAAGCCGCCTCAGTGTGAAGCCTTACCTTGAGGAGGGACAGGAGACTGTCGGAACAAAAGTCGATGTCTCACACGTCTCTTCCACACCTGTCGGTCTGAAGGTGTGGTGTGAAAGCGAAGTCGTTGAGATTGACCGCCGAAGGATTGTCTTCAAGGTGGCTGCCTACGATGAGAAAGGCCTGATAGGCGAGGGCACGCACGAGCGCTTCGTCATTGACGTCGCCAAATTCCAGGCAAAGACCGAAGAAAAGAAAACACATTAAGAATTTACTTCCCGCACATCCAGCGGACCTCTTTCCGGGCCTTACGGAACTGTGCGAGATATTCATCATTCGCCTGCAGCCGCGCGAACACGGCTCCGGCGATGATTCTTGCAGCCTTGATGTCGCTCATCCAATGGCAGCCGGCTATGACTCTTGAATATGCTCCCTCGTCCGCACGCTTAAGGATCTCGTTCTGCCTTTCCGGGCGCAGTGCGCAAAGGATGTAGGCCAGGCCGTAGTAGTTGGCGGAATGGCCGGACGGATAGGAATAGTTGGTCTTCATCCATTCATCTGACTCAGGAGTCATACTGCTTTCCCCGTAATAGACAAACGGGCGGGTTCTCCTGTAATATTCCTTGGCCTCCTTGCAACCTATGCCGCCGAAGCACTCCTTGCTGCGCATCAGCAGCTCGTAGGTCTGCGGCATTGTCTCCTTGGTGATCTCCAGTCCGAATGACTCCGCGAACTTCAGCAACGCCTTGTCGCTCATATCCGCATCCTGGACGGCCTGCTCGCCTCGTGGCGTGTCCCTGAGCAGCTTCGCCTGGAAGAAGTGATATTCATCGGCCAGAAACTCCGGGGAACCGGGCTGTGGAGGCGGTGGCAGGAGGGTCTTGCTGTCCGCTACCTCCTCCTGCGTCAGGTACAGCTTCTGTGCGGCGATGTCTCCTGAATATGTCAGGAATATAATGACGGAAACCAGCGCCGTCAGCATCGGGGAGAGAAATCTTCTCATAGTGGTCAATGTTCTATGCGACCTTATTTAAAGTCAACTGAATGAGTGAGTTTGCCGTCTGTGTCGTAGATCCTTACGGTGATGCTTTTGGCGCTGGCGGTGATCTCCATCCTTTGCCACTGCCCGTTGGTGATGACCGGGAACTTGGCGTCGGTCGAACCTACCTCTCTGAGTGAATATCTATGTACGTGGCCGCTGAGCATCAGATCGACCCCGGCATTGTTGAGAATAGGCAGGAACTTCTGGGACATATTCAGATTGCCGTGCCAAGCGTCCTCGGTCTGCGGAGGAATATGGCTGAACACGATCCGTCTTTCGGCGTTCTTCCAGTCATCGCTCTCCACAACGCCTTTCAGCCACTTGGCCTCCTGGTTGAGGTACGGCTCAGAGCAGAGTCTGCCCTGGTTCTCGATGTCGCTGTCAACCTTGTCCTCACCGCTGTCCATCACCAGGAAGAAGAACTTGCCGTATTTGAACGTGTAGTAGGGTCCGTGCTCCGGGAAGTCGAAATATTCAGAGATCCTGAGGGCCTCCTTGCCTCTGTACTCGTGGTTGCCGCGGGCCATAAACAGCGGAGTCTCAGCGGCGAAGAGGTCGCTGGCTGGTTTGAGGTAGTGCTTGACGATCTTGTCGCTGTAGGCAAGGTCAGAGGTCATATCCCCGTTGAACATCACGAAATCGAACTCTTTGTTCTTTTCCTTGTCGGCGAAAAGCCTGCGCAGAAGCGAGTCCTGTGCGTGCACATCGTTGACGACAGCGAACTTGACCTCGTTGTAATTCTCGTCCAACGTTCTTGCCTTAGGCAGGTTGACCTTGTAGGCCGGGGCACCGGACCCCTTGCCATAGACCGGATTGTAGTTGTGGTGGTAGTCCTGCACGGCCGTCATCATAACCCTATAGCGGTAGCTTGTGCCGGGTTTAAGCCCGTCTACCGTCACTTTGTGGATCTTCCCGATGGGTTTCAGGCCGTGCCCCCTAAGGTCGTAGAACTTCGGCCTGTCGTTGTAGTAGAAATTCTCCGCGTTGTCCGGGGCGATCTCCACCCATCCCACAGCGTCCACATCCGTGATCCACATCACCGTGAAGCTGTCCGTGGTGACATTCTGAAGATAAGGTCCGCACACGATCTTCGCGCTGACCGGCCCGTTCTGCGCCCCCGCCAAGAACGGCAGCACCACCAGAACCGCAATCAAAAAGTACTTTTTCATATTTTTAAATCTTATTGTTTATTAGTTCGACCAATTGAGGCTATACACCCTCAAATACAAAATTACTCCGTTTTACCGAAAGGGCAAAATTTGTGAATATTCGATTTTTTGCGTATTTTGCGTTACGAAAATTACGTAAAATTGATAAATATGGGACAGAACTTCAAACCTACCAATCCTTTTCTTATTTCAGGGTATGTCGGTCCTGAATATTTCTGTGACAGGGAGTTGGAAACATCCAAAATTGTGGATGCTTTGAGCAATGGCAGAAATCTTACACTGGTCGCTCCAAGAAAAATGGGAAAGACAGGACTGATCCAACACTCTTTCAATCGTCTTGAAAGTAAGAATTCGGTCTGTATGTATTTGGATATATTCCCGACAAATTGTTTGGGTGATTTTGTCCGGGTTTTCGCCGGAGCTGTCCTTGGGCACTTGGATTCAACCCCGCAGAAGGCTCTTAAAAGGATTGGACGATTTATAAAAAGCTGCCGTCCTGTATTTACAGTTGACGAGAAGTCCGGTGCTCCCAAAGTAACAATAGAGGTGGCGGACACTGATCAGGAATCAACATTGAAAGAAATATTTGAGTATCTCCGCTCATCAGAAAAGCGTTGCTATATCGCCATTGATGAGTTTCAGCAAATTACAGAATACCCGGAAAAAGGAATCGAAGCACAGCTCCGTTCGTATATTCAGTTTCTTCCGAATGTCAATTTTATTTTCGCGGGCAGTCGGCAGCATTTGATGCAGGAGATGTTCCTTTCTTCAAAAAGGCCTTTTTACCAAAGTACACAGATTCTGAACCTTGAAAGGATTGATAGACAGGAATATTTCAGTTTCGCCGAGTCGTTCTTCAAAAAGAAGGGTAATCGTCTGCCTCAGAGTGAATTTGACGTGATCTATGACCGCTATGAGGGACACACTTGGTATGTTCAGTCTGTTTTGAACAGGTTGTATTCGTTTTCCAAGGATGTGGACGATCCGTTGATTGAATATGCCTTGTCGCAGATTATGAGCGAGTTCAGTTATAGTTACGAGACGTTGCTCAAGGCGCTTCCGGCAGGCAGTGTGAGACTTCTACGCGCCATCGCATCCGAAGGAAAAGTGAAAAGTGTCACATCCGGAGAGTTTATTTCAAGGCATAGGTTAAGGGCGGCCAGTAGTATAAGCTCCTCGCTCAAGAGATTGCTGGATAATGAATTGGTATATAAAACCCCTGACGGTTACATTGTCTATGACCGCTTTATGGGGGAGTGGCTACGCCAGTTGGATTTTTGATCAAAAAGTAGTTCGTCCTTTTATTTCTCGCCCGTGTACATCCGGCAGATGCCGAGGGTGAAGGCTTTGTGGGTGACGGTGCGGAAGCCGGCCTCGCGCATCGTGGCGGTGAATTCCTTTTTGCCTGGGAAAGCGGCCACAGAGGCGGGGAGGTAGGCGTAGGCGGCCTTGTCACCGGAGACCTTTCCGCCGATCTTAGGGAGGATGTGGAGGAAATAGAGGTCGTAGAACCAGCGGATTATCTTGTTCTCGGGGCGGGAGAGCTCAAGGATCACGAGACGGCCGCCGGGTTTGAGGACGCGGAGCATTTCTCTGAGGCCCTTCGGTCTGTCCTCGAAGTTCCTGATTCCGAAGGCGATGGTGACTCTGTCGAAGGTGTTGTCGGGGAAGCGGAGGTTCTCGCCGTCGCCTTCCTCGATGCTGATCATTCCGTTCAACTCTGCCTTGTCAACTTTCTCGCGCATCACCGCCAGCATTCCTTCCGATAGATCCACGCCGGTTACGTGACCTCCGGTAAGCGCCTTGGCGATGGCGATCGAGAAATCCCCCGTTCCGCAGGCCAGATCCAGCACCTGAACCGGGGCCGGAGCGTCCACGATCTGTTTCAGGGCCTTCTTTCTCCAGATCTTGTCCACGTCCAGCGAAAGTATGTGATTCAGAGCGTCATAGTCGCCAGCGATGCTGTCGAACATATTCCTGACTTTTGTCTTTGTCGGCATATTCCTAAAAAATTAAAAATCCCGCTCCGGCGAGGATGGAGAGGAAGAATGTTGAGATCACAAGAATCGGGAGCATTGGGTCGAGAGCCCGCTCGCTCCGGGTCCATACACCTTGCAAGTGCTTGATGTACAATGGAATAGTGATGATGAATATGTAATGTCCCGGCGCGAAATCATAGATCGCGCAGAAGACCGGCATCAGGATCCAGCCCGCTACGATCAGGACGGTCTGGTATATTCTCGCACCCTTCACTCCGAGTTTGATGGCCACGGTCACACGATTCACCGCATCCGTCTTCATGTCTCTTATGTTGTTGACATTCAGCACTCCCACGCTGAAACACCCGATGGCGGAGGCAGGCAGTAGCATAATCAGTGACGGCAACTCCCGAGCCGCGACGTAATACCCGCCAAGCACCGACACAAGGCCGAAGAATATGAACACGAACACGTCGCCCAGCCCTCTGTACCCATAAGGATTCTTGCCCAAAGTGTACTTCATCGCACCCACGATAGCCGCCGCGCCAAGCGCTTCCAGACAGATAGACTCTGTCTTGAATAGGCTTCCGAAGGAGACCTGGATCATCGCCAGGCCGGAGATGACGCAAAGCCCGATGAACATCAGGATGAGTTTTTTGATGTCTCCGATGGTCATATCTCCGCTGCCGAGGGCGTACTGAGGGCCTTGACGGTCAGCAGAGTCGGTGCCGTTCAGGGTGTCGCCGAGCTCATTGGACAGATTTGAGAGGATCTGCAGACATACCGTTGTCAGGAAGATCAGCGCGGCTGTCCACGGGCTGACATCTGTCTTGTCCGCTGCGAGCGTCACTCCGAGGATCACTCCGGACAAGGACAGCGGAAGTGTCCTCAGTCTCATTGATTTTATGCTGGCTTTCAGCGTCATATTCAATAATTATTTGATTCTGTATAACAAAGGTACTCATATTCTCGAAAATATTCATAACTTTACATTTGTTGCGGAAAAGCGGCTCGCTTGTGTGGTGTCGCTTCGAGGCGGGAAAGGTTGAACATTAATATTCATGAATATGAGACGTAAATCATTCATTCTGGCAGCCGTGGCTGCTTTTGCCGCTGTCGCGTGCGGCCCTAAGGTTTCTGACAAGACAGCCATCGAAGGCACTTTCGAGGCTGGTGCTCCCGATTCGGTTACTTTTGTGATTCCGGACCTGCTGGTTGAAACGACCGTCCCTGTGACTGACGGAAAGTTTACCGCTGAACTTCCGGCTTCTAAGACGGCAATGGCCAGATTGACGGGCGTTGGTTCCAGAGTGGCGTTCATTCCTGATGGTACTCCTCTGACTTTCACCGTCAAAGAGGACGGCACTGTTGAGATTTCCTCCAAGGCACCGTCTGTCTCCATTCAGGAGAAGTACAAAGCCTACGCTGACGCGAGGGCTCAGTTCGAGAAGGATGCCAGAGCCAGACTTGAGGAACTTGGCGACGAGGCCGAGGATTCCGTCAAGGAACAGGTTTATAATGACTATGAGGCTGCCGTAAAGGAATGCAATGACAAGGCTTTCGATGCCAATAAGGACAACATCATTGGAGCTATGGTGCTCAGTACCCTTCAGTACGACCTTACTCCGGCTCAGGTGGACTCGATGCTTAACCTGCTCGATCCATCCCTTTCCGAGAGTTCTGTGGTGTCAATGATGAAGAAAGCTATCGATGCAAAAAAGGCAACCGCCGAGGGGGCGATGTTCACCGACTTCGACATCGACGGCGTTAAGCTTTCCGACTATGTAGGTAAGGGCAAGTACGTCCTCGTTGACTTCTGGGCATCTTGGTGCGGCCCTTGCAAGAGGGAGATCCCTAACATCAAGAAGGTCTATGACAAGTACGTCGGTGACGATTTCGATGTGCTCAGCGTCGCTGTTTGGGATCAGCCTCAGGCATCCGTGGACACCGCCAAGGCTTATGGCGTGAACTGGAACGAGATCATCAACGCGCAGGCTGTTCCTACCGATCTCTACGGCATCCAGGGCATTCCTCACATCATCCTTTTCGGACCTGACGGAACCATCGTCAAGAGGGATCTCCGCGGTGAAGGCATTGAGGAGGAGGTCGCCAAGTACGTGACCGCCAAGAAGTAATATTCAAACGCTTTGAGCGGGAAAAATCTTACAGTCAGGGAGAAAATCGCCCTGTTTCCACATTCCCCGGGGGTCTATCGTTACTACGATGCCTCGGGGAAGGTGATTTATGTGGGCAAGGCCAAGGATCTGCACAAGAGGGTGGCGCAGTACTTCGTGCCGCCGGAGAGGCTGAACGTGAAGACCAGGATTCTGGTCTCGAAGATCGCCGACGCGCAGTTCTCCGTGGTGGATTCCGAGGCAGACGCGTTGCTGCTTGAGAACAACCTCATCAAGCAGTACAAGCCTCATTACAACATCCTGCTGAAGGATTCCAAGACCTACCCGTGGATCGTCATCACCAACGATGAGTTCCCGAAGATCTATCTGACCAGGCGTGTGGACAGGAAGAACGGCACCTATTTCGGGCCGTACAGCTCGGTCTCGCACGCAAACTACCTGCTGGAGTTTTTCCGCAAGAACTATCCTCTGCGTTCCTGCAACCTGAAAATCACCGGCGACGCGATCCTCCGGGGCAAATTCCGCCCGTGCCTGGACTTCCACATCGGACGCTGCAAAGGCTGCTGCGTGGGCGCGGTCAGCAAGGAGGAATATTCATCCTACATCATCGAGATCACCCGTCTGCTGAAAGGCGGCGTGAATGAGATAATCCGTGAATATGAGGCCGAGATGAAGCGTGCGGCCGCGGAGCTCCGTTTCGAGGAGGCGCAGGTCTGCAAGAACCGGATAGAATCTCTGAAGAAGCACTATTCGCATTCGATAATATCCTCAGCGGCAGATACTTTCTGCGATGTATTCTCATTGGTCTTCGATGGGCAGGAGGCTTTCGGGAACTTCCTGCGTGTCCGTGGTGGATCTGTCATCCAGTCGCTGAACCTGGGCTTCAAGATGAACATCGAGGAGGAGCAGGCTTCTGTTCTCAGCACGTTCATCGCCGAGATCGAATCCAAGTTCGGGGCCTTGGCGAAAGAGGTCATCGTGCCGTTCAAGCCGGACGTGGAGATAGACGGCATCGACTTCCGCATCCCGGCGCGTGGCGACAAGCTTTCCCTCCTCGAACTCAGCGTCAAGAACGCCAAGGAATATCTTTTCAACTCCATCAAGCAGAGGGAGCACACCGACCCCGACGAATATCGCAGAATGGTTCTTGAGGACTTGCGCAAGGCCTTGGGAATGAAAGAGCTCCCGACCCACATCGAGTGTTTCGACAACTCCAACATCCAGGGAACTAATCCGGTGGCTTCCTGTGTGGTTTTCCGTGACGGTGTCCCGTCCAAGAAAGACTACCGCAAGTTCAAGATCAAGACGGTCATCGGAGCCAACGACTTCGCTTCGATGAAGGAAGTTGTCAACCGAAGATATTCAAGGATGCTTGAAGAGGCTCCTGAGGATCTTCCGCAGCTCATTGTGATTGATGGTGGTGAGGGGCAGCTGGAGTTCGCTCGTCAGGCTCTCGCCGAGCTTGGCTTGATGGATAAGCTGATGGTCATCGGTCTTGCCAAACGTATGGAGCTGGTGATCAGGGTGAACGATCCGTATCCGCTGTTCCTTGACCGCAACTCTCAGGCACTCAAAGTCTTGATGCATATCCGTGACGAAGCCCACCGCTTCGGCATCACATTCCATCGCAGCCTCAGGAGCAAGGCTCAGATCCAGAGTGCATTAAGGGAAATCAAAGGTGTCGGCGAACAGACCGAGAAACGCCTTTTGATGCACTACGGTTCCGTCGCCCGTATCGCCGCCGCCCCTCTCGATGACCTCTCAAAGCTCGTTTCCCCGTCCCTTGCCGCCGAGATTCTCAAAACACTTAACTCGTAGTCCCTTCTGGTTGGGAGTCGTTTGAATTTATCAAAACAGAGTCTTGATCCCTTGCGGGAGTTTCCTTGTTTTTCTTCAATTCCGGAGGAAAACGATTATCTTTGTAAAGTTAAGGTGCTGTTTGGGTTCTGAGGACCAAAACGATGCGCGAAGCATATTCATTATGAAACGAGTGCTGATAATAACATATTACTGGCCACCGTCCGGTGGATCCGGAGTGCAGAGGTGGGTCAAATTCGCCAAATACCTTCCAGAGGATGGTTGGCAGCCGGTTGTCTACACTCCTGAGAACCCTGAGTTGACGACTGTTGACAGGACCTTGGCGGCGGAGATTCCACCAGAGGCCGAGGTCGTCAAGAACCACATTTTCGAGCCGTACGGGATTTACCGGAAACTGATGGGGAAGGGGAGCACGACCGACCTCAAGACGTTGACCTCGACGAACGCTGTCAAGGATGAGGTCAATCCGATCAACGGGCAGAAAAAGAACTGGAAGCAGAAACTGTCCCTGTTCATCAGAGGGAACTTCTTCATTCCGGATCCTCGTGTGATGTGGGTGCGTCCGTCAGTCCGTTTCCTGAAAAAATACCTTGAGGAGCATCCGGTTGACGCCATAGTCACGACCGGCCCGCCTCAGTCGATGCACCTTATCGGATTGAGACTGTCACAGGCCACTGGGATCCCTTGGGTCGCCGATTTCCGTGATCCGTGGACCAAGATGTTCTATTTCAAACACCTGGGGCTCACCTCGTGGGCGGAGAAAAAGCATCATAGACTGGAACAATCCGTCCTGGACGGTGCCACGAGGGTGATAGCGGTCTCCCCATTGGTGCAGGACGAGTTCAAGGCGATGACAAAGACTCCGGTCGAACTGATCACGAACGGTTATGATGAAGAGGATTTCAAGAAGGATGTGGAGTTGGACGAGAATTTCAACATCACGCACACCGGGCTTTTCGCTTCGGATGGTAATCCGGAGACTCTTTGGAGAGTGCTTGCCCAAAAGTGCGAGGAGGATGAGGAGTTCAGAAGATCATTGAGGATCAGACTTGTAGGAAAGACGGACAGGGAAATCACTGATTCAATCGAGGCCGCGGGACTTGGCGGCAATCTCAAGGATTTCGGCTATCAGAATCACGAAATGGCTGTAAGAGAGCAGCTTAACGCTTCGATCCTGATCCTGCCGCTCAGAAAGGAACCTGAATATCGCGCCGTTCTTCCCGGGAAACTCTTTGAATATCTCGCCTCGCGCCGCCCTATTTTGGGAATAGGCCAGACTGACGGGGCTATGGCACGGATTGTCAGCGAGACCGCTTCCGGAGTGGTCTATGACTGGGATGACGAGAAGAAGATCCGGGCTTGGATAGATTTCTGTTGGGAGGAGTTCAAGAACGATGAGCTTCACGACAACACTTCGGACATCTCACGGTTCACCCGCCGCAACCTGACGGCGAAACTGGCTGGGTTGCTGAATCAGATAACTGAAATATAATATTCATAGATTATGGACAAGACTTTGATGAAGAAGATTGGAATATACGCCGGGATTGTGCTGCTGTTTCTGGTGCTGGCCTACGGCTTCGTGCCGGAGGTGCTGACCGGCAAGGTGGTCAATCAGAGTGATATAACCGGCTACAGGAGTATGTCGCAGGAGGCTGTGGCGTGGAACAACGCTCATCCTGATGACCAGACCCATTGGACGGATTCGATGTTCGGGGGAATGCCGACAACATCGTTTATGCCTTCCAGTGACGGGGACTGGACGCAGTCGCTGTACAATCTTCTTTTGAAGGGGAAGAGGCCGGCGAACTGGCTGTTCATTTCCTTGCTGGGGGCCTTCCTGCTGATGCTTTCGCTTGGTGTGGACAAGGTTCTGGCCATCGGCGGGGCGGTGGCTGTCACGTATTGCTCGTACAATTTCCAGATCATTCAAGTCGGACATAACACCAAGATGCAGGCTATTGCGTTCCTGCCTTGGGTGCTCGCGGCGGTGATATTCACTTACCGCTCGGCGTTGCAGTATATTCAGGAACATAACGGCTGGAAATCCTGGCTTCCAAAGACTTTGCTCGGAGCCGTTCTGTTCGGTTTCGCTTTGAGTTTCCAGATTAAGGCCAACCATCAGCAGATCACCTATTATCTTGCGATAATGATCGTGATCTACGCGTTGTACTTGTTCTTAAGAATATGTCTGGAGAAAACAGGTCACTTCGGCGAGCGCAGTGACCGGCGCGGTGCTTTCGGCCGCTTCTTCGCCGCCAGCGCGTTGCTGCTTGTCATAGGCCTCGTCGGCATCGGCACCA
>ERZ1026780.2485-NODE-2485-length-10741-cov-21.081134_pt1 | contig 10741 bp, 8 predicted proteins | sample MGYA00380126_ERZ1026780 | MGnify/ENA primary metagenome ERZ1026780 (study PRJEB33269, sample SAMEA4719762) | human gut metagenome | biome: human-associated habitat; feature: organic feature; material: feces | place: Cameroon | collected 2013-10 ... | reverse complement strand
AGCCCTGCTACATCCTGGAGTTCTACACCGCGAAGAAGCAGTATTCTTACAAGGTAGATGCCAGGAACGGCAGCATCATTGAGGCGTATCACTTCATTCTTTTGGCGGACGCGAAGAAAATCGCGTTGGACGATGCCGGGGTCAATGCGAAGGTGGTCTTCACGGCAGAGGAACTGGTTGCCGGCGGCATCAAGTCGCCTTACTATCGGCTTGTCTTTAACGATGCAAAAACACAGTGGACATACCGCATTGATGCGGTGCTGGGCACTGTGTTGGAGAAATCCCGCGAGAATCTCAGTGCGCCGGAGATCATCTCCTCCGGATTGACCCGCTGACCGCGCGTTCGTGTAGGAAGCCTTCAAACGATATGACGGCGCAGAAACTGTTTCCTTCATTATGAATCGGCGTAACAAGCAGGGGCTTACCGACATGCGAGGACAGAAAACGGCCTCCGACAGCGTGGGGCACATACTCCGTAACCGGCGCTGTTTCGTGGAGTTGATACCGCGATGTAATTGTGCCGGACGGCATCCCCGACATCGTACCGCAAGACCTCTTTGAACGGGTGCAGGCAATAGGGTAAACACAAAGGCAGGTATCATGCGATGCCTGCCGATTGTATTTTTGCTTTAATAATGTCGGGTATCTGATGCAAATCATTTCCATTTCCGGCCGGCGCGGTCGCAGATAAGGGTAACATCGGGATGGAACTGCAGAATGGAGGCCGGAACGCGGGGTTTGCAGGCCCTGTAAGAGCTTTGCCTGCATTACGGACTGAACGCTGCCCGCCGCCGCGCTGCCCGTTTCCGCCGGAGCGGTAACCTGTACGGTTTTATAATGCCGCATAAGCTAAGCCTGCCTTTAATATTAAATAAACCGTACAATTATACCGCTGCTGCGCGGTATTGCAATAAATAACAAGAAAAATGCATGTTTATGCGTTTGCCTGCCCGTATTGCGGTATTTACGGTTTATATGATTGCCCTGCGCAGCACTCCGTTGTTGCCGGTAGGCAGGCTTTTATCGGTGAGCGATAAAATATCGGCTTTGCGGCGCATTCGTTTTCAGTTTTTTTATCAGAATCATTCCCTGCGGGCATTTGATTTTGCATATTCGGCCGCTTTATACGGTTGAAAAATTTCCTTGAAAGAAATTATAAAAAATACTGTTGAAAAACCGTTTTTTATATGCTATTATGTATTTGTTGGGAATTAAATGTAAAATAATAAAACCTCCGAAGAGGTTTTAATGCACACACTGTGCGGTCGGAAGCCCGACGATTTGAGTAAACTGTTTATTTGAACTCGTAGTATGAGTTTATAGGGGACTATAAACTTTTACGCGTGTGTATTTGAGCTTGGCGCAGTTTGAGAGTAGTGTGAGTTTATAGGGGACTAAAATACCGAAGCGTCCAGTATGCGCGATCTGCGGTTTGAGAGTAGTGTAGGCTAATATGAGAAGGAAATATGCTGCGTTTTGACAATATTTGCGCGCGGTATAATAACAAAGGAGTGGTTTTATGACGCTGTTATGGGTTATGTTATTTGTTATAATGATTATCACAATTGCTCGATTATGATAATTTTGAAGGGTATCAAATGGTGATTTGCCGGCGCGGTCTGTAAGCTTTTTGCATCCTGTGCAGAACCCCGAAGATAAACGATATCAGCAAACCGAAGCCTCGGTATCGGGCTGCTGTATGCGGATACCATCACAGATTCGAGATCGGCATAATATCATAAATTTCAATTTGCTCTGCCGATTTAGATTGTTTATAAAAAATATAAGCCGAGATTTATAAAGAATGTTTACAGTGATTTCTCCGAACAATTGGGGGAATTTTATGTCAATTTCAATCAAATCATAACATTGCGAATATATTTCAAAAACAGTATTGCAAACTAAATCGAAAAATGGTAAAATTGAATATGAAAGACTGATGACTGCGGCAAATATGCTGAATTATTCGGTCCGAAGGAAAATAAAAGGAATTTTTTAATCAGATACAGCGCACATTTATGAACAGCCTAAAATAAATTTGCCGCATATGAAGGAAGGCATGGGAATAACCGCAGCATCGGGTATATGTGGTATATGTATAATCCTAAAAAAGGAGTCCTTAAAATGTCTTTTCCAGCTCACATCAATAAAAACGGAATTGTGCAGACAGTCGCTCAGCATTGCAGAAATACGGCGGAATTTGCCCGAAAGAATTTATGCAGATTGGGTCTTGCCGATACCGCTTATCTTGCGGGGCTGCTTCACGATGCGGGGAAATGCACCGATGAATTCAGCAATTACATTCAAAAAGCAGCGCTGGGCGAGCATGTGTGCAGGGGCTCGGTCATTCATACATTTGCCGCAGTTCGTTTTTTACTTAATACATATCATTCCGCTGCGGAGCCTGAGGACGATGCCATAAAGAATGCTGCGGCGGAAATTCTGTCCTGTGCAATCGGCGGACATCACGGCTTGTTTGACTGCTTCGATGAGAATAAAAGCTGCGGATTTACCCACAGAATCGGCAAGCAGCCGGAATACGACGACAGGGCAATGCAGGGCTTTTTCAAGGAAATATCGGGCAGAGAATGTATTGACGGGCTGTTTTCCTCATCTGTCCAAGAAATATCTTCAAAAATTCAACAGATAAGCGCAATTTCAAAATGCGCGGAAGAAGCGCAGTTTTATCTTGCGCTGCTTACACGGCTTATTACCTCGGCTTTGATTGATGCGGACAGAAGCGACACCGCCTCGTTTATGAGCCCTGATGAGTGTGAAAATGGCGGGAGTCTAACTGCGGAGGCGTTGAAAACCGTAACGGAGCACTTTAATTCCCGTTTGGCGGGCTTTGAGTGTGTTACTCCCATTCAGACAGCAAGAAACGAGCTTTCGGAGCTTTGCTTTCGGGCAGCGTCAAAACCGGGCGGGATACTCCGGCTGAATCTTCCTACGGGTGCGGGCAAAACGCTTTCCGGCTTAAGATATGCACTCAGACACGCGGAGGTGTTCGGAAAAGAGCGGATATTTTTCATCTCGCCGCTGCTGAGCATATTGGAACAGAATGCGCGGGCAATAAGGGATGCGCTCGGAGATGATTCGCTTGTGCTTGAGCATCATTCGGATATCATTGCCGGCAAGCTTTCCGATAATGAATTAAACCGTTACGAATTGCTTTGCGATTCCTGGAACAGCCCTGTCGTAATAACAACGCTCGTGCAGTTTCTCAATACGCTTTTCAGCGGAAAAACGGCCTCCGTAAGGCGTTTTCACTCTCTTGCAAACAGTGTTATAGTAATAGATGAGGTACAGACAGTGCCGTTAAAAACTCTTTCGCTGTTTAATTCCGCCGTAAACTTTCTTTCCGAAATATGCAATACAACGGTTGTCCTCTGTTCGGCGACGCAGCCGTATCTTTCGGGAATTCCCCGCCCGCTTTCCGAGGGCATGGATATCATAAAATCGGATGCCGTGAAAAAATATTCGGCGGTATTCAAGAGAAATTCCATTATATACAAGGGAAAAAAGCGGCTTGAGGAAATTCCGCTGCTTATTTCGGAGCTGTTTGACAAGTATGAAAGCGTTCTTGTGGTTTGCAACAAAAAAGATCAGGCGGCGGCGCTGTTTGATTTGACGGAGGATATCTGCGGCAACAGGTATCATCTTTCGGCGGGCATGTGTACGGCTCACAGGAAAAGTGTTCTTTCTGAAATTAAGGAGCGGCTGAAATTAAAACAAAGGGATAAGATTCTTTGTATTTCTACACAGGTGATTGAGGCCGGAGTGGATATTTCTTTTGATGCGGTAATACGCCTGTGTGCGGGGCTGGACAGCATAGTGCAGGCGGCCGGGCGGTGCAACCGTAACGGTGAAGGCAGACCGGATGCTCCCGTATGGATCGTGGATTGCTGCGATGAAAACCTGGCGGTGCTTAAGGATATTTCCGATGCGAAAGAAGCAACACAATCGTTGATTTATTCCTTTGAAAAAGAAGTCGGAAGGTTTGATTCCGATCTTTCATCGGATAAATCGGTTCGATTCTTTTATGAAAAGCTGTATAAGGCAAAAAACAAGGATTTCTTTGATTTTGTAAAGCAGGGCTATCCGTCCGTTTATTCCATGCTTGCGGAAAATACGCGGTACACGGACACGGGAAAAGAGAGTAAAAGATTCTTTCTGCATCAGGCGTTTAAGACCGCAGGCAGCCTGTTTGAAGTATTCGATCAAGATCAAACAAGCGTGGTTGTTCCGTGGGGCGAAGGCGAGAGAATTGCCCAAGAACTTATTTCCGCGCGGGAATATGTAACAAAAAAAGCGTATGACGATGCCAAGCCCTATACGGTTTCGGTTTTTTCCTATCAGTTTGAAAGGCTGCGTGAATGTGCTGCCATAACATCCGTCGGGGACGAAAAGGACGGACAGGTTTTGGTTTTGGATAAAAATTATTACAGCAATAACACCGGAATAATCATTCCGAAGAAAGGAGAAGCACTATGCGACACCCTAATATTGTAGAGTTCTCGGTTTGCGGAGATTATGCGTTATTTTCAGATCCCATAATGAGAGTGGGCGGCGAAAAATGCACCTATCAAATTCCCACTTACGAAGCGCTTAAAGGAATTTTGTCTTCCGTGTACTGGAAGCCCACAATCATCTGGTATATTGACAAGGTAAGGGTGATGAATCCTATCAGGATGGAGGTAAAGGGCATCCGCACTATAAAGTATGACGGTTCGAAGGGTGGAAAAGACCTTTCGTATTACACTTATCTGAAAGATTGCCGCTATCAGGTCAGCGCTCACTTTGAGTGGAACGAAAACCGCCCTGAGCTGGCCGGGGACCGCAACGAAAACAAGCATCACGAAATTGCAAGGCGTATGATTGAAAAAGGCGGCAGGCGCGATATTTTTCTTGGAACGCGGGAGTGCCAGGGCTATGTGGAGCCCTGTATATTCGGAGAGGGAAAGGGAGCATACGACGAAACGCCGATGATCTCATTCGGGCATATGTATCACGGAATCACATATTCCGATGAAGCGTATTCGGAGGAGACACAAGGCAGAATGACGCTCAATTTTTGGTATCCCGAAATGAAAAACGGAATAATTATTTTCCCAAGGCCGCAGGATTGCCCTAACCATAAGATGCTTCATGAAACAAAAATGAAGATATTCCAAGATAAAAATGAAAACTTTACCGGCTTAAGGGAATTCGGGGAGGTGAAATAATGGGGCTTTTTCAAAAGGCTGTTGAAACATACAACCGTATGGAGGGCTTGGCCGGTGCGGAATCGGAAGAGCGAAGGGCCGTGCTTGCACCTGTGGGGTTTATTACAACCGGCGTTAAGATAGCAATAACTCTGACGGAAAACGGGGAATTTGTTAAGGCAGAACATATTGCGGACACCTTCACAGATAATAAAGGAAAAACGCAGAAGAGGGAAAAGAAGATAATAATTCCCGTCACCGAAAAATCGGCAGGGCGTACAAGCTCCGCAAAGTCTTCTCCGCACCCGCTTTGCGATAAGCTGATGTTTATTTGCCCGGAATATAAAGAAAGCTATGCCGCATATCTCAGCCAGCTGGAAGAATGGTGCAATTCCGAGTATGCTTGCTCCGAGATAGAAGCAATACTGGAATATGTGAAAAAGGGCACCGTACGGGCGGATCTTTCGTCCCTTGGCGGAGTCAAGGACGATGATTTTGTGTGCTGGAGGGTATTGTCGGACAATTGTGATGAGCCGGAGGAAACCTGGAGAAACAAAAAGGTAATAAACTCGTACATAAATTACTGCCAAAGCCAAACGGAAGCAGCCACAGGGAAGGTGCTTTGCTATGTATCGGGGGAGTATGCAGCGCCGGCGCGGCAGCATCTTAAGGGCGTCGTGTCCTTTGCCGGCAATGCAAAGCTGGTATCCGCCAACGATAAAGCAAATTTTACTTACAGAGGAAGGTTTACGGACGATGCCGAGGCATTGACAATGGGCTTTATTTCATCGCAGAAAGCACACAATGCCCTGAAGTGGATCGTTTCCAACGACGGCTTCAGCTTCGGCAGCAGATTGATTGTATGCTGGAACCCGAAGGGGAAAAAGACGCTTAACCCGACAGTTTCGCTGTTTCCCAAATTTTCAGGAACGGAAGAAAACCCGACGCCGACAAACTATCGCGACATTCTTGCAAAAACCGTTCTGGGATACAAAAAAGAGCTGGATCTGACAGACGAAACGGTAACCGCGATATTTGATGCGGCCACATCCGGGCGGCTTTCGGTTTGCTATTACAGCGAAATGGCGGCGTATGATTTTTTGGAACGGCTTCGTTTTTGGGATGAAACCGCTGCATGGATTCATCCGGTTTTCGGAGTTACCTCTCCTGCGTTGAAAAATATAGTCGACGCGGCTTACGGCGTACTGCGAAAAGAAAATGAAATGCAGAAAACGGAAACGGACGAAAAGGTTCTTTCGGAAGCAATGCAGCGGCTTTTGCTTTGCAGACTGGAAAGATCACCTTTTCCCGCGGATATTATGCGCTGCGCCGTGCAGAAGTGTACATCGCTTCAGCTGTATGATAACGACGGCAAGTCAAACAACAGAAATGAACAGCTTTTCACCACCTGCGCAATCATAAAAAAATACAGGTACGACAGATTTAAGGAGGAATGGATTATGGCACTTGAACCCGAAAAGAAAAACAGAAGCTATCAGTTCGGCCGCCTGCTTGCCGTTCTGGAAAAGGCGGAGCGGGACGCCTTTGATTCGGACGAAAAAAGGGAACCCAACGCAATGAGAATGCAGACGCTGTTTGTCAAGCGCCCCATGTATGCGGCAAAATTGATCATCGAACAGCTCAAAAACGCGTATTATCCCCGCCTGAAGCCCGGAACAAGAAACTATTATGATAAACTTATCGGCGAAATTATGCTGGTTATTTCCGGGTGCCCGGAGGGCGAAACGGGCAAACCGTTGGGAGAAGAGTATCTTATGGGGTATTATTTGCAGAAAAATGCTTTGTACACAAAGAAAAACAATGATAATAATGAATCGGAGGAAAAAGAATCATGAGTACTGCACTGGAAAACAAAATTGATTTTGAGGTGCTTATAGCGGTTACAAATGCAAATCCCAACGGAGATCCGCTGGGCGGAAACAGACCTCGCACGGATTATGACGGCTTTGGCGAAATTTCTGATGTATGCATTAAAAGAAAGATACGCAACCGTATGCAGGACATGGGCTGCGCCGTATTTGTTCAGTCCGATGACAGATGCGACGACGGGAAAACCAGCCTTAGGGAAAGAGCAAAGGAGAAAGGCCTGAATAAAATTGAAAAGGAGGACGAGTATCAAAGAATTGCCTGTGAAACATGGCTTGATGTGAGGTCATTCGGACAGGTATTTGCATTTAAAAGTAAAAAATCCGACACGGATTCCCCAAAAAACGAAGACTTTGCATGCTCCTCCGTCGGCGTGCGCGGCCCGGTTTCCATTCATCTTGCAAAGAGCGCGGACCCCGTTGATATTCAGTCAATGCAGATAACAAAGAGCGTCAGCGGCGATAAAAAAGAAGGCCAGGAACGCGGAAGCGATACAATGGGCATGAAGCATTTTGTTAAATTCGGGCTTTATACCGTAAAAGGCTCCATCAATGTGCAGCTTGCGGAAAAGACGGGTTTTACCCGTGAGGATGCCGAAACCGTAAAGGAATGCCTCCGTACTCTTTTCGTAAACGATACCTCGGCAGCCCGGCCGGACGGCTCAATGGAAGTGGTAAAGCTGTACTGGTGGCAGCATAACTGCAGGGATGGGCAGTATTCCTCGGCAAAGGTGCATCGTCTTGTAAATGCTGCGCTTAAGGAAGGGGTGGCGGAGCCGACCTCGGCGGAGGATTATGTGATTACGGTCAACACCCTTGAAGGGCTTTCCTGCGAAGAGATTAACGGCATATGATATGGAAGATAAAGAATATCTTCTGATATCGGGGCTTCAGCATTTTTCCTTCTGCCGCAGGCAGTGGGCGCTTATCCATATAGAGCAGCAGTGGGTGGAAAACGGGTTGACTGCGGAGGGAAGAGCGATTCACAAGCGGGTTCACGATGTTTCCTGCGTTGATATCCGCAACGGGGTCATCACTATGCGGGATATGCCGGTAAAATCTGAGCGTATGGGCATCTGCGGCTGCTGCGATGCCGTGGAGTTTTCTAAGAGTGATAACGGTATAACGCTACGCGGCCGTCAGGGACAATGGGATATTTGCCCGGTAGAATATAAACACGGACATAGGAAAAGTGAAGACTGCGACAGATTGCAGGTGACTGCTCAGGCAATGTGCCTTGAGGAGATGTTTTCCTGCAAAATAAACGAGGGAGCCATATTCTACTGTGAAACAAGGGAAAAGGAGAAGTTTGGTTTAACCGATCAGCTTCGTGAAACCGTGCGGCTTTCATTTGCGGAAATGCATAATATGTTCAGTCGAGGCTATACGCCGACGGTCAAAAAACACCGGGGGTGCAACAGCTGTTCATTAAAGGAGATATGCCTTCCGTCGCTTCAGCGGGAAAAGGGTTTTGTTTCGGCAGCAGATTATCTGCGGCGGATGCTTAACGGGGAGGAAAAGGAATGAAAAAGCTTCTGAATACTCTTTATGTTACAACCGAGGACGCATATCTCTCATTAAACGGCGAAACGGTGGAGGTGATTTTCGGAGATGATACGCATAAGCAAATTCCGCTGCACACATTAAATGCAATAGTGTCCTTCTCCTACAAGGGCGCCTCGCCGGCCTTAATGGGGAAGTGCGCCGAAGCCGGGGTTCTGCTTTCGTTTTTCACTCCCTTCGGAAGATATCTGTGTGATACGGGAAACTGCACAAACGGAAATGTTTATCTCAGAAGAACACAGTTCAGATGGGCCGATGATGAGGCAAAGCGGCTTTCTGTTATAAAAAATATGATCATCGGTAAGCTGTATAATACAAAGTACCTTATTTTGCATTATATGCGGGATCATCCTTTACAGACGGATTGCGACAGGATCCGCCTTGCCGCCGACAGGATCGGCGCATATCTTGAGGCGGTCAAAACCGCCGCCGATACGGCTTCAATCAGGGGAACAGAGGGCAATGCCGCTGCCGAATACTTTGGTGTGTTCAATGAACTGATACTTCAGAACAAGAAGGTTTTCGCCTTTGATGGGCGTTCGCGCAGGCCGCCGACCGATCCCGTGAACTGTCTGCTTTCGTTTGCATATTCGCTTTTGGCAAACGAGTGCTCTGCGGGCTTGAGAAGTGTGGGGCTGGACCCGTTTGTGGGGCTTATGCATACGGACAGACCTGGACGGTGCTCCCTTTCGCTTGATATGATGGAGGAACTGAGGCCGATTTTCGCCGACAGATTCGTTCTTACGCTTATAAACAATCGGATTTTTAACGAAAAAAGCTTTGTGTTTTTGGATAACGGCGCAGTAATATTGACCGATGATGCAAGAAAACGATTTATTGCCCAGTGGCAGGAAAAAAAGAGGGAGGAGATAATTCATCCGTTTTTGAAAGAAAAAATACAATGGGGATTGGTTCCGTATGTTCAGGCGTTGCTTATTTCAAGACTTATGAGAGGGGATTTGGACGGCTACCCGCCGTTTCTGAAAAAATAATGCTTGTATTGATAACCTATGATGTTAATACCGAAACTGCGGCAGGGAAAAGACGGCTGGCTAAAATTGCAAAAATCTGCTGCAATTACGGTCAACGCGTACAAAATTCCGTTTTCGAATGTGATTTGGATGCATCACAGGCAGTAATCGTAAAAGAGCAGCTTTTGAGTGTTATGGACAGTGAAACGGACAGCATACGGGTCTATAATCTCGGAAAGAAGTATTCTTCAAAAATTGAGCAGTACGGAAACAAAGAATCATATGACCCGGAGGGGAATCTGATTCTGTAACGGTGCGAAGCGGAGGCTGTTTGAAAAGTTGGCACAGGCTCGCACCCGAAAAATGCGGAAAAACCGTATTAAACTCAGAATGTGACCGGTTTTAATTATCCGGTCAGTAAAATTAATGCAAAACTGATCACAAAAACCTTAATATTTGTGCAGTTTTGCGGTCGCCCCCCGCACAGGGGGGCGTGGATTGAAATAGAGATAGTGTGCTACCTGAAACGCATGACTCAAACGTCGCCCCCCGCACAGGGGGGCGTGGATTGAAATAACGTGTGAAATGTTGAAATAATTGCAGGAGAAAGTCGCCCCCCGCACAGGGGGGCGTGGATTGAAATGTGACGAGTGCAAGTTTAGCGTTCCAGTGTCCGGTCGCCCCCCGCACAGGGGGGCGTGGATTGAAATTCAATCTGCTGGGAAATAGTGTAATTATAAAAAAGTCGCCCCCCGCACAGGGGGGCGTGGATTGAAATTCAATCTGCTGGGAAATAGTGTAATTATAAAAAAGTCGCCCCCCGCACAGGGGGGCGTGGATTGAAATAACTTTGCGGACGGGTCTAAAATTGATACACCGGGTCGCCCCCCGCACAGGGGGGCGTGGATTGAAATACCAAGGCGGGAAAACTCTTGTAAACCCGCTTTTGTCGCCCCCCGCACAGGGGGGCGTGGATTGAAATCGGATATACTCCGGACGAGCTTGCGCGGATGATTGTCGCCCCCCGCACAGGGGGGCGTGGATTGAAATTGCCGCGTCCACATTTTCCGCGGCAGAAAAAATGTCGCCCCCCGCACAGGGGGGCGTGGATTGAAAT
>ERZ1026780.2478-NODE-2478-length-10766-cov-6.502101_pt1 | contig 10766 bp, 11 predicted proteins | sample MGYA00380126_ERZ1026780 | MGnify/ENA primary metagenome ERZ1026780 (study PRJEB33269, sample SAMEA4719762) | human gut metagenome | biome: human-associated habitat; feature: organic feature; material: feces | place: Cameroon | collected 2013-10 ... | reverse complement strand
CGCTCGCGCTCGTCGCCGCCGTGCGCGAGGTCGTCGGCGCGGGCTCCCTGACCGTCTGGGGCGATCTCGCGATCCGCGAGATCCACACGAAGCCCGTCGTGCTGGCGATTCTCCCCGCCGGCGGGTTCATCGCGCTGGGCCTTCTCCTGGCGGCGATCAACCACCTGGGCGCGCTCTGGGCCCGGCGCCGGGGCGCGCCGCCGCCGCTTCCGCTCGCCCTCGACTGCCGTCACTGCACGCTCTGCCCGAACGGAAAGCAGCCATGAAGTGCCCCAAGTGCGGAAACGACGACGACAAGGTGCTTGACTCGCGCGCCTCCAAGGAGGGCGTGGTCATCCGCCGCCGCCGCGAGTGCCTGAAGTGCGGCTTCCGGTTCACGACGCACGAGGAGATCGACCGCGAGGACCTGTTCGTCGTCAAGCGCGACGGGCGGCGCGAGGTGTTCCAGCGCGAGAAGCTGGAGAAGTCGGTGCGCATCGCCTGCCAGAAGCGCCCCATCCCCGAGTCGAAGGTCCAGGACCTCATCGGCGGCGTCGTGGCGGCGCTGGAGGGCGAGGAGGTGCCGTCGGAGCAGATCGGCCAATGCGTCATGGCGCGCCTCCACGAGCTCGACGAGGTGGCCTACATCCGCTTTGCCTCCGTCTACCGCCGGTTCACGGACGTCAACCAGTTCCTGAGCGCCATTACGGAGATGGTGAAGAAATGAGGGTGCGGAGCCTGTTCTGCGCATGCGCCGCACTGCTCGCGGGCGTCTGCCGCGCCGCCAACTACGTTGGCGCGGCGGGCGGGCTGCTGCTGCCCGGCAACGGGAACGCGCTCTCCCGCGCGGCGGAGACGTGCGTGCGCGCCGGTTTCTACGCGACCGACTTCCTGGCGTGGGAGGTGGAGGGCCTGTGCGCGCCGAACGTCTCCGGCGCGGGCGGACGGGAGGCGCTTTCGGGCGTCGCCGTGCGCGGCCTCTACCATTTCACCGGTTTCGAGGCGTTCGACAAGCTCTTCGGCTGCGAGCGCTTCGACCCGTTTGCGACGTTTGGCGCGGGGACGCGCTTCGGCGCGCGGCATGTGTTTGCGGAGGGGGCGCACCGCACGGCGACGGGGCCGGTCGTGGGGCTGGGCGCGTTCTACCACCTGACGGAATCGCTGGACGTGCGCGTGGACGCGCAGGCGCTGCTGGCCTGCGACGCGCCGTGCGGCATGCTCTATTCGGTCTGCATCGGCCTGCAGTGGAACTTTGGGGGAGCTGTCGAATGAAAACCCTTGAGCGCTATGTCTTCGGCGCGTTTCTGTCTTCCTTTTTCCTCGCGTTCCTCGTGCTGTCCTTCGTGCTCACGGTGGGGCTGATGGTGCAGATCGTCCGCTACATGCTCCAGGGCATCCCGGTGGACCTCGTGGGGCGCTTCGCGTTCGTGAGCTTCCCCGAGACGCTGCAGTGGACGATCCCCCTCGCGCTGCTCGTCGCCTCCGTGCTTGTCTTCTCGCGCCTGTCGGCGGACAGCGAGATCGCCGCCATGCGCGCGTGCGGCGTCAACCTGCTCACCGTCATGCGTGCGCCGCTCCTCTTCGCCCTGTTCTGCACGGTGATGGGGCTCTTCGTCAACAACGAGATCGTGCCGCGCGGGCACCAGATCCGCCGCGACCTCGCCCGCCGCATCTCCGTGGGCGCGGGGCTGGAACTGCTGGAACCGGGCCGCGTCATCGACGACTTCCCGAAGGTGAAGATCTACTTCGAGGAGAAGGAGGGGAACTGGCTGAGGGACCTCATCGTGCTTGACTTCTCGAATCCGCGCGTCGACCGCATGATCACGGCCTCCAAGGCGCTCGTCACGAGCGAGGGGCGCGACGTCGTCCTCGATCTCCACGGCATGACCGTCGATCCGCTGGACGAGAACAACCCCGGCATGGCGCGCGCCACCCGCTTCCAGTACCGCGTGAAGGACGCCCTCAAGGACCGCACCTACAAGCGCCGCGAGAAGGACTTCCGCTTCTTCGAGATCCTCTCCGAGATCCGCCTCGCGAAGGCGGACGTGAAGGATCCCCAGGCGGCGGCCGAGCGGCGCGCGCGCGAAGGGCGCGCGAAGGGGGCCGTCGCCAAGGAGCTGAAGCTCGTGAAGAAGTCCCTGAAGAGCCAGCTCAGCAACCTGCGCACCGAGTTCCAGAAGCGCCTTGTCTTCGCGTTCGCCTCGATCTGCTTCGTCCTCGTGGGCGTGCCGCTCGGCATCCGCGCGCAGCGGCGGGAGTCCTCCATCGGCATCGCGATCGCGCTCGTCACGGCGCTCGGCTACTACCTCGTCGTCATCCTCATGACGAGCCTGGAGAAGAACTACGCGGTGCGCCCGGACCTTCTCATCTGGCTGCCGGTCGTCCTCTGTGCGGCCCTTGCCAGCTACCTCATCCCCAAGAACCTCTAAGGAGCAAGCACCATGTCCGTTTCCATCCACCCCACCGCACTTGTCGACAAAAACGCGCAGCTCGGCGACGGCGTCGAGATCGGCCCCTACGCGAGCATCGGGCCGGACGTGAAGCTCGGCGCGCGCACGGTCGTGCAGCAGGGCGCGATCATCCGGGGCCATTCGACGCTCGGCGAGGACTGCCAGGTCTTCCCCTACGCCTGCATCGGCATGAAGACGCAGGACCTCAAGTACAAGGAGGGCAGCGTCTCCTACGTCGAAATCGGCGACCGCACCGTCATCCGCGAGTTCGCCACGGTCCACCTCGGTACGGCGGACGGCGAGAAGACGGTTCTCGGCAACGACGTCCTCTTCATGGCCTACTGCCACGCCGCGCACGGCGTCGTCCTCGGCGACCACGTGATCTGCTCCAACTCCGTGCAGCTCGCGGGTGACGTCCACATCCAGGACTGGGCGATCATCGGCGGCTGCGCCGCGTCCCACCAGTTCTGCAGCATCGGGCGCCACGCGATGGTGGGCGGCATGTCGAAGATCCGCCAGGACTTCCCGCCGTTCATGCTCGGCGACATGGTGGAGGGTTCGCTCAAGGTGATCGGTCCGAACGTCGTCGGACTCAACCGCCGGGGCTTCCCGAAGGACGTCATCGCCGCCCTCAAGGAGGCGTTCCGCTTCATCTACCACAGCGGCCTCAACCGCTCCCAGGCCCTTGAGCGCGTCGAGAACGACGTCGAACCCTTCGACGAGATCAAGGAACTCGTCCAGTTCTACCGCCACTCCACGCGGGGAGTCTGTTGAGAGATTAAGTGGTTAAGTGATTAAGTAGTTAAGTGATTAAGTGGTTAAGTGGTTAAGTGATTAAGTGGTTAAGTTGTCAACCGGTCGGCTGCTTGGACCGTTCTGAACGAACTCCCCCCCACTCACCCAACTTATCCCCAAAGAAACTTAATCACTTAACGACTTAACCACTTAAAGCCCGTCGGGCGGCTTAATGGTTGCATGAAGAGATGAAAGAGGAACTTCTAGGGAGGCCTTTCGCGGGGGCGACGCTTGATTCCCGGCTTGTGAAGCCGGGGATGCTGTTCGTCGCGGTCAAGGGCGAGAAGGTCGACGGGCACGCCTTCATCGACCAGGCGCGCGCGAAGGGCGCGGTGGGGATCGTCGACGGGCGCGAGGAGCTTGCGCGCGTCGCGCGCGCCTACCGCCGCACGCTCAAGGCGACCGTGATCGGCGTGACGGGGTCCGCCGGCAAGACGACGACGAAGGAACTCGTCGCGGCGTTCCTCCGCGCGGGCGGCCTCAAGGTCCACGCCACCGCCGGTAACTTCAACAACGACCTCGGCCTGCCGCTCACGATCCTCAACTGCCCGCCCGATGCCGACATTCTCGTCGTGGAGATGGGGACGAACCATCCGGGCGAGATCCGCCACCTCGTCGGCATCGCCGAGCCGGACGTCGGGATCATCTCCTCGATCGGCACGGCGCACATCGAGTTCTTCGGCACGCAGGACGGCATCGCCGACGAGAAGGGGACGCTCCTCGCCCACCTCTCCGGCTCCCCCGCGCATCCCTCCTTCGCCGTCCTCGCCCGCGAGAACGCGCGCTACGACCGCCTCGCCGCCCTCTGCCGCGTGCCGCTCGTCACCGTCTCGCTCGCCGACCCCGCCGCCGCGCGCTTCGCGGACGCCCTCCGCCTCCGCCTGCCTGGCGCGCACAACGTCTCGAAAGCCCTCCTTGCCGCCGCCTGCGCCGCGCGCTTCGGCGTTTCGGAGGCGGCGTGCCGCGCCGCGCTCGCGGACTTCACGCTGCCCGGCGGACGCTGGCGCGTCGTCGCGCGCGGCGGCGTCACCTACATCGACGACACCTACAACGCGAACCCCACCTCCATGGTCGCGGCCCTCGAAACGTTCGCCGCCCTCCCCGTGACGGGCCGCCGCCTCGCCGTCCTCGGCGACATGTTCGAGCTGGGCGACCGGAGCGCCGCGTTCCACGCGCAGGTGAAGGCGCGCGCGAAGGACTTGCCGCTCGACGAGGTGATCTTCGTGGGCGCGCAGTTCGGCGGCCTCGCGCGCGACGCCGCGCGGGACGCGCTCGCCGCCTTCGTCCGCCCCGGCGACGCCGTCCTCCTCAAGGCTTCGCACAGCATGCACCTCGACGAACTGCTGCCATGAATGCGCTCGTCCTCGGAAACGGCCGCAGCGGACAGGCTGCGGCGGAACTCCTTCGGCGCGAAGGGGCGGCTGTCACGGTCCTCGACGGTGCCGACGCCTGGCCCGCCTCCGGCGCGTGGGACCTCTGCGTGACGAGCCCCGGCATCGCCCTCGACCATCCCTGGCAGCGCGCTGCGCGTGCGGCGGGCGTGCCCGTCGTCTCGGAGCTGCAGCTCGGCGCGACGCGCTGGCGTGCGCGCGGCGGGCGGATGCTCGCCGTCACGGGGTCGAAGGGCAAAAGTTCCGTCGTGAAGCTCGTCGCGGACGCGCTTCTCCTTGCAGGGACGCCCGCCGTCCCGTGCGGCAACTACGGCACGCCCCTCTGCGCGGTCGTCTGCGACGGGGCGGATCCGCGCCGCACCTGGGCCATCGTGGAGGTCAGTTCCTTCCAGCTGGAGACGACGACCCTGCCGCCGGACGCCTTTGCGGCGGCGGCGCTCCTCAACCTCCAGGAGGACCACCTCGACCGCCACGGAAGCGCGGCCGTCTACCACGGCCTCAAGCGCAGACTCCTCGCGATGACGCCCGTGCCGGTCGACGGGAGCGGCGGGGCGCCCGTCTCCGCCCCTTCCGACGCACGTCTGATGGCGGGCTCCTACTTCGACAACCCCGTCCTGCGCGCGAACGGCCTCTGCGCCGTCGCGCTCCTGCGGGCGGCGGGGCTGGACGACGCGCGGATCGCGGCGGGCTTCGCCGCCTTCACCCCCCTGCCTCACCGCATGCAGACCGTCCTCGAACGGGCGGGCGTCACGTGGGTGGACGACTCCAAGGCCACCTCGCTCGCGGCCCTCGCGGCGGGGGTGGGCATGTGCGCGGGCCCCGTCCGGCTGATCGCGGGTGGCCTCCCGAAGGGCGACGACCCAAAATCTGTCATTCCGCGCTTGCGTTCGGGGGTCAAAAAAGTGTATCTTATTGGACGTTGCGCGCAGCAGTTTTCGGACGCATGGCGGGACGCCGTGCCCTGCGAGTTCTGCGGGACGCTTGACCGTGCGGTCGAGTCGGTCCGGCGTGACGCATGTCCCGGCGAGACGGTGCTCCTGTCGCCCGGAACGGCAAGTTTCGATCAGTTTGAAAGTTACGGTGTACGCGGCGACACGTTCGCGGCCCTCGCACGGGAGGGCGCGGAGAGTGTGGACGCGCACGCAAGCAAAAGAGGATGATGACATGAAGGTGCAGAAGCTCGGATTGGTGCTGGGAATGAACATGGCGGCGGCCTGTTTGGTGCTGCAGGGATGCAAGGCGACGCGGCCGGGGACGGACAATCTGCCGCCGCCGGTGGTCGATCCGGGCCCGGCGACGCGGATCGAGACTATCCCCGCGACGCCGTCCGAGCCGTCGGTGACCGTCACGCCGGAGGTCAAGCCGCTGCCGCCGCCCGCCGTCGCGACGCCGCCCGCCAAGGTCGCGGAGGTCAAGCCGTTGCCGCCGCCGCCCACGCCGAAGAAGCACCCGAAGGCGGTTGCGCCCGTGGCGGGAGGAAGCACGGTGGTTGTGCAGCGGGGTGACACGCTCTCCGGCATCTGCGTGCGCCATCGCGTGAAGATGAGCGCCGTCGTGGCGGCGAACCCGGGCCTGAACCCCAACCACATCCGCGTTGGCCAGAAGATCGTGCTGCCGGGCGCTGCCGTTGCGGCCGTGGCCGAGAAGCCGGCGGCCAAGGTGAAGCTGGCGGCGGCGGACGCGCCCGTCACCGCCGCGAATACGACGGCTCCCGTCAAGACGAAGTCCGCCTTCAAGGCGTACACGGGCCCCACGAAGACGTATAAGGTCCGCAGCGGCGACTCGCTCGGCAAGATCGCCTATGAGAGCGGCATCACGATCCGCGCGCTCAAGGACCTGAACAAGCTCACCAAGGACTCGATCCGCGTGGGCCAGGAACTCCTGATTCCCGCCGAGAAGGTCGTGGCGAAGCCGGCGGCGAAGGCCCCCGACGCCAAGAAGGCCGCCGCGAAGAAGGATGCGAAGGAGCCGAAGAAGGAAGGTGCGGAAAAGAAGGAGGCCGCCGCCCCCGTCGCGGAGACGACATCCCTGTCGAACGCCGTCGAGACGGCGGCCGCCGTTCCTCCGGCCGAGGTGGCGCCCGCTCCTGCCGCCGCCGAGTCGGCCACCCCTGATTCCGCCCCGGCTTCGTCTTCCGCCACCTACACGGCGAAGGAGGGGGATGACATCGTCTCGATTGCCATTGCGTACGGCATCAGCCCGAGCCGCCTGATGGACCTCAACGACCTCAAGGCGGGCGATTCGATCAAGGCCGGACAGGTCCTCAAGCTCCCGGCGGACGCGAAGCCCAGTGCCCAGTAAGGGCGTCTCCCGGTAGGTCCGCTCCGTGCAGCGCGTTCTGACTCTGCTGGGCATTTCCGTTCTCGCATTGCTGGCGTGGGGATTCGTCGTCCTCGCTTCCGCCGGCGGCGGGAACGGAATGCGCCTTTATTCGGACCCCAACCACTTCATCATCCACCAGGCGGTGTGGCTGCTGGTGGCGCTTCCCTTCCTCTTCGCGGCAATCCGCTTCGACTACCACAAGTGGCGGGAGTGGCCGTGGCTGACGATCGGCTTCTACATCGTGATCGTGGCCCTGATGGGGGCGGTGTTCCTCTTCCCGCGCGTGAACGGGTCGCACCGCTGGGTCGTGTTCGGGCCGCTGCGGCTCCAGCCGAGCGAGTTCGCGAAGCTGCTCACCGTGTTCGCCACCGCCGTGTTCCTCGACCGCGCGGGATGGATGGTCGGCAAGTTCTGGCGCGGCGCGTGCCGGGCCGCCCTGATCGTCGCCGTCCCGCTGGGGCTGGCGCTGGCCGAGCCGGACTACGGCGCGACGATGGTGATCGCGCTTGTGGGCGGCGTGCTCTTCCTCGTCTCCGGCATGAAGATCCTCCACATGGTCATCCTCGGCGTGACGGCGGGCTGCGTGATCCTCTCGTTCCTCTCGTTCAACGCCAACCGCATGAACCGCATCCTTTCGTGGGGAAAGGGCATGTTCGGCGACGCGGTGGTGAACGCGACCGGCGCGGCGGTGGTGCTGAGCGACAAGGAGCAGGCGGCCGCGCACCAGGCCGACATGGCGCTCGTCGCGATCCGGAACGGAGGGCTCACGGGGGTCGGGTTCAACAAGTCCTACCAGAAGCTCCGCTACCTTCCCGAGGCGCACACCGACTTCATCTTCGCGATCGGCGCGGAGGAATGGGGGCTCGTCTTCTCGCTTTCCCTGCTCGCGCTGTTCGTCCTTTTCTTCGTGTGCGGCATGGTCATCTCCGCGCGCGCGCCGGACCGCCTGGGGCGACTGCTCGCGTTCGGCATGACGTTCCTCATCTTCTTCCAGGCCGTCTTCAACATCGGCGTCGTCACGAAGTGCCTGCCCACGAAGGGGCTTGCGCTCCCGTTCATCAGCTACGGGGGCACGAACCTCATCTCGGCCCTCATCGCGGTCGGCGTTCTTTTTAACGTCGGCCGACAAATCGAGTTGCCAAAACCGCGTCCGAGGAGTACAATATCCCCCGTTTTTCCGAAAGAAGGAGTCTAAAGAATCATGTCTCGTATCTACAACTTCTCCGCTGGTCCCGCCGTGCTTCCCCTGGAGGTCCTGCAGGACGCCCAGAAGAACCTCGTCGACTACAAGGGCTGCGGCATGTCCGTGATGGAGATGTCCCACCGCGGCAAGGACTATGACGCCATCCACCAGGAGGCGATCGCCACGTTCAAGGAACTGTGCGGGCTCGGCGACGAGTGGTCCGTCTGCTTCATCCAGGGCGGCGCGTCCCTCCAGTTCGCCATGATTCCGATGAACTTCCTCGGAAAGGACAAGGTCGCGGACTACGCGAACCAGGGAACATGGTCGAACAAGGCCCTCAAGCAGGGTCAGATGGTCGGCAACGTGAACATCGTCGCCAACTGCCAGAAGGACATCCCCACGCGCATGCCGACGGCGGACGAGTGGACGTGGACGCCCGGCGCGGCCTACAGCCACATCTGCTCGAACGAGACGATCTCGGGCGCCGAGCTCAAGCAGTTCCCGCAGTCCGGCTCGCCGCTCATCTGCGACATGTCCTCCGACATCCTCTCCTGCGCGCGCGACTACAATCAGTTCACGATGTTCTACGCCGGTGCCCAGAAGAACCTTGGCCCCTCCGGCATGGCCGTCGTCGCCATCCGCAAGGACTTCGCCGAGACGGGGTCCAAGACGATTCCGACGATGCTCCAGTACCGCACGTTCACCGAGGAGAACTCGCTCTACAACACGCCGCCCACCTGGGGCATCTACATCTTCGGCGAGACCATGAAGTGGGTCAAGAAGATGGGCAAGGAGAACCTCTTCAGGCTCAACGCCGAGAAGGCGAAGAAGATCTACGACGTGATTGACGCCTCGGGCTTCTACCGCGGCACGGCCGTGAAGGAGTTCCGTTCGAACATGAACGTGACCTGGCGCCTCCCCACGGAGGAGCTGGAGGCCAAGTTCATCGCCGAGGCAAAGGCCGCCGGGATGAGCTCGCTGAAGGGCCACCGTTCGGTCGGCGGCATCCGCGCCTCGATCTACAACGCTTTCCCGATGGCGGGCGTCGACTGCCTCGTGGACTTCATGAAGGAATTCGAGCGGAAGAACGGTTAACCCTCTCCGCTCCCATTCGGTCAAAGGCCTCCCCCTCCGGGAGGCCTTTTCTTTTTCCCACGGGAGGGACGCGCTCCGTCGCGTCCGCCCTCCTTTTTTTACCACAGAACACACAGAACGGCCTTCGGCCGGTCACAGAATACACAGAAGCTAGGGGCGGACGTCCTCGGCCGCCCGCCGTCGCAGAAGCGTCGTGGCCTGGTAGGGGCGGACGTCCTCGGCCGCCCGCCGTCGCAGAAGCGTCGTGGCCTGGTAGGGGCGGACGTCCTCGGCCGCCCACCGTCGCAGAAGCGTCGTGGCCTGGTAGGGGCGGACGTCCTCGGCCGCCCGCCAGTTGCGACCGTACCACACCACGGCCTCCCCCATCCTCCGTACGTCTGGCCTCCGGCCGGTCAACACGGAGCGCGCGGAGGCACGAAGACACGGCGAGGAATCTTGAGGTTGGCGTCTGCACGGCTTCATCGTCATCGGAATAGGGAAGCGTGGCTTCCAAGATGGAACGTCAAGACTCTGCGACCTCTGCGCTTCTCTGCGTGAGATGGAACGGACGAGCCGTGACTTGACACTCCCGGCGGGACTGTTCCGAAGTGAAATCTCATGTTCTGTCCTGTCGGTCCGAAGATGAGATTATGGTGCGGAAAATATTCTGTAGTCGTTTTCGCTTTAAGGTTCACAGGGCGAACGGCTAAATGTAAATGGCCGCTTGTTTGTTTTATATGTTGTTATTCGTTTAAATCTTTTGTTGTTTTGCAATTATATGGTTTGTGGTGTGTGCAGAGATTATTACGCACAGAAATCTCATTCATGGTGAGAGGGCTCACTCGAGATACGGCAATAAATCAGGTTGATTCTCCCTGGTGTGAAAACGAACTCCGATTCGTGTGGCTCTCGCGCGGCCTACGGCTACCCTCCGAAGCAAGCTTCTGCGGCGCATTCCCGCTCCGCAGAATGTTTCTGCCAAAGGCTGCAACATTCGCACTTCACGACCCTAGAAGTGATGGTTTTGCGACTGGCTTCTGCGAAGCCAGATATCGTCTGTGGAGCGGGAATGCGCCGAAGCGGAGCGGAGGGCAGGTCGCCGAAGGCGATCGCGAAGCGATACGCAAGTACCCGCGCGAGAGCATCAATCATCGGCGTTTATCAACCCTTTATATTGCCGTATCTATAGAAACGAGTGGGCGAGTGATTGTGGGATTTCACTTCGGAACGGTGTCGTGCGGAACTTGGAACAAGCTAGAATGAAAGCAGCGTAGAAGGTGAATGGCGCGCGAAGGATCCGCGCCGAGACGGTGCGCGTACATGACTCGCCGTGTCGCGTGAAATCGTGCGGACGCCAACCTCAAAATCCCTCTCCGCGTCTTCATGCCTCCGCATGCTCCGTGTTGACCGGCCGGAGGCCAGACCGGGGTGAAAATAGTTGAACTCTGCCCTTGACGGAGAAGGGCTAAACAAAGTATGCTTTGTACCATTCCTTGTCGGGAAGGGGTTTCGTAGATCGGCCTTGAGGCGGCCATCCGGGGGGATGGGGCCAAGGGCGGCGGAGTTCTGGGG
>ERZ1026780.2476-NODE-2476-length-10773-cov-2.869938_pt1 | contig 10773 bp, 8 predicted proteins | sample MGYA00380126_ERZ1026780 | MGnify/ENA primary metagenome ERZ1026780 (study PRJEB33269, sample SAMEA4719762) | human gut metagenome | biome: human-associated habitat; feature: organic feature; material: feces | place: Cameroon | collected 2013-10 ... | reverse complement strand
CTCGCTATCAGGTAATGAAGGGCAAAAACGTTCTGCGCAAGGCGGGTTGGGACACGCACGGTCTGCCTGTGGAACTGGAAGTGGAAAAATCCCTCGGCATCGACGGCAAAAAGCAAATCGAAGCGTACGGCATCGAACCCTTTGTGGAAAAGTGCAAAGAGTCGGTGTGGAAGTATGAGGGCGAGTGGGAACGCCTGTCCGAGCGCGTCGGCTACTGGGTGGACATGAAGCACCCTTATGTCACCTACGACAATAACTACATCGAGTCGGAGTGGTGGGCTCTCAAAAAGATTTACGATATGGGGCTGCTGTACAAGGGCTTCAAAATAGTTCCTTATTGCCCCCGTTGCGGAACGGCACTTTCCAGTCACGAAGTCGCGCAAGGCTACAAGGATGTAAAAGACTACTACCCCGTGGACGCTTCCCAGCAACGTTGCGCTGTGCATGAACGCCGACTTCGACTACGTGACAATTCACGTTGAGGCGGACAACGCAAACTACATTCTTGCCAGGGAACTTGTCGCAAAGCACTTCGAGGAAGGCACGTACGAAATTATCGCCGACCACAAGGGCTGCGAATTCGAGGGTACGCACTACAAACCGCTGTACAACTACGCCAAGGTTGACCGCGACTGCTACTACGTAACCAACGACACCTACGTAACGCTTACGGACGGTACCGGTATCGTGCACATCGCGCCCGCATTCGGCGAGGACGACGCAAACGTAGGTCGCCGTTACAATCTGCCGCTTGTGCAACTTGTAGGTGAGGACGGCAAGTTTGTCGACGGTTGCGGCGAACTGACAGGTGTATTCTGCAAAACTGCCGACAAAGCAATCATTGCCGACCTTAAACAGCGCGGCTTGTTGCTGTCCGCACCTTTGTACGAACACAGTTATCCGCATTGCTGGCGTTGCGACACGCCGCTGATTTACTACGCGCGCAAATCGTGGTTTATCAAAATGACGGCGGTCAAGGACAAACTGCTGGAAGTCAACAGCACAATCAACTGGATTCCGCCCACAATCGGCACGGGTCGTATGGGCAACTTCCTGGAAAACGTCATCGATTGGGGCATTTCGCGCGACAGATACTGGGGAACGCCGCTTCCCGTGTGGATTTGCAACAAGTGCGGCAAAGTGCACGTAATCGGCAGCCGTAAGGAGCTTGCCGAAAAGTGCGGCTGCAGCGAGGACATCGAACTGCACCGTCCGTTTATCGACAACTGCAAGTGGCAGTGCGAGTGCGGCGGCGAATACGTGCGCACTCCGGAAGTCATCGACTGCTGGTTTGACAGCGGCAGCATGCCCTACGCGCAATTCCATTACCCGTTTGAAAACAAGGAATTGTTTGAAAAGAATTTCCCTGCCGACTTCATCAGCGAAGCGCAGGACCAGACCCGCGGTTGGTTCTACACCCTTATGGCTGTGTCTACGTTGCTGTTCGGCAAAGCGCCTTTCAGAAACTGCCTTGTGCTGGGGCTTGTCGGCGACGAACACGGCATCAAAATGAGCAAGCATAAGGGCAACGTCGTTGACCCGTGGGACAGTTTCAACAAGCAGGGCGCAGACGCCGTAAGATGGTACTTCTACACGAGTTCTGCCCCGTGGCTGCCGTCGCGCTACTACGACGAAGCCGTGTCGGAAACGCAACGTCGTTTCCTCGGCACGCTGTGGAACACCTACGCGTTTTACGTACTTTATGCCGACATTGACAACTTTGACCCGTCAAAGTGCGACATTAAACAGTGCAAACTGTCACTTATGGACAAGTGGCTGCTCAGCGAAGTCAACCAACTTGTAAAGACCGTTGACAAAGGCTTGGCCAACTACGAAATCACAGACAGTGCGCGCGCAATAGAGCACTTTACCGATATGCTGAGCAACTGGTATGTGCGCCGTTGCCGCGAACGCTACTGGGGACACGACTGGACGGACGACAAGCAGGCGGCGTTTATGACGCTGTATACCGCGCTGGATACTCTTGTCAAGGTTGCCGCACCCTTTGTGCCGTTTATCACCGAAAGTATTTATCAAAACATTACCGCAAACTTCTTCAAGGACGCGCCGAAGAGCGTACATCTGTGCGACTTCCCCAAGGCGGACGAAAGCATGATCAACACCGCGCTTAACGCCACTATGGAAAAGGTTCTGGACATCGTGGTGCTCGGTCGCAGTGCGCGCAATGCCGCCAACGTCAAAAACCGTCAGCCTCTGGCGCGCATGTACATTGCATGCAACATGCCGTTCAGCGATGAAATGAAGGAAATTGTCCGCAGCGAACTTAACGTCAAGGAAGTGCTTGCCGTGGACAGTGCGGACAGCTTTGCCGACTACAAAATCAAGCCGCAGATGCGTACGGTAGGTCCGAAGTACGGCAAAATTTTGGGCAAAATCAAGGAACGTCTTGAAAATCTGCGTGAAAAAACGCGCGAAGTGGTGGAAACAGTCAAGGCGGGCGGCGTGTTTAAGTTCGACATCGACGGACAAAACGTGGAATTGACCGAAGCTGATATGCTTATCAGTAGTGCCAACAAGGAAGGTTACTCCGTCGTGTCCGACCACGGCGACACCGTTGCGCTGGACGTAACCCTTACCGACAAACTTGTTGAAGAAGGGCACGTAAGAGAAATTGTCAGTAAAATTCAGGCTATGCGCAAGGAATGCGACTTTGTCGTGACCGACCACATCATCGTCGGCTACAACGCCCCTGCGGAAATTGCCGAAATCTTTGTCCGTTACTCGGCGGATATTGCGCGCGCAACCCTTGCCGACAGTATTGTTCCTGCAACAAGCGGCGCACACGAAAAGCAAATCGACGTCAACGGCACGGAGGTTACGCTGTACCTTACAAAGGCGTAAGCGGAATGAGTGAAGCGACAACGGCAAGCAATTGCGGCGTGCGTGCAAAGGTCGTGTAGCTGTGCAAAACAAAAAGCCAAAATCGCATTGCTGTCCGTGGTAAATCGTGTAGCCGCACGCCAAATAAGCCGCAAAAATTTTGTGTGGTCAATTTGCTGTAAACGATTGACAGAATTCATTACTATTTGTATAATAGTAAGGCTGTGAATAATTCGGCGCGGTATTTTAAGCTCTGCCTCGTCTAAACCGCACTCCACTGGCGGTAATTGTTCAACCGTGAACAGCAAACAAACTTAAATAGGAGAAACCTACAATGATCAAGACTTTTATGGCTAAGAAAGAAGCCGTTGAAAGAAAATGGTACGTCGTGGACGCTGCCGGCAAACCTCTCGGACGTGTTGCGAGCCAAGTTGCAGCAGTGCTTCGCGGAAAAAATAAGCCCACATTTACACCGCACGTTGACACAGGCGATTTCGTAATCGTAATCAACTGCGACAAAGTAGTGCTGACGGGCAACAAACTTGAACAGAAACTGTACGTTCGCCGTTCACCCAGACCCGGTCATCTCAAGACCATGCAGTATTCTAAACTGCTGAAGGAAAGAAGCGATTTTGCCATGATGAAGGCAGTTAAAGGTATGCTTCCTCACAACAGCCTCGGCAGAAAGATGCTGACCAAACTTCGCGTTTACAAGGGCGCAGAACACAAGCACGAAGCTCAACAACCCGTTGTGCTTGAGTTGCAATAGGAGGGAATGAACAATGGCAAAAGCAGTGAAAAAAGTTCAATTTTGGGGCACAGGCCGCAGAAAGAAGTCCATCGCACGCGTCAGACTTGTTCCCGGAACAGGCAACATTACAATCAACAAGCGTGACATCGACCAATACTTTGGTCTTGACACACTGAAGTACATCGTTCGTCAACCCTTGAACGCTACCGAAACAATCGCTAAGTACGACGTAATCGTCAACGTAATCGGCGGCGGTCTTACGGGTCAGGCAGGCGCAATCCGTCACGGTATCAGCCGTGCACTGGTTGTTGCAGGCGAAGACAAGGCTATTCTGAAGAAGAACGGCTTCCTGACGCGCGATCCTCGTATGAAGGAAAGAAAGAAGTACGGCTTGAAGAAAGCTCGTAAGGCTCCTCAATTCAGCAAGAGATAATCTTTCCAAAGAGGAAACGATTCAATCAAAAAGGACATCCCGTCGGATGTCCTTTTTACGTTTTGTCGCAAGTTTTGTCGGTTGAGAAATGGTTATGTGTCAATGTTGGGGTGCAAGAAAATTCCCGCACTGTAAAATAATTTGCATTTTTGCTGTTTGCGGTTGCTTGCGGCAAATTTAACCGAATGAAACTAAATAAACCGAACAAAACTTTATTCAGCATCGGCGCGTTTTGATAGCGGTAGCTCGGGTATGTTGCGCACGGTTGCAAAAATCGTGGAATAATGATACAATAATATACTAAGTAAAGGTATGCCGAAAAAACCGTAAAAACGGTTGCAATGTTGCTTGTGTCGACTAAACCGGGCTTGAAACGTAATTCTGAAATTTTGTCAAAGGCGGTGGAAACGTCGTGAAAAAACGCATACGTATCGTAATATTTGCGTTGCTGCTTGTCGTTTGTTCGGCAAGCCTTTGCGCGTGCGGCATTTTTGACAACGGTGACGGCAACACGGCAAAGGCAACAGTCGTCGCAACGGTTGCGGAAGAACACGACAACTACACGTTGTACGACCTGACTGCGGACGGCAAGCATGTGGGCGTGCGAATCGCGGGTGCCTTTTTTGGAATAAGCGCGCGCGACGTGTACGTTGACATCTATTACGACGGAGCAGGTTGGAATGAAACGGAGCTTACAACGGCAGAAAAGGAAACGAAGAAAAACCTGCAAACGGCGGTCAACGAAATAGTGCTTGCGGCAAACACCGTAAACGAGGTGTGCAACACTTTACTTGACGGAAGAGGCGGCAACGGCCTGTCGGACATATGTCGGTACAACAATGCCGAGCCGGGCGCGCGCCTGGAAATAAACTACCACACGTACAAAATGTTGTCGCTTGCGAAACAAATGTACGCCGAAACGGACGGACGTTTTAACCCCGCGTTGTTTCGCGCAGTGGATTTGTGGGGATTTTCGGCACGTTTTACCGACGGCGTTTACAAAAGGTACACGCAAAACTACGACAGAACCTTCGATTACGTAAACAATTCCTATCCGTTACCGGACGAAAAGTTTGTCGCGGCGTTTGCCGACGAAGATTTTGTCAGGTTTGACGACGTGACGGAAGAAGTTGACGACAAGTATTTTGTAACAAAATCTGCGGCTACGGTGACGGTTGACGGTGTGACGTATTCGCGTTGGATAGATCTTGGCGGCATTGCTAAGGGGTACGTGTGCGACCTCATCGAACAAACGCTGGCAAGCAAAGATCTGGCAAAATACTATGCAAGCGTCGGCGACAGCAGCGCGGTGTGCGGAAGCGACTACGACGGTGAACAATTTGATCTTGCGGTGGTCAATCCCTTCAGTCCGTCTACGGCGGCGTGCCTGGTGTATGTATCGGGCGGCGGTGTGTCAAGCAGCGGACTGTACAACCGCAACTACACCGTTGACGGAAAGGTGTACGCGCACATTATCGACGGCGCAAGCGGACGACCGACGACCTCGGGTGTGTACGGCGTTACGATTATTACGGGCTGTTCCCAAGCGGCTGTAGCGGATTGCATGACAACGGCAATTTCGCAAATGACAGTCGGACAAATTACAGATTTTATCAACGGCTATGCCGCGCAAAACGACATTACGGTGCTCGCATTTGTGCGTACCGTAGACGGCAAAAAGCAATTGCTTACAAATTGTGACTACCTTCGTCCGTCAAAAGGCGGCGGCAACGACATTGCGAATGCGTTGAAAAAAGTGGACGGCAAGTATGTTTACGACGAATCGGCAACGTCGGATGCCGAACAACAACAAAACGCAAAAACCGTTACGATTGCAGTGCTGTGTACCACATTTGCTGTTTTAATTGCAGTTACTGTCGTTTTGTGCGTGGTAAATCGTCGCAGAAAGCAAAATGTTGTGTACAAGGAACAAACGGCGTTCTGTCGTGCGGACATTTACGTGTACTTTGCAGTGGCAACGCTTGTAGTGTTGTTGTTTGTGGCGTGCGCACGTCCCGTGGGGCAGGTTGCGACAACCGTCAAAGCGGTGGATATGGAAAGCGGAAAAACGCTGTTTGCCTACGACATCGCAAGCGGCAAATGGCAGACTTTTGACGAAAGCGGCATTACCTGCGAAGTGGATCAAATCGGACAAAGCCTGACTGTAACCGTAAATAGAGGCACCGACGGAAAATACAACACATTTGAGATTGTCCCGAGTGCCGACGGCGTAAATGTCGCAATGAAGGCGGCAGAGTGCGGCGTTCACAAAGATTGCATCCGCGTGTTCGGAACGATAAGCGCAGGCAGCATTGTGTGCAGTCCCAACATGCTTAAGGTAATTGTAGAGTAAGCAGATTGAATACTGTCAGAAATTTTTCAAAAGGAGGCGGCGGCAAAGTGACAAAGAAAACTGAATTTACTGCCAAGCGTGCAGCGCTTGTTGCGGTGTTGTCCGCCCTTGCGCTGTGTTCGTTTGTGGTGGAAAATCTTTTTCCGTCGTTGTTCCTGCCCGGGGCGAAATTGGGGCTCGGCAACGCTTTTTCGCTGTTCGCGCTTATTGTGCTCGGTCCGATTGAAGGCATAGTCGTGGTCGTAATCCGCACGACGCTGGGCAGTCTGATTGTCGGCAACATGTCAACGCTGCTGTACAGCCTTACCGCAGGGCTTGTCGCGGTGGTGTTACAGGCAGTGCTTGTGCGTTTTCTGTACCCGACGGTCAGCGTCGTGGCTGTGTCTGTGTGCGGCGCGGTTGTGCACAACATCACACAAAACGTCGTTTTTGTACTGGTAAGTCAAACGCCGCAAATGGTGGCGTACATGCCTTATCTTGCGCTGACAGGCGTGCTGTCCGGCGTTGTAGTGGGCGTGGCGGTTTGGCTCGCGCTCAGGCTTCTTCCGCAAAGATTGCTCTGTTCGCTTGACGGCAACAAAGGCGACGAATTTTTGCCTGTCGAAACGACCGCCCAAAGTAAAACCGACGGCGACGATACGAGTGCGGCGCAGACGGAAAAACAATAAGCCCGGTTGAAGTCATGTAACAGAAAAACCAATACGTATTGTAAAATTTCTTACAAAAATACAAAAATAAAGCCGTTTGCATGGTGTGCAAACGACGTGAGGAAAATGAAAAGTATCCTGGTAATAAACGATATTTCCGGTCTGGGCAATTGTTCGATGGCGGCAAATCTGCCGATTTTTACAAAAATGGGCTACTACTGCATGCCGCTTCCTACGGCAGTGTTCAACTGTCAGACAGGATTTGACGGCTTCAAAGTAATGCCAAATCGCAGCATTGCCGAGTTTGCCGACGGTATGACTTCCAGGCGCAAACCCGACTCAGTCTATGTGGGCTTTTGCAACGACACTCGTACGCTTGCCGAAGTCGCAACGGTGCTTACGTCGTTAAACTGCGCCGACTCTTGCAAAATCGTCGACCCCGTAATGGGTGACAACGGAAAACTGTACCCCGTTTTTGACAGCGATTACGTTGACGAAATGAAGCGCGTGGTGCGCCTTGCCGATTACATTACCCCCAATGTCACGGAGGCATGCCTGCTTGCGGGCATCGACTATGCCGCGCTTGCCGCAAACATCGGTCGCGAGAGTTTTGCCGACACGTGCCTTGCTGCATTTGCCGACTTTACAAACCTCGTCGGCTGCAAAAATGCAGTCATTACAGGCGTAGATTGCGGCATACGCATTGTCAACATTGTGCTTGAACAGGGCAAGCAACCTGTCGTGATGGGCAACGGGCGCGTTGACGGCGTGTTTTCGGGTACGGGCGATGTGTTCAGTTCGGTGCTGACAGGATCGGTTCTTGCGGGGTTGCCCCTTGACATCGCAACCTACAAAGCGGCGGAATTTGTCAAAACCGCCCTGTGGGAAACGCAGTGCGATGACCGTCGTTTCGGCGTAGAATTCTGCCGCGTAATCGACAGGCTCGACTGACGTTTTACAGCCACTTTGCGCGGGAGATTTCCTTTTTGGCGGCGCGGTCGATACGCTCGTCGGACATGGACAGCGCAGGGTGCATTGCCTCAACGTCAATAAGTACAAATTTGGGTTTGTTGTTTTTCATTATCACCACGCAACCGTTGTCCTCTGCCTGGCGTACCACTTTGGAAAAATTTTGATTGGCTTCCGTCATGGATACCATCTGATTACTGTCAATAAGCATATTTACCCCTTTGTCGGCGTTTACGTCGGCATTTTTTTTGTCAATTTGTGGCGCAGCGGTTCAATCGGCGATGGTTTGTTGCTCTTTCTGTGAAAAAATACGCGGCACGTCAAAAAAAACACTCCGCCGCCATTGTAGTAACAACTTCATATTCGACGCCGCAATGTTTGCCTTCCGCAGTGCGACTTCCACCTGTCGCTTGCCCGGTCTGTTGCCCTTTCCGCACACCAATTGTACCACAAATATAGGATAAATACAACCCCTGTTTTTCATAAAAAAAACCGAGAAAAACCAAACTGGCTTTTCTCGGTTTTGTGTATTGTCGGTAAAAGATTATGCAAGGCGGATTCCGCGAGCAACTTCGTGTACTTCGATTTCGTTGATGTCGGGTACAAGCGCAACTTCGCTAGAGGCAAAGCCTGCTGCTACGGATACGTTTACGGTCGTTTCGCCCACTTTGCAGGGTGCGAAGGATTCGTTGACGTAGTTTGCCACGTTTTCAACGGTTGCCGCAATGCCGTCGTCGCCTACCGTCACCTGGTACGGCGTAAACTTAACTTGCAATTCCTTGTTGAAGATGTCCTGACCGCCGCCGTTGATAAGGCGCAGTGCAAGCGCGCGCGGGCAATCGAATTTGTGACCGGCAATTTCCAGATAGAATGCCAGATCCTTGACCTTCTTGGTACGTCCGTTGACTTCCTTTTCCACAACAATCTTTTCCTTGCAAAGTTTTGCAGGCAAAGTGTTGGTAAGTGCAAGCGGTGCAACGATTACTTCGTTGTTTTGTTCAAGCGTTACTTGTTTGAGGTCGATGTCAATCTTGACAGCCTTGCCTGCTTCAAGCGCTTCGTCCTTGTCTACGATTGCAAACAGAACGCGGTCGGCAACCTGCAGGTGTACAAGACGTGCGCCGTTGATGTTTTCTTCGGTGATTACCGTCGCGGGGATGGTTTTGCCGAGGCGTACCGCATCCGTCGGGATGACGACTTCGTACTTGCCTGCTTCTGCATTGATGGCTTGAGGAAGAGCAATCTTTGCGCCCAGCATTTGCAGTTTTTTGCCTGCAACTTCAGCGTCGACGATGATTTGTTCGGGGATACGGGGCGCGATGGTGCGTTCCGTTTCGCTGTCGAACACGCGCAGGTGTTCAAGACCCATGCTGATTTCGATTTCCTGACCGATTTCAAATTCCGTGCCGGCAAGTGCCTTGATGATGATGCGCGTCGGGCTTTCGGCAACGGTGTCTGCGCTGTTGAGGTTGAGGTCGGCAAATACCTGGCATTCCGTACCCAGTTCTTCGATGTGGAACACGCGGCACTTAGCCTTGAAGGGGTAGTGGTTGGGGTCTACGCTGATGTGTTCCGCGCGGATACCCAGCGTAACGGGCTTTTGTCCGTCAAGATACTTGCGGTCTGCCTTGGTGAAGAAACTGTACGGAGTGTCGATTTCGATACCGGTATTTGCAAAGTTTACAAGTACGCGGTTGCCGTCGTGCAGTTTAAGCGTGCCTTCAAAGAAGTTCATTTGCGGCGTTCCGATGAAGCCTGCCACAAACTTGTTGCAGGGGAAGCGGTACAGGTTGCGCGGCGTGTCGATTTGTTGCACGTAGCCGTCCTTCATTACTACGATACGGGTACCCATGGTCATTGCTTCAACCTGGTCGTGGGTAACGTAAATGAAGGTTGTCTGCAACTTGTGGTGCAGCTTGCTGATTTCGCTGCGCATTGCGGTACGCAGTTTTGCGTCAAGGTTGCTCAGGGGTTCGTCCAGAAGGAACACCTTGGGTTCACGCACGATTGCGCGACCGAGTGCGACACGCTGACGTTGACCGCCGGACATTGCCTTGGGTTTGCGGTCAAGATATTCCGTAATGCCCAGGATTTCCGCCGCTTCGCGTACCTTGCGGTCGATCTCGTCCTTGGGTACCTTGCGCAGTTTAAGACCGAATGCCATGTTTTCGTACACCGTCATGTGGGGGTACAGTGCGTAGTTCTGGAACACCATTGCGATGTCGCGGTCTTTGGGTTCCATGTCGTTTACTACTACGTCGCCGATACGCAGTTCGCCTGCGGTGATTTCTTCAAGACCGGCAATCATACGAAGGGTTGTGGACTTACCGCAGCCGGACGGTCCGACGAATACGATAAACTCTTTGTCTTCGATGTTCATTGTAAAGTCGTTTACCGCCTTTACGCCGTTGGGGTACACCTTGTAGATGTGGTTAAGTTGCAGACTTGCCATAATTTTCCTCCGAAAATTTTGTTTTTAATTTAAGTCGGAGCGATGTTTCCGCGGCGGAAAAACGCCCGACAAATAATATAGTTTGATTATATATGTTCATTAACAAAAACTCAACATAACAACTTGCGGTAATATCATAAAATATTGTTAAATGACACAAGCAGCTCTTACAGTATCCCTTAAAAAGGCACACACTGCTTTAATCCCGAAACGGATTCACGGAGCATTTCTTTTCTGTACCGGACATCCGCTTTTTCAAAAATTCAGTTGCGTTTTGTTTTTTATAATCTTCCAATATGCTTTTTGGCACTGCACAATCAAAATAAT
>ERZ1026780.2474-NODE-2474-length-10790-cov-7.507871_pt1 | contig 10790 bp, 11 predicted proteins | sample MGYA00380126_ERZ1026780 | MGnify/ENA primary metagenome ERZ1026780 (study PRJEB33269, sample SAMEA4719762) | human gut metagenome | biome: human-associated habitat; feature: organic feature; material: feces | place: Cameroon | collected 2013-10 ... | reverse complement strand
AACCGCGGGAGAAAAAAGGAGGGTGTGCCGTAAAAGCCAATTACGACACACCCCCTTTTTCATCCATAACCGGGCAGAATAAAATCAGCCCGGTCCTGATTCGTGTTTATAAGCCTGTTTTTTCGATTTTATTCTTCATCATCGTCATCGCGACTGCTGCCGTTATCTTTGGGCACGAGTTCGAAGAAGCCGCTGATTTCCTGCTGATCAAGTGCCTGACGGACATTGAAGCGTTTTACCTGGTCTTCGTATCCTTTTTTGCAGACCTTGATTTCGATGGTGACATCACGCGAATTGGCGTATGTCAGGCCGTTGATGTTGAAGCTGCGTGTTTCTTCGATAGGCGTGGTGGTCATGTATGTTTCGTTGGTGTTTTTGACTTCGGCTGGAACGCTCGAAATCACACGCCAGAAGACACGCGCACCACGCGGATCCGAGTCGAAGAACCAGCGAATGATGGTCTTCTCGATGTCGGTGTTGCCGGCGTTGTTGCGATCGACACGTTGGCGCTCCTGATTGGCCGTCAATGTCGTTTCCGAAGGTTTGGGCGCCGGTGCGGGAGCGGGTTGCGCTTTGGGCTTGGGTTCGGGTTTCTTGCGTAATTCGCCATAGACTACGGCGTTGTTCTCGAGCTGCTTTTTCGAGAATACGACGACTACGGTCTTGGATTCATAGCCATTTTTGACAAACTGGAACATCAGAGTCTTGTCCGCCATTTTCTTATTTAGAGAGATAAATGCGGGGGTCGTAGGGTTGACGAGTTCGCCGTTGAGGTATACGGCAGCGCCGTCAGGGTCACAGGTCAGAGCCACTCGGTAGTCCTTGGCTGTGGCTGCCATCGTCGTTGCAGCAATAATCATACAAGTTGCAGCAAGACGTCTTATTAGTCCTTTCATAACAGTTGGGAGTATTTGATTGATATTGATAGTGTTTGCTTATTTCTTTTTAGATGATTTGGAGGAAGAGGAGGTGGCGTTTCGAGAGTTTCGGTAGTTCTTTACAGCCTTTGGCACGAGCTCGAAGAAGCTGCTGATTTCTTGCTGGTCGAGGGCCATGCGCACGTTATATCGCTTGACCTGCGTCTCGTATCCACGTTTTTCGATTTTGACTTCGATGGTGACGTTGTTTGAGTTTTCGTAGGTGAGGCCGAGGATGTTCAGCGAACGAGTTTCCTCCAAAGGCGTAGTGGTCATGTATGTCTCGTTGGTGTTTTTGACCTCGGCCGGCACATTTGAAATCACACGCCAGGATATGCGCGCGCCGCGCGGTTCCGAGTCTATGTACCAGCGTATAGTGGCCTTTTCCATGTCTGTGGTTCCGGGGGTGTTGCGGTTGACGACTTGTCCGGTGGGCTGTGTCTGAGGTTGAGGCTGCTGTTCGACGGCGACGACCGGTTCGGCTTGTGCCGGAGCATTTTCGTCTTTTTGCAACGTGACGTCATAAACATCGTTGAAATATACCATCATTTTGCCGGTAGCGACATCTATGGCAGCAGGTATTATACCCAAAAATATATTCCACCAAAAACGTCCTCGAATCTTGGAGTCAAGCATAAAATTTTGTGCAGTGTAACCGTCTTTGACGGCTTCTACGCGTTTTCCTTTGAGTTGATTCTTTAGATTGACCGTTGCAAATCCGTTGTCTCCGACAAAGCCTAACGGTACATTTTTGTCGGCGTCTTTCAGCTGCGTACCCGGTACGCCTTTGAAGGAGATTTCCTGGGTGCTCTTCGTTGTGAGGGTCGCGCAGGATGAAGACAGCAGCAGTACGCCTGCAGCTGCGATTGATAAAATGATTTTGTTTCTCATGCAGAGTAATTTGTTGTGTGCCGTTGTTGCCCGGTACGGCATTTTATCCAGGCGAACAAATATTGCCGCATCTTTTTTCGGCTTTTTGATTTTTTGGGGGGTGCTTTCAATCGCCTGAACCTTCGGGTTGTGCTTGTGCCTTGTATGCAGCGATTTAGGCCTGCGGCAGCGTTAAAAAACGCCAAAAGCGACTACCGCGCCAAACTTTACGCCCTCGTCCGATTGTTACAATAGTACCACGTCGGACACCGGACTTCGGACATCGCGCGGCAAGACAACTAATCATAAACATCGAATTATGGTACATACAGACACACGTCATAAAGGAGAAAACAGCAACGAAATGCGAAACATTAATGAACATCACGACGAGCAACGCTTCGTCGTGGTGCAGCCCGAACTGCCATACGCGGCCGATGGCCTTGTCCCGGCTATTTCGGCGCGTACCGTTCAATATCATTGGGATATACACACTCGTACATATATAGACAACCTTAACCGCTTGGTTGCAGCTTCGGACATCGCTTGGACCTCCGTTGAGGACATCATCCGTAGCGCCGATCCCGGACCGCTGTACAACAATGCCGCACAGGCATGGAATCACGTCTTTTACTTTCTTGGCCTGTCGCCCGACGGTGGCGGAGAGCCTGCTGGCGATTTTGCCAAGGCTATAACTCGCGATTTCGGGAGCTTCGAGCGTTTTTACGATGCTTTTGTGGATGCCGGTACGGCGGTTTTCGGCTCGGGATGGGTATGGCTGACGTCCGATAGTTCGCGACGCCTGGCTATCCATGCGGGGTCCAACGCCTACAATCCTTTGCGTGAAGGTTTGGTGCCGCTTTTGGCCGCCGATGTGTGGGAACACGCCTATTATCTTGATTATCAAAACCGTCGCGGCGAAGCACTGCGACGTCTGGCCGATGTCATCGATTGGCCTGCGGTCGAAGAGCGCTATGCGCGATCAGATGCCGTACAATCTTGAAATGCCGGAAATTACAATGTGATAAGTCTCATAGAATTAACATAACAGGTCTCTTAGGGTTAAGCAGAATAGACAAAAACGTAAGATTGCACAATAAGCATAATGTGATGAATGGAGAGAGCGGCAGCCGTGAGGCCCCCGCTCTTTTTGATGCTAAATGCCTATCGACCCGCTTATTGTAAAAAAACAAGGAGTAAGCGGCAGAGCGGTTGTGTCATCCGTCGCTTGGCGTCCGTGCGGGACGCTGTGATGTCCTCGTGGGATGTTGCCTTCGAGGCTATTCCTTGATGCCGTAGGCGAGGTCGCCGGCATCTCCCAGTCCGGGCACTATATAGCTGTGTTCGTTGATGTTGTCGTCCACAGCACCCAGCCATACGGTGGTGCGGTCGTTGGGGAAATTGCTCTTGATGTATTCCACGGCCTGTACCGAGGCAATGACCGAAGCTACGTGTATTTTGGCGGGCATGCCTTTGGTTATCAAAGCACGATAACTCAGATCCATGGATGCTCCGGTGGCCAGCATCGGGTCGCATATTATAAGCGTCTTGCCTTCGAGGCGCGGCGAGGCAAGGTACTCGATGCACACATCGAAATTTTCTTTTTCTTTGTACTTGCGGTATGCCGAAACGAAGGCGTTCTCGGCGCCGTCAAAAAAATTGAGAAAACCTTGGTGGAAGGGCACGCCGGCACGGAAGATGGTGGCAAGTACTACATGCTCGTCCGGGACCATACATACGGCTTTGCCTAAGGGCGTGGTAACATCCAAAGCCTTGTAGCGCAACGTTTTGCTGATTTCGTAAGCCATAATTTCGCCTACGCGTTCAAGGTTGCGACGAAAGCGCAGCGGGTCTTTTTGTATCTCTACGTCACGCATTTGCGACAGGTATACCCCCACCAGGGAGTTCTGTGCGCCAAAGTCTATAATTTCCATATCCAAATCTTGTGGGTTTGTTTGGAACACAAATTTACGCATATTCCCCGAAAAACAATGCCGTAATCCAAAAATTATTTTGTCGAATGGCAAAAAGTGCGTACCTTTGCGCCGGGTAAGTCCTACACGACCAGCTCCCTCCCAATTCCCCCAGGTCCTGACCGAAGCAAGGGCAAGAGGTTGAGCGGTGCGATGTAGCAAGCTTACCCTTTTTTTATATACCACCAAGCGATTGGATGCCGTCACAGGTGCATTATCCGGAGAATTATCTTTATCTTTGCACCCACAGAGCAGTATTACCGATAGACGATATGAAACCAAGACATACGATGACGAAGACACGTATTACATTGCTATCATGCGCGTTGGCGGCCTTTGCCACAGCCGCTACGGCGGCATGTTCGTCCAAGGGCACTACCACTGCTTCGGACAACGACAGCGTGGCTCGGGCCGCGATGCCGGAGGTGCCAACAGCCGATGTCGACAGCGTCTATGCATACGTCGAAGCCCAGACCTCTCTGGGGCCGCGCACGCCCGGCAGCGCGGCGCATGCTCGATGCGCCGATATGCTCCGGGCTCGATTGGCGGCCGCCGGCGCCGAAGTGTCCACCGATGCCGGTACCGGAAGTCTGGCCGACGGGACATCCATACGTTTCGAGAATATTTTCGGACGCTTCGGTGGCGGAGCGCGGCAGCGCGTGTTGCTGTTGGCGCACTATGACACTCGGCCTTGGGCAGACGAAGACCCCGACCCCGCACATCACAACACGCCCATAGACGGAGCCAACGACGGCGCCTCGGGTGTGGCCGTACTGCTCGAGGTGGCGCGCAATATCGCCGCCAAAGACCCCGGCATCGGCGTGGACATACTCTTCACGGACGCCGAGGACAGCGGACTGAGTGCCCCCGAAGGCTCGGACGATGCGACGCTGATGCGCTACGAAAACTCGTGGTGCATAGGTACGCAGCACTGGGTACGCAATATGCCCTATGACATCACCAAGGGCGAGATGCCGGCATATGCCATACTCGTAGACATGGTAGGCGCCGCCGGCGCCGTCTTTGCCAAGGAATACTTCAGCATGCGCTCGGCGCCGCAAGTCGTGTCCAAGGTGTGGGATGCGGCCGCACGGCGCGGATTGGGCGAACTCTTTGTCCAAAGGCGCGGCGGAGCCATCAACGATGACCATGTACACATCATAAGCGCCGGAATACCGGCCATAGATATCATCGATGCCGGACGACCGGGTGGATTTACGCCCACATGGCACACCATGGCCGACAATATCGCCAATATCGACCGCACTACGCTACATGCTGTGGCGCAAGTGCTGCTCGATGTAATCTACTCGGAACAACCATCCGCTAAACAACAGCCATAACGGCCACCTATACCGAAATAAACATCAGAAAATGACTATAGAAGATAAGCAACAGGAAATCATCCAAGAGTTCGGCGAAATAGACGATTGGATGGATCGTTACGCCTGCATCATTGATTTGGGCGGTCAGCTGCCACCCATGCCCGAAAGTGCCAAGACCCCGCAAAACCTCATCGAGGGCTGTCAAAGCCGTGTATGGCTTGATGCCAAACTCGATGACGACGGACGGCTGGTGTTCAGCGCCGATAGTGATGCACTTATCGTCAAGGGCATCGTATCGATGCTTGTAGACGTCCTCAGCGGACACACTCCGCAGGAAATATTGGACGCCGACTTGCACTTCATAGACGACATCGGGCTGAGCCGGCATCTGTCGCCCACGCGCTCCAACGGACTGCTGGCCATGGTGCGCCAAATCAAGGCTTATGCCTTGGCATATGCGCATATCAGCGAGAGCAAATAAGCCAAACACAAGATCATCTATCCAACACCAACGATGAGTAGCAAGATACAAGAATCCATGCGCCATATACTGGACGCCGAAAGCCGTGCCATCGCCGCCATTCCGGTCAGCGATGCCTACGACCGTGCCGTCGCCCTCATAATAGAGCGCGTACACCGCCTCGGCGGCAAGCTGGTAGCCTCCGGCATGGGCAAGGCCGGGCAAATAGCCCAAAACATTGCCTCGACATTCTCGTCCACGGGTACCCCGGCTGTCAATCTGCATCCGGGTGAAGCCCAGCACGGCGACCTTGGCGTGCTGCAACCCCACGATGTTATGCTCCTGGTGTCCAATTCGGGCAAGACACGCGAAATTGTCGATTTGGTAGCTCTGGCACGGGGACTCTACGACGGAATACCATTGATTGTCATTACCGGCAATCCGGATAGTCCGCTGGCCAACGATGCCGATGTCACCCTCTCCACGGGTCATGCCCCCGAAGTATGCCCTCTGGGGCTGACGCCCACCACCTCCACCACCTGCATGACCGTCATCGGCGACGTACTGGCCACTGCGGTGATGTCCGCCATAGGGTTTACGCGTCAGGACTACGCCCGTCGCCACCATGGCGGATACCTCGGCAGCGCCGCACGCGGCGACGGCACCATACATTGACATCAAAATCCCGGCCCGCAACAGGCCATATTACAATATGTCTAAAATCTTCTGCATAGGCGAATGTGCGCTGGCCTTCGACACCACCGACGGTACCGCCGCCACCGGACTCTTCGGCGACATCGCCCATGCCGCCGCCATCCTCGGACGGCAGGGCACGCCCGTGGCTATGCTCTCCGAAGCTGCCGACGACCCCGTGGGTCAGGCCGCCGTTGACGCCCTGGTCGAGGCCGGCGTCGACACTACCGGCATCGATCGCTTCACCGACGGCACTACGCCCGTAATCATACGTATGGGCATGGGTACACGCCCCATACGCTACGAAAACTACGGCGACGAATGTTTCGACATCGTCTGGCCTAATATCACCAAAGGCGACATCGTCATCTTCGGCGAATTCTATGCCTTGGACGGGCGTATGCGTGCACGTATGATGCCGCTGCTGGACTGCGCCGCCGAGCGAGGCGCCGTGATGATATACCTGCCCGGGTTTATGCCCTCGCAGACGCCGCGCATCACGCGCGTAATGCCCGCCATACTCGACAATCTCGAGCGCGCGCATATCGTCATCACCGACACCGAGGCCCTCACCACCATTTTCGACAACCCGGACGGACGGGCCTGCTACGAACAGCACATCCGCTACTCGGCGCCGGTGATGGTACATGTAGACGGCGCTACCGCCACCATATTCGGCCCGGGCATACACGCGAGCGCCGACAATACGGCCGACATCAGTGCAATCACCGCACATGTGGCTCAGACCATAGCTGCACGCCATATTGCCGCCGATAGCATTATCGGAATGTCTCGCGAGGACGCCCTAAGCCTCGTAACTCCTCGATAATTGAAGAGCGACAGCCCGAAACACAGCATATTACAAACAACACATAAAACATAGGACCATGTCCACCGAACTGCATAACCGACAAGACGCCCCCCTCGAGCTGATGCCCGAAGCCGTGGGCGATATGCGTGCCGCCATAGTCACCGCACGTTTCAACAGCGACATCACCTACGCCCTGCGCGACGCCGCACTCAAGACATTCAAAGATGCCGGCATCGATGACTCGGACATCGACACCTTCGAAGTGCCCGGCGCCGTCGAGCTGACCTTCGCCGCCTCACAGCTCATCGAAAGCGGCGCCTACGACGTTGTCATTGTCTTCGGATGCGTCATACGCGGCGGTACACCGCACTTCGACTACGTATGCCAGAGTGTCACCCAAGGCATTACGCTGCTCAATAGCGACTGCGATATTCCCGTCATCTTCGGCGTCCTCACCACCGACGATCATCAGCAAGCTGCAGACCGCGCCGGCGGAAGCCTTGGCAATAAAGGCACCGAATGTGCCCTCGCCGCCATCGAGATGGTCCAACTCACCCGCGACATCCGCGAAAAATAACACATATGCTTGGTTAAAAAATAAGAATAGGCAACCGTCTTAGTTGCCAATTCTATTTTTATATGAAGGAGTGGTGTCGTCTTGATACTACGTTATTTGTATCGACTCCAAGTTACCGGATGACTATACTCGTCCAGCCAATCAATTTTGTTTTCAGAAACCGATTGAGCCAACAGCGAGACACTATAGACCTCTCCTTCAAACTCAGAATCGACGGTCATCCTTAAGGTGTTGTCTCTGCACGACCATGATGTAATAATGTCGCATTTCCCTAGCTAAACTCTGCGAGTGTGCCAAATGTGGGTACAAATTTAGAGATTTGGCACCCTCGCGGATTTTCCGATTCAAAAACACTACTCCCCTCCCCTCTAAAGCTGAGCAGTTACAAAATGGGAAGTCAAACAATGCTTTTGTAAAACTAAAACTTTCAGAACGAAAACATCTATTGCCGTTCTGATATGGAGCTGCCGAGAGAGGCGGTTGTTTGGCTCTGCAGACTCTGCAGTATGACTCAACTTTCAGACACCGTCACATAATGGCCGACAATTCAAAAAAAAGTCGTACCTTTGCGGCACGTTAGCGCCCGTGGCGTAATTGGTAGCCGCGTTAGACTTAGGATCTAATGTCTTAGGACGTGGGGGTTCGAGTCCCCCCGGGCGCACATAGCAAGCCGCGACAGCCCCACTGCTGCCGCGGCTTGCCGCATTCTCTCTTATTGATGTCTGCATAGAGCCTTTTATATCGCTGTCCAAACCGAAAGACTAAGATTTATCTTTATGATGTGTATATTGCGCATCAGATGCTTGTAAAGCGAAAATAAGAGATGCGATATGGCAATATATTAGTATTAATTTGCGAAGCAGACTATTAACTTGTGTTTAAGCCGAGGCATCGAGGATCTTTTTTAAATGATTCTCAATATGAGAAATGACACGACTTGGATTAGTAAACCAATCCATACTCCAAATATGCATGATATCCCAATCTAAGGCTTTAAGTACAGCAGGTTGAACGACTTCTCTATCTCTGGTTGTCTGTGTGGCGTAATATTCCTTGCCATCTAAAAGTATGCCTACTATATAATTATCCGGATTCTTTGGATCTGAAATAGCTATGTTTACTTTAAACTTCGACCGTCCTATATTGATGCTTGTTTTGTAGCCGAGATTTCTAATTGCCTCGGCAATTTGTTCTGAAATGGCGACATCTATATTTGTTGTGTTGTGTGGTGTTCCAATTATACCATATTCTGCGTACTCTATAAAATGTTTTAGACCGATAACGCCAAGAGCGCTTGTTCGACCAAGATCTATTTGAGATGCCTTTAAAGATGAGTAAACAATCATTTCTTCTCTTGCTCGACTTACGGCAACATTGAGACGCCTTTCTCCGCCGGCGCTGTTTAGTGGTCCAAAATTTAATGAAACGCCGCCTTTTGCATCAGGTCCGTAGCCAATAGAGAACAAGATGATGTCTCGCTCGTCTCCTTGCACGTTTTCCAAGTTTTTCGCGAATATTGGTTCTTTCATTTTCTCCGAAGCCTCACGGATAGCTTTGTTTGAGTCTAACCTCTCTAAAAGCAAATCTTCAATAAGGTTTTGTTGTGGTGAGTTAAATGCGATTACGCCAATACTATGTTCAGCAAAATCCGGAAGTGATAATCGGTTAACAATTTCAGCTACAACAGCCTCGGCTTCTTTTCTGTTGGTTCTTCGTCCACTTCTGTCATAAATGCCACCTATATAGTTGAATGTTACTTTTCTGATTTTGTCATCAGTAGATGGAAATGTGACAAGTTCTCCATCGTAGTATTCGTTGTTGGAAAAAGCGATAAGAGATTCATGCTTTGAACGATAGTGCCAATTAAGTTGATAGGATGGAAAACCTAGGGTGCTACAATCTTCGAGGATGCTTTCTAGGTCGTCTAGATTCTCCTCGTATTCGTTTATACAAGACGAAGAAAAGAAACTTGTCGGAGGCATTTGTTTGGGGTCACCGACTACCACTATTGATTTTCCACGAGCAATAGCTCCGATAGCTTCACAGGTCGGAATCTGTGATGCCTCATCAAATATAACAAGGTCAAATTTTTCATGAGAAGGATCCAAGTATTTAGCAACAGACATTGGACTCATAAGCAAACAAGGGCATAGGTGCGATAAAAGATTTGGCACTTGGTCGAGTAGGTCTCGCAAAGGTAGGCCTCGGCCTCCATTTGAGATGTTCCTTTTAAGCATACTAAGTTCACCGGTAAAATCAAAGTTTTCTAAAGTGTTCTGAACATTTGCGGCCAATCGTGCGCGTAGTTCCTCTCTACTAAGAGTTTGAAAGTCTTCGGCAAGTTTCCGATATAAAGACACGGTTTCATCGAATATCGAACCTTCAAACCTTATCAGTATCTTTGACTTCGCAATCTTCTCATTAGCTAGGCTTTTGAACATCGTTTTAAGAAAAGAATAATATAGCTGGTCTGCTAAAATAGGTTTTTCTTCAATCTTTTGTGCGACTACGTTGAGACCTATATTGCATAGTTCCTTTTTGTACTCGCACCAATGGAACCAATCGCGAGCTAATGATAAGTTCTGATTCCAATTGTTTAGCTTTTGTGTATAAAAATGCAAATCTTTTTCAGTCGGAAGTTTATCCCCGGTAAAAAAAACAGAGAAGAAACCTTGAAGAACGTTTTGCAAAGCTTGTATTTCAGAATGTAACTGTTGGTATCTTGTTATATTTAGAAGGATAGTTTCGATATCTGCGTTTGAGATGTTCTTGTTTAAAGGCAGAAGTTTCTGTAAATATTTTCTTTTAGCAAAAAAACGAGAAATAAAGAATTTTCCCTTGATTTCAATCCATTCTGTATGGAGAGCATTTGCGTCTTCTTCTAGTACCTTGGCGTTACATTGTGTAAGGATTTCTGCTTTAATGGTCTCTGTTTTTGTCAAGCATTGCAAGCTCTCTAAGCCTTGCTGCATAGTTTCCACGGCAGAAAGAATTCTCTTTTGCAATAGAGTCGGCTCTACAAATTCCTCTTCTTTGATATCTAATCCTAATAACGAATGTTGAGAAGGGTCGCCAAGAAGATTCAATACAGCAGTATACTTGTTGGATAATATAGGGATATTCAGTTAATGGGCGTGGTGAGATTGTCCTCAATTGACCATATT
>ERZ1026780.2472-NODE-2472-length-10794-cov-11.542509_pt1 | contig 10794 bp, 10 predicted proteins | sample MGYA00380126_ERZ1026780 | MGnify/ENA primary metagenome ERZ1026780 (study PRJEB33269, sample SAMEA4719762) | human gut metagenome | biome: human-associated habitat; feature: organic feature; material: feces | place: Cameroon | collected 2013-10 ... | reverse complement strand
CGGCCACCCGAGCCCGGACGGTGCAGTCCAGCGCGCCCTTGTCTACGGCGGTGATTACGGCATTCTTCACGCCGTATTCAGCCACCGTCTCCTTGATAACGGAGATGATCTGCTTGCCGAACTGCCGATAAACGCTGCTGGTCAGATCCACCTGTACGCCGCCTGCGTCGGATGGCTCTACGGTGATCATAATGTCGTTGGATTCCATAGTCCCGGCATTGCCGGTGGTGATGAGCTTCATTTACGTCATCTCCTCTGTCTGCTTTTGTTTCTTATTTCTTTCATATACGTATTTAGGACCAGCGGCCCCTGGTCTTCCAGAGGCCGCCGTGCTCGATGATGCCGCATCAAAATTATAGAGGGAAGGTCTGGTATTCATTTTCGCAGGGGCATCCCTTACAGATGTAGGCGACCCCGGCTGTCAAATCATATATGGACGAGGCGATCGTTTTCCAAACCTTGCACTCATCATACTCGCCATGAGGGACATGGCTGCAAACAGCCTCTATGCAATTGGATTCAGGGTAGGTATCCCCCGCTCCGGGGAATCGCTCATGGTTGCACAGAGCCTCACGGATATCCGAAAAGCTCAGCGTACCGTTTCCCTGCTGCAGCAGCCGCCGGAGAACACCGTCCCGGAACTTTGTCCCCTGGTTCGTGCAGGCGGCCGCCCCCGCAATCATGTGATTTGCATGGGTAACAAGGCCATTTTCCGGTTGCACCTGATAGATCTTTTGCGGTGTTGTTTCCAAATCCACAGCCATATTTTCCGCGGATGCCAGCATGAAATTACAGGAAACGCCCCGTTTTGCAGATGTCACAGTATCTACCATCTCCTGGAAACAGCGGCTGTTCAATGCCTTACGCCGCACGAAGGTCACAGGCGCGCCAATATCACCACTGTCATAGATAGACGTCAGGTTGTTGGCACAGAGACCGATCCCGTGGTTGTTCATTCCGTTTCGCACCAACTGCCCGGCCTCTGTAACACCGATGATATGCGTTCCCTGCAGGTCGTCAATATCCACGATCACTGCATGGCGCTCCACCCATGGGCGGTAGTCCCAGTTTTGCAGCAGGTATACCTTCCCGCCGCTGGCCTCTTTCAGGATGGCGCCCGTCGTACATTCCTGCAGCTTGAGCTTGAGAATCTCATAGCGGCAATTCAGTGCCATGATCTCATCCACGGCAACGCCGCTGCCCTCCGCGATTCCGAGCATTTCCTGGAATTCCTCCGGATAGTGTTCGTTCACGAAGTCCGTATAATAATGGCTCCGCTTCACCACGGCATCCCACGACTGGCCTACCGACTTCTGAAATTGCCGGTGGTATCCCTCGATCGCCCGGCGGATCAACGCTTCGGCCTGCTGTCCATACTGGACACCCCGGGCAAACGGGTCGCTTCCACGCAGCTTAACGCAAAGGAACTGGTCAGTTTGTGTCATCACTGTCGCCCCCTGCCTGTACCTTTTTTCTGCGCTGGATTGTATTTTTGATCATCGGCCAAAACAGCATGATAACGGCAACAGCCAAAAGCACCAGCGCCAGCGGGCGGGTAAACAGCGATAAGGCATCACCCTTAAAGGTCATGATGGCTGTCCGGAAGTTCAGTTCAACGGTCGGTCCCAGCACATATCCCAGCGTCAGGGGCGCTATGGGAATATCCACCTGCTGGAACACATAGCCGAGAACGCCCATGGCAAAGAATACCCAAATGTCGAACACACGGTTGTTTGTGGTAAGCGCGCCTATCAGGCACATCAGCAGAATCACCGGCATCATGTAATTCATGGGCGTAGAGAGGATCTTGATAAAGTACTTCAAGAACAGAAGATACATCACATACATGGCGACACACGCCAGAATGTACGCAAAGTAGATGGTGCCGATCACTTCGGGGTTGCTGCTGAAGAGCGATGCGCCAGGTGCCAGGCCGTGTACGATAAGGCCGCTCATCAGCATCGCCGTAATCGTGTCGCCGGGAATGCCCAACGTCATCATAGGGATCAACGCGCCGCCGCACACCGCATTATTGGCACTTTCCGGTGCGACGATACCCTCCGCACAGCCGGTGCCGAACTTCTCCGGCTCCTTGGAGGAATTCTTTGCCTGATTATATGCCACCAGTGCGGCCGTGCTTTGACCCACGCCCGGCAGCACGCCAATCAGCGTACCAATAACAGAGGAAACGCAGAGGGTTTTCTTCAAGCCCTTGAATGCGCCCTTGCGAGGCAGGACAGTTTTGCGCTCATCGCTGCCCACCTGCTTCATGGGTTTGCCGAGGTTCTTTAACTGCGAGAGGATCTCACCCAGTGCAAACAGACCCATCAGAACCGTCATCTCGCCGAAACCGCCGCTCAAACGCCACCAGCCAAAGGTGAAGCGCTCCAGCGAGGACAGCTTATCCATGCCGATCATCGCCAGCATCATGCCGATAATAGCGCTGATCAGTCCCTTGATCATATCATCGCTGCACAAGGAGATGACCACCGCAAGACCCATAATGCCCAGCGCGAAATATTCCCACGCTCCAAACATCAGACCGAAGCGAGCCAGCTTTGTGGCCACAAAAATCATGACCACACCGCTGAACAGGCCGCCGATCAGGCTGGCCGTTGCGCCGTAACTCAACGCCCTGTAAGGATGTCCGTTTCTTGCCATGGGTGAGCCATCGAAGCATGTGACGATGGCAGCGGCATTTCCGGGGATATTCAGCATAATGGAGGCGATCAAGCCGCCGGATACGCCGCCCACATAAATACCGATCAAAACAGTAATGCCCTGCGTAGGGGACATTGCGAAGGTGAATGGCAGCATCAGCGAAACGCCAAGGGCGCCGGTAAGGCCCGGGATCGCGCCGAATACAATGCCGCCAAAAACACCTATGAGAAAATAGAGGATAGTCAGCGGATCTTCAAAAATAGCTGCCGCACCGCTGAAAACAAGGCTTAATGCAGACATATACTCTCCTCCTGGAGTTTTGAATAGGGTTTGCAGACATCTTCATAAAAGCTGCCGCAGGGCCGGGAGGCGGCACTCCACACGGGGACAAGTGCGCTCCCCGGCCCGACAGCTCATGGGTTCTGCCTCACAGCTTAGTCGTTGGCGTGCAGTCTGGCATAGATCTCCTGATAGACACCATAGTAGTACTCGCCGTAATCATGCATCTCTTCGTTGGTCATCCAGTTGGGGTTCTGCCCCAGCTCAAGCAGCTTCGCCTGAGTATCCGCATCATTCAGGCACTCATGCAGCTTCTCCGTCAGAATGTCCACGATCTCCTGAGGCGTGTCGGGATGGATGTCCCAGCAGCGGGTCAGACCCACCTGCAGGTCGCAGCCGACCTCCTTGAGCGTGGGGACCTCGGGCCAGAAATCAAGGCGCTCGCTGGAGCCGACGGCCAAGGCCTTCAATTCGCCGGAGGAAACGCTGTTCTTGGCGCCGGAGGCGAAGGAGCAGAAAACATCAGCATGACCGCCCAAAACAGCCGCACGGCTCTTGGAGGCATCATCATAGGGAACATAGTTGAACTCGCACCCGGCAACAGACCACAGGTTTTCCGAGTTCATCTGATTGAAGCCGCCGGCGCCCACAGCCGCCCAGTTCAGCTCACCGGGATGCTCCTTGGCATAGGCGAACAGCTCCTCGATGGTGTTAAAGGGGGAATCTGCCGCAACGGAAATGCACAGAGGGTCATACACAAAGCAGCCAAGATAGGTAAACTGCTTGTAGTAATCCTCGTTGAGCTGGCCGGACACAAAGCCGGAGGCCATCACCTCAGGGGAATGCATGAACAGGGTATAGCCATCAGCGTTGCCGGAATCCTTCATGTATTCGATGGTGGCCGCAGAGTCACCGGACGTGTTCTGGATCACGACAGTCCAGCCAAACATATCATGCAGACGGGTCGCGATCGTGCGGGCGGTCAGGTCGTGCTCACCGCCCGCAGAAAACGGGACGATGACGGTAATGGGCTTTTCCGGATAGTTGTCAGTCTCTGCGCCATCGGACGTATCGTCCTTGGCGTTGCCACAGGCTACCAATGACAAACTCATGAGCAGCGTGAGGACAAGTGCAAGAATTCGTTTCATTTCATTTTCCGTCCTTTTACAATTATATTTTTGGGTCTGCATCCACAGACAGGGAATACTTTTTTGCGCGTTACTTAAAGATACCCGCCGGCAAGCGAACGCCCAGAGCCATGGAAAACAGGCAGTACACGGCAGCGACCGTAATAACGGTAATCAGCAGACATACCAGCACTTGCTTCAGCAATTCCTTTCCCCGCAGCTTTCCCTTGGCCTCAAGGGTGAAGAACAGCAGCAGGCTCAGAAGCATCAGCACAGAAGAAACGATAAAGCCCAGCGTTTCCAGCAGTGCAATATACAGCGCGATGATCACCACCGTCACCAGCACACGCTTTGTTACGATCTTCGGAGCCGGCTCGGAGGGCCTTTTCCGCAGGCTGCGCACGATCAAAGCTACTGACAGAATGCCTAAAATGCCTGTCCACAGCAAAATGTATGTATCTGCGCGAGCCAAGAAGTATTTTGCGGATGCGTCCTGCATAATGTACGCGTACACAAAGCTGACCACGCTGAACACCAACAGCACAATACCCAAGACAAGATCCTGTATCCACTTTTTCATAGCGCACCTCTCAAGCGTTGTTCTCTATGATATATCGGGCAATTTCCTTCCCTGTCGCTATCCAGATGTTTTTTCTGGAGAGCTTTTCCAAAACCGTGCGCAGCATGAACATCCGCCCGGGAGAACCAATCGTCTGCGGCGTGACGGACAGTACATAGCAGTATCCGCCGTCATAGGAAGCCTCCAGCTCCCGAAGCCAGTTGTCCAAAACCTCGTCATAGATCGCCACACGGTCATTGCCGGCGGGATAGCTGTCGCCCCACGCCAGATAGGGGAAATCAAGAAGCTCCCATCGGGTGGGAATCTCTACCATGTCCGTTTTCTTCCCATCCAGCTCGACACGGTAGGGGATATCGTGGTCGAAGAAGGAGTTATCGTAGAGAAAACCCTTGTCACAGATGACAGAGAGTGTCTCTTCTGTGCAGCCCCCTTCCGGCAACCGGAATCCCAACGGTTTTTCCCCGGTCATACGCTCCAGTACCGTAATGCCCTTTTCGAGGATCTTCTCTTGCTCTTCTACAGGCAGCTTAGCGAAGTTCTCGTGGCGGTACCCGTGCAGTGCGATCTCGTGACCTGCATCGGAAACCCGCTTGAGCACCTGCGGATATATTTCTGCGAAAATGCCAGGGGCAAAGAATGTTGCCTTGACGCCGAATTCCTCCAACAATGACAGGATCCTATCCACACCGCGCTTAGGGCCGTACTCACCCATTGAGCGGTGCTTCGGGGTGTCGTACTTCTTTTCGTCCATTGCCAGCCAAATAAACTCGGCATCCAGCATGACGCATAGCATGGCCGCTGACTGTTTACCGTGCGGCCAAATCATTTCCGGTTTCATGTATCGGCCTCCTCAATAGTTTGCACGCCACCACTCGGCGATCTCTTTTCCTGTGGCGAACCATACATCGCCCTTGTCCAGCATATAGTCAAGCAACTCCTCCAGCATATATGCCCGACCGGGGATCCCGGTGATCTGCGGGTGCAGCATAAATGTCATGCAGCCGCCTTCGCTGTAATATCCGTCAAACTCATGCTTCCAGTTGGAGAGCACACCACGGTAGCTGGATATGCGGCTCTGACCTTTCGGCTGAGGCGGATCAAAGCTGTAAACAAAGAAGGGATAGTCGTCCAACTCCCAGCGGGCGGGGATCTCAATGAAGTCAGACTCCTGTCCATGAAACACCGTCCGGTAGGGGCGATCATCACCGCGCATGGAGCTGGAGTAGGAAAAGCCCAGCTGCTCGTGCCATATTTGCGGCGCATCCATCTGAAAATCGCTTGATGTCGCCACATAGCCCACCGCGCGCTTCCCTATCAGACGCTGGAATGTATCCTGGGCACGGTTGACCACGTCAATCCACTCCTCCGTAGAGCGATCCGTATACATATGCTCTTCATGGTCGAATCCATGAAAGCCGATCTCATACCCACAGGCATCGATCTTCTTCACCATTTCGGGGTATCGCTCTGCGATTTGGCCCGGAATAAAGTAGGAGCAGGGTATCCCCTTTCGCTGGGTAAGTTCCAGCAGCCGGTCAACGGCCCGCGTGGGTCCGTATTTGCCGTAGGAAACGCGCCGTGGTGATGGGGCTTGCGGATTTCTGTTGTACAGTGATTCGCCGTCTACATGGATTGTAAGTAGAACAGCGCATTTTGCGTGATTTGGCCAGCGAATGGTTTCTTTTGCCGCTTGAAACATGGTGACCTTTTCCCTCCTGCCTTTGTCAAATTGCACATACTTTGTATGTCACATACTATCACGAGGTGTCTTTTTTGTCCAATACCAAAGTCTATATGGGAGATATAACAAAAACCGTATATCTGTCTTGCAGACGCACATTCTCTGTGCTATCATACTATCCAGAGTAGAACTATCCATGCTGGAGGATCATCATGCCTTATTCAAAATATCAGTATGTTGCAAAGGTCGCAGAGCTACAAAGCATATCGAAGGCGGCTGCTAAATTGTTTATCTCTCAGCCGGCGCTTACCCGGATCATCCTGAACATCGAAACGGAGTTAGGAACCACACTTTTCAATCGTTCTGTCCTTCCTATTCAATTGACCTACGCCGGAAAGCGATATTTGGAAGAGGCTCGGCGTATTTGGGAGATCGACGAATCCTTTCGGCGAGAGTTGCAGGAGATCTCCGAACTTAAGCGCGGTGTCTTGAATATCGGAATAAACTATGCAGCCGGGGCACTTTGGTTGCCGCTCATTTTGCCAGAATTTCACCGGGAATATCCAGCTGTCACCATAAACTTGACGCAGCGCAGTTCCATGCTATTTGAGCTGGATCTGCTGCGCGGTAATATTGATTTAGCCTTTACCACACAGACAGATGCATCCGCAAACCTTACATATGAATATCTGTCCTCAGCTCGGATCCTGGCTTTCATTTACAGAGACCACCCCATCCTCCGCGGCATGAATATTGACGACAACGGCGTTGACAATCTTCTGACCTTGCCTCCGCAGCTTTTTGACGGGCAGGACTTTGTGCTGCTGCACTCCACAGACGGATTTGGACACACCGTGGAGAAAATGATGGAGAATTTAAATATCCGCCCGGCACACATTATGTACGCGCCAGATATCGTGTCCTGCTGCCGCTTAGCTGCTGCCGGGATGGGCATTACGTTTGCGACGCCATATGCCACGCACTATACACTGCCGGGTGCTGTGCCGGTCATTGCCGGCGTGTCGACCAGCGTTGCCTACGAACACAATGCTATAGCCTTTTCAAAGAAAAAAGAGCTGAATACGATTGAGAAGCGTTTTATCTCCCTTGCACGGGCAAAGATCTCGGATTCTCCGAGCTTGCATCCGCTGACGGGAGCACAGTGGCAGCAGCTTCGAGACGAGAAGCACGAGATGAACGGAAGCTGGATCTGACCCTTCTGTCAAGTGGTTTTGAGATATTTTTTGAAAAATCCCCAAAGCACATAGTTGCGAGTAAAGTCAATCAGGCAATATCCGCTTTCTGCAAAGCCATTGCTTCTTCTGCAATCAGAGCCTTTACAATCTCCTCCTACGTGTGCTTTGCGCTCTCTGCGGGCATTGCGTTGACAACGAAAATCGTACCGCCAATTTTCTCCACAAAAAAGCCGGTTTTCATATCCACCGCAGTCATCACCTCCCTCCGTAAAAATATGGGCGTCCGTTTCCAAATGCCCATTCTCTCTTGAGATAGCTCGGCATACGGGGGCACAGCTGGCACCTCCTTTTTGCTGCCTAATTGCCGATTTGATCCCGAAACGCAGAAACGCCCAAAATCGCCCTGACCCCACTGTATGGGTTCAGGGCGATTTTGGGCGTTTTCCTTTGATATAAACGACTTTGTTTTGACGGCGGTTCCTTTACCGTCCGCCATTTAAAAGCCGCCGTTTGTCGCTTTCGGGTAACAATAAATATTTCACCCCTCGCGGATCCCCACGCTCTTGCCCTCGTCCTCCGTCACTATGTACAATCCAGCCCCCATCTTTTTGACAGATCCAGCATAGCAAAACAGAATCTCTCCCACCGTGTCAATGCTGTCTGTGACGGGTCGCCCTCACGGATACGCATGGTTCTTCGTATCTCCTTGGGGATCACCACGCGGCCGAGGTCGTCGATACGGCGCACAATGCCAGTTGCCTTCATATATGAATGTCCTCCAGTTCATGCAATTTTTGTACGGATAGTGTTCGCCTCCCATGGGAGGAATATACATCGCCGAAAAACAGCGGGACAATCCCGCTTTTCTGTGATACAATGGACGCAAAGCGAGGTATGCACTATGGAATTATGGAAATTACTGGATATCCGCCCCGGCCTGACGGCGGTGATCGGCAGCGGCGGCAAGACCTCCCTCCTGCGCGTTCTGGCGCAGGAGCTGTCCCGCCGCGGCTCGGTGCTGCTGGCCACCACCACCCACATCATGCGCCCGGACTGGTGTCCCTTTGCCGAAACGGAAGCGGCGCTGCGCGCGGCCTTTGCCCGCAGCCCCATCGCCTGCGCCGGCGCCTTTACCCCGGAGGGCAAGCTCACCGCGCCGGACTTCCCCGGCTGGCAGACCGCCGCCGATTTCGTGCTGGTGGAGGCCGACGGCTCCCGGCGGCTGCCCGCCAAGGCACACGCCCCGTGGGAACCGGTACTTCCGCCGGAGCGCCGCCGCACCGTCTGCGTGTTCGGCGCTTCCTCGCTGGGAAAGCCCATCCGGGACGCCGCCCACCGCCCCGAGCTGTACGCGCCGCTGGCGGCAGCCTCCCCGGACGCGGTCATCACCCCAGTCATGGCCGCCCGCGTGCTGGCCGCAGAGGGCGGCTTCGACGTGCTGTTCATCAATCAGGCGGACGTGCTGACCGGCGCCGCCGCGCAGCTGCGTCCCTTTGCCGACGTCCTGCCCTGCCCGGTGGTATACGGTTCGCTGGCGCGCGGCGCATGGCGCAGCCTTTGACTTCTGATCCATCCCGATCCCGATACAGCAAACGCACAGGGCGCGGCATAAGCCGCGCCCTGTGCTGCAGACTGTCGAAAAAGCCTGTCATTGCGAGCCAGTCCGCAGACTGGCGTGGCAATCCGTTTCCAAAACGCATAATTCCTGCACTTTTCCGCAGATTCCCAGCTAAAAGGTTACGGATTCCCACACCAGTGACATCGGTCACTGGTTCGGAATGACAGGGGCGTGGTTTTTTTGACAAGCTGAGCACAGGGCGCGGCATAAGCCGCGCCCTGTGCTGCTTATTTTTCAGTTCTCAGAACTCTTTCCGCGCTTCCGTGCCACCAGTGCGGTGCCGGTATAGCTGCTCAGTGCCATGGCCAGATACACCAGCGCTCCGGCGTCCGCCGTCTTGGGCGCGGTCATCACGCCGCCGACGGTGAACTCCGTCGTCACCTCGCCGCTCTCCGTCATCACGGTCATGGTGTACTTGCCCGGCGCCAGCGTCTGCAGATACGCGGCCTTCAGATAGATCTCCGTGCCGCCGTTCTCCTCCGCGATATAGTTCCCGGCGCCGATGGTCTTGCCGTTCACCTTCACGCCCTTGAAGCTGCCGTAGCCGGTGCTGGCACGGAACGTCAGGCCGTAGATGCCGCCGCTGTAATCCGTGGCGCTCTTGGCCTCGTCCGCCGTCAGGATGGGCTGGATGTCCGGCGTGCTGACGGAGGACGAGTGCCGCGGCAGCTTGGGGATCTCCGTGCCCTCGCTGCGCTTGTCGCCGCAGGCGGCGCACTCCTCGTGCTTCAGGCCGGTGGCCTCGGTGGTGGCCTCCTGGTCGATGACCCACCGGTAATCGTGGGGCAGCAGGTCGCCGTAGGTGTGGCCGCAGATATCGCACACCGCCAGCGCCGTGCAGGTGGCCGTGCCGCCGGTATGGGCGCAGCCGTAGCCGCACTCGGTGCACACGCTCTCGTCATTCCAGCTGTGGTTCGCCTCGGCACCGGCCGCCGCGCCGCAGCACAGATAGAACGCCTGATGCGTCTCCGCGGTCTGCACCCAGCGGATGCCGCCGGTGTGGTTGCTGGCATCAAGCTCGCCGTAGGGCTGCCCGCACACGTCGCACACCGCCTTATGCTGGCAGTCCGCCGTGCCGCCGGTATGGGCTTCCTGGTTGCTCATGGGCGTGCCGCAGGTGGCGCAGGCCGTCCAGTGACCGTCCGCGTTGTACCTGTAGTTGCTGTCGGCCACATGTGCCGCCAGCTCGCCGTAGGATACGCCGCACACCTCGCACACCGCCTTCGCCGTGCAGGTAGCCGTACCGCCGGTGTGGTTCTCCCACTCCGTCTTATAGCCGCAGCTCTCGCACTTCACCTGATGCTGCGTCTCGTTGACGTTCTTTGTCAGGCTGTGCGCCGTCACGCCGGTCTTATAGCCGCAGCCGCTGCACTCCTGCCAGTGGTTCTGCGTGTCGAACTTATCCGTCCACGCATGCGCCGCCACGTCTGTCTTATAGCCGCAGGCGCACGCGTCCCAGTGACCGTCCGCGCTGCTCTTACCCTCCATGCTGTGGTCGGTCTTATTGGTAGCATAGCCGCACTCACACTCCTGCCAGTGCCCCGCCGTGTCGTACTTGCTCGTCAGCTCATGCGCCGTCTCGCCGGTCTTATAGCCGCAGACGCACTCCTGCCAGTGCTGGCTCTCGTTGTGCTTCGCCGTCAGACTGTGCT
>ERZ1026780.2471-NODE-2471-length-10795-cov-22.538734_pt1 | contig 10795 bp, 6 predicted proteins | sample MGYA00380126_ERZ1026780 | MGnify/ENA primary metagenome ERZ1026780 (study PRJEB33269, sample SAMEA4719762) | human gut metagenome | biome: human-associated habitat; feature: organic feature; material: feces | place: Cameroon | collected 2013-10 ... | reverse complement strand
CCCGATTCTTTCTGAATATGGCGGGAGCGATGTCAGCGATCTCTTCGAAAGGATAGGCTGCGATGTCCCGGTAATATGTTCGTCTGACACAACGTTTTCATTCACTGAGGCTTGCTTCCGAAAGATGAGGGAAAGGGACGCTTTCACGCACAACATTGCATACCCTGTCGCAAGGCTTTATATGGCGGTGCGTGATTCCTTGGATTCCAAGGTGTCCGTCCTTCCGTTCATTGACAGTCTTGTCCCGGCTTCGTACCCAGACACGGTCGGGGTTCTTGCTCCAAACACTTATTATTCCTATGACGTACAAAATCAGCATTAGTCCGGAGGAAATGGAACAGCTGGAGCCTTCGAGCTTTCCAGGTAAGATTAAGGTCATTGACAACCAAGGCTTTGAGTTTCTCAAGGCCATCAGTTATCTGAGGCGGCAGAAGGTTATCGGTTTCGACACGGAGTCCCGGCCTTGTTTCTCGGCGAACCAGCCGCACTACGGGGTCTCTCTGTTGCAGCTTTCCGGCAAGGAGAGGGCTTTCCTGTTCAGGGTGAAGCTTATGGGCGGAATCCCTAAGTCCCTTCGCAAGATACTGGGTAACAAAGAAATAATCAAGGTGGGAGCAGCGGTCACTGATGATGTCCGCGGATTGAAGAAGCATCACGATTTCGAGCCGAAATCCTTCGTCGATCTCCAGAAGATGGTCTGGGAATATGGCATCAAGGACAAGAGTGTCAAGAAAATGGCCGCGATAATCCTTGGGGTGCGGATTTCCAAGACCCAGCAGCTTTCCAACTGGGAGGCGGATGTCCTCTCGGATTCGCAGCAGGCCTATGCCGCGACAGACGCTTGGATATGCCGTGAGATGTACTATAAGCTATTGGCCTCGGAGAAGAATCCGTTGACTCCGGAGCAGATGCTTCCAAACCCTCCAAAACACACTGAAAATGACAAAGATAATATTAAAGAAAGGTAGAGAGGACTCTCTTTTGAGATTCCATCCGTGGGTATTCTCTGGTGCCATCGCCCAGATTGTCGGCGAGCCGGCTGAAGGTGACATCGTCGGTGTGTTCTCTCAGGGCGGGGATTTTCTGGCTTACGGGCACTATCAGATAGGATCTATCGCCGTCCGTGTGCTGAGTTTCGCCGGCGAGGATGTCCTTTCGCCAGACTTTTGGAAGAATATGATCGCCCGGGCGCTCCGGGTACGTGTCGCCGTTGGACTGGCCTGCCCGGTTTCTCCGGCCGCCGAGCCAGTTTCTCCGGTCGCTGAGCCTGTCTCTCCGGTCGCCGAGCCGGTTTCTCCGGCCGCTGAGCCAGTTTCTCCGGTCGCCGAGCCTGTCGAAGCGACTGGTCTTGTCAGAGAACCCGCTCTCACCAACTGCTACCGCCTTATCCACGGCGAAGGCGACGGTCTCCCCGGCCTGATCATAGACTATTACGATGGCGTCTGCGTTATGCAGGCCCACTCCGTAGGAATGTTCCGTGCGAAAGGCGCGATCTGCGAGGCCCTGAAATCCGTCTATGGCCCGTCCTTGAAGGCAGTCTATGACAAAAGCTCCGGCACCGCCCCGTTCAAGGCCGGCCTCGACCTTGTTGACGGCTACCTTTACCGCTCCGAGAGCTTCTCCGATGACGAGCAGATCGTCCTTGAGAACGGCCATAAATTCTTTGTCAACTGGACCGAAGGCCAGAAGACCGGCTTCTTCCTCGACCAAAGGGAGAACCGGGCCCTTGTCGGGAAATATTCCCGAGGCCGCAACGTCCTGAACCTCTTCTGCTACACCGGAGGCTTCTCTGTCTATGCCCTCGGCGCCGGCGCAGTTCACGTTGATTCCGTGGACAGCTCCCGCAAGGCCATCGATATGGTAGAAAGGAATATGTTCCTGAACGGTTTCGAGCCATCCCGACACACAGGCTATTGCGCCGATGCCATCGAGTTCCTGCGCAACGTCCCAGAGGACAAGTACGATCTGATGATCGTGGATCCTCCGGCATTCGCCAAGCATAGAGGTGCCCTGAACAACGCCCTCCGTGCCTATCAGCGTCTGAACGCCGCCGCGATCTCCAAGGTCGCTCCCGGAGGCTTGGTCTTCACGTTCAGCTGCTCGCAAGTCGTTGACAAGGAAGCCTTTGCCCTCGCCGTGTTCTCCGCCGCCGCCCAGACCGGCCGCAGCGTCCGTATCCTCGATCGTCTGAACCAGCCCGCTGACCACGCCGTCAACATCTACCACCCGGAAGGCGAGTACCTCAAGGGACTCCTTCTCTACGTGGAGTAGCGATGATGTCATCAGATACCGCTGAATGACGTGGCATTTACGCCTTTGACAATCAACTGATTAAATAAACTCCTGGTGCCGAATTCTGTACCAGGAGTTTGTGTTTTCTTTTGATTATCAGCTAGTTATCTGCCACGCTGCCAAAACGCTGCTTGGCCTTCGGTTGGTACTCTGCTTAAAGTACATTACACTTTAGGCGCTATGTGTCTTCTGTAGATGTTCAGGTTCGCACTGTCCAGTACTGTGTTGATATGATCCAAACGTTCGCGCTGGCTGATCGCGCTATCCTCAAAATCAATATCCTCTCGTATGCGGATGCTTCCTTGTCCTGTGACGCTTATGTATTCATCCCGATAAACGGGCACTTGATGCGATCTTCCATCGCCACCCCATACGCTGACATATGTAAGTCGTTGCATTCTACGGTAACCATAGGCATAGACCGTTATGACCGAATCACCGTTCCCCGCCTCCCGTTTCTCTGTCTTGAGGATACTGTCAGTGACACAACTTGGGTGCTTAAAGCGATCTTCTCCCCAGAAGTTAGCCAAAGATTCGTCCTCCCAGAATGAGCTGCGCTTGAGAGTTCCTCTGCCATAAATCGCCTCCAAAGGCCTTATTTGCTGGTACATCGGTACGCAAAGAAGTGGCGCGAGACTGAAATAGATTGCCTTAAAATATTCCGCGTTGATTTCTTGGAACTCTTTCTTAGCCTTCTCATCTTGTTCTTGTAGAAGTCAAAGTCATCGCCATATCCAACTTGCCGATCCTTCAGCAAACGTAAAATATTCTCTTGTGCGAGGGGGGAACAATTGCTTCTTAGTTAAGAGAGGTACACCAGAAGTGTGCTTTCTGTACCAATGCCGCGCCTCAGTATATTCGGTGCATACAAAGGTATTCTCTCGTACATTTTCTGTCCTGTAAAACAATAGGAGGCCGCTCTTCCAGGTGTGAAAAACTATGCGCACCTGAAACATTACTCTTCTGATAGCTAATAAGTTAGAGTTTTAGGTGCGAGCATATTCGCACACCTGAGAGTCGGCTCACCCCGTACAGAGTGTTCTATTGGTGTTCCGGACTTCCAAGTGCGAGAAACCAGACGCACCTGGAACACCATAGGCTTGATAGCCAGTGAATTGCTCTTCCAGGTGTGAATATGTTCGCACACCTGGGTGCTATGGGCATATTGTGGAATAGTCTGTGGAGCCTGCATTGTCTGTTAAACGAACTATTTCACAGGCGTTACTTTGTGTAAATCGCGCTTTTAGAAGGGCAATGATTTCTTTACGAGCGTTTTTCCGTCATATTCCTGCTTTTAAAGGAAGACGGGCAAATTTGGGAATTGGCTATCTTTTGGCGTATCGCACTAATATTAAGATAATTATATGCAATGTGTCATTGACTGGATATGCTGACAATTATCGATTGGCTATATTTTGTGGTCAACTCGTATGTATATCAAAAAGCCTCTGACAATAATTCGTCAAAGGCTTTTCCAGAGGTGCCTAGCGGAATCGAACCGCTGTAGCAGGTTTTGCAGACCTGTGCCTAACCGCTCGGCCAAAGCACCGTTGATTGGGAATGCAAAGATAACGCTTTTTCTGTTATCCGCAAATATTTCTGCCCTAAAACGGTTGGAAAAACTTTGGAATATGATGACGGACTGGCTGAATATTCCTTATAATTAAGTAAATTTGTAGGCTGGTGTGTTGAAAAACGTGGCTGGCTGGTTCGGTTATAGAGTCCGCCAAAGCGATATACACGGTCACTGAGCTTGTCGAAGTGACAATTGTGGAAGGATGTCGGTGAAGGACGCTTCGACAGGCTCAGCGACTGCAAATGCGGTGACTATAAGCTCGATGGCTGGATGTTTGGCAACAGTTGGCTCAGCGACCGAGAACAGAAATTGAAATAAATGATGCTAAAATGAATATGAGAAAGGTAATGTCATTGATGGCTGCCGTGTGGGTGTCCGCGGCGGTGGCTGTGGCGCAGGAGTCGCCTATCAGGTTCGCGTTCCTGACTGATCTGCATTATTCGGCCGGAAGCGGTTCCGTAAAGGACCTCAGCCGTTGTGTCAAGGATGTCAACACATTGGACGGGTTGGATTTCGTCCTGGTAGGCGGTGATTTGACGGACTTCGGGACTGACGAGGAGATCGCGGCGGTGAAGCAGATGTTGGACTCGCTCAGGTACAAGTACTATGTCGTGGCTGGAAACCATGACGCCAAATGGTCGGAGAGTGGATGCAACACTTTCCTGAAGGTGTTCGGGTACGAAAACTACGAGTTTGAGTGCAAGGGTTGGCGGTTCATCGGCTGCAACTGCGGGCCGGATATGAGGATGGCTCCCGCGCTGATTCCTCAGGAGAGTATGGAATGGCTCAAAGGCCTCAAGCCGGGAAAGAAGACGATATTCATAAACCATTACCCGCAGGACACATCGGTGCTCAACTATTTTGATGTGACGCGTGAGCTCAAGAGGATCGGCACTCGGTTCGAGATTGGAGGGCACTGGCACAGGAATGTGGCGCTGGATTATGACGGTCTGCCGGGCGTTCTTGACCGTTCGACTCTGACGGCCGGAAGGCAGCCGGGCTACAATGTGTTCACAATCCAGAACGACAGTGTGACCGTCTCTGAAAGAAGACTTTATGGATCCACGACTGTGCAGATGGAGCCTTGGTACACGAGGAAACTGACAGAGGTGAAGGACACCGTGACATACGATGCCGACGGCCTGCCGGCATCATACCCGTGGATGCGCTACGATGTCAATGGCGACAGCCCTGTCAAGGAGGTCTGGAAGCTGAAGGATGACAGCAATATAGTCGCTGGCTTCGCAAGAAATGGAAACCGCGCCTGGTACACCACCGCTTCCGGCAATGTGCGCTGCATAAGCGTCAAGGACGGCAAGCGACTATGGACGAAGAAGTTTCCGGGCAAGATATTCTCGACTCCGGCCGTGCAGGGAAAATACCTTGTCTTCGGCTGCACCGACGGCAACATCTATGCGCTGAACGCCAAAAACGGAAGGACGATCTGGAAATATGCCGCAAGGAAATCCGTGCTGGGCAGTCCTGTGATATTCAATGACAGGGTCTATGTCGGCGCTTCGGACGGTTGCTTCAGGGCCCTTGACTTGAAGACCGGAAAGGCTGTGTGGACATATTCAGACGTGCAGGGATTCGTTGAGTGCCGCGCCTATGTCGATCGGGATCAGGTTGTGTTCGGCACTTGGGGAAACAGACTTTATTCGCTTGATCCTCAGACTGGTGCGCTCCAATGGGAGTGGAAATGCGAGAAGCCTTCGAGGATGTACTCCCCGGCGGCCGTGTGGCCAGTCAAGGCATCAGGGAAGATATTCATAGCTGTTCCGGACAGGAGGCTTTATGCGCTTGACGCGGCGACCGGAAAGGAACTCCGGCATTATGAGAAGTCTGCTCGTGAGGCGGTAGGTGTCTCGCCGGACGGGAAGAAGGTCTATTGCAAATCTATGTGGCACACAATTACTTCCGTGGATGCGGCGAGCCTTGAGGTGGATTGGTGCGCTGAGACTGGGGCTGGGTACGAGATTTCGCCGACTTCGATCGTCCGCATTGGAAATGAGGTGATTATGCCGACAGACAAGGGCAACATAATTGGCTTTGGCGCTGAGGACGGCAGCAGGCTTTGGGCCCGCAAGATCTCCATCGCGCTTGTGAATCCGATGGAGGTCTGGAGCGAAGGGGAAGTGACTTACATTCTCGCCTCCACAATGGACGGAACAGTGACATTGCTGCGCAGATAGCGGCTTAGAATGAAGTGACCATAATAAAGTGAATAGTTATATTATCGAATATGAAAAAAACACTACTGATTCTAGTGGCAGCCTTAGCCGCGACCCCGCTTTTTGCGGGCAAGAACGACAAGATGGAGCCTTGGCAGGATCCTAACGTGTTCGAGGAGAACCGCCTGCCGATGGCCGCCACCTTTGTCACCGACCAGCAGAAGACCCTGACTCTGAACGGAGTCTGGAAGTTCAAATGGAACGAGACCATCGAGGGCCGCACAAAGGGCTTCGAGGCCGTGGACTACAACGACACGGACTGGGGCACGATCCCGGTCCCTGGAATGTGGGAGCTGAACGGGTACAACGACCCGATCTACCTTAACGTCGGCTTCGCCTGGAGGGGGCACTACGAGAACAATCCTCCGTACCCTCCGACTGAGCACAACTACGTCGGTCAGTATCGCCGCATGTTCAACGTTGACAAGTCGTGGATCGGGAAACAGATCTGCCTCTGCATCGGCTCCGCCACCTCCAACGTCCGTGTCTGGGTCAACGGAAAGATGGTCGGCTACAGCGAGGACAGCAAGCTGGAGGCCCGCTTCGACCTGACCAAGTACGTCAAGGCAGGCGAGAACCTCATCGCCCTTGAGATCTTCCGCTGGTGCGACGGCTCGTATCTTGAGGACCAGGACTTCTGGAGGCTCAGCGGAATAGCCCGCGGGGTCTATGTCTATACCCGCGAGAGGGAGCGCATCGAGGATGTGAACATCATCGCCGGGATGGACGGGAACTTCACTGTCAACGCGAAGGTCACCAAGGGCGTGAGGAACGTCCGTGTCGCCGTCATCGACAGGAACGGCAACCAGGTGGCTTACAGGGAGGCGACTCCGGTAAAAGGGGAGGCCATCCTGAATGGAATGGTTCAGAATCCTGATCTCTGGAGCGCTGAGATCCCGAACCTCTACACTTTGAAAGTGACGGCCTCCGACAGGAAGAACGTTGTGGAAAGCACGTCCATCGACTTCGGATTCAGAACTGTCGAGATCAAGAACGGCCAGCTGCTTGTCAACGGCCAGCCTGTCCTCATCAAGGGCGCGAATCGCCACGAGATGAACGCCGACAAGGGCTATGTCGTCTCCGAGGAGGACATGATCAACGACATCCGCATAATGAAGGAACTGAATATGAACGCAGTGCGCACCTGCCATTATCCGAATGACCCTCGCTGGTACGCCCTCTGCGACAAGTACGGCCTCTATGTGGTGGATGAGGGCAACATCGAGTCCCACGGAATTGGGTACGGCGACATGACTCTGGCGAAGAGACCGGATTACAAGGCCGCCCACCTCATCCGTGACCAGAGGATGATGCGAAGAGACTTCAACCACCCGTCGGTTATTATCTGGAGCCTTGGCAACGAGGCCGGATTCGGCGATACTTTCGTCGCCTGCTACGACTGGCTCAAAGCGAATGATCCTACCAGACCGGTTCAGTACGAAAGAGCCGAGAAGGCCAGTCAGAACGACATCATCTGCCCGATGTATGCCTCTCCGAAGTGGTGTGAGGATTTCGCAAAAGGAAACCCTGACAGACCGCTGATACAGTGCGAATATGCCCACGCGATGGGCAACTCGATGGGAAATTTCAAGGAATATTGGGACCTCATCCGCAAGTATCCTAACTATCAGGGCGGCTTCATCTGGGATTTTGTTGACCAGGCGCTCCGCTGGCCGTCCAACGAGGGCGGAACCGACCACATCTTCGCGTTCGGTGGTGATTTCAATGAATATGATCCTTCGGACGGCTCGTTCAACTGCAACGGCGTCATCACCGCCGACAGGACCCTGCACCCTCACGCCTACGAGGTCCGCTACCAGCACAGGAATATTCATACATCACTTGCAGGCCAGGGCCGCGTGAACGTTTACAATGAATATTTCTTCAAGGATCTGAGCCAGTATCGGATGCTCTGGAATATTTCCGTTGACGGTGAGGCCGTGTCCTCGGGAGTCGTTGAGAACCTGAACATCGCCCCGCAGAAGACCGAGACTGTGGACCTTGGCTTCAAGACCATCCCTCAGGCTGACGCTGACATATTCCTTAACGTTTCGTATGTCCTCAAGACTGCCGACGGTGTGCTTCCGGCCGGAACCGAGGTGGCTTATGACCAGATTATGCTTAGGGAAAAGTCAGGTGCCGCTTTCGTCGCCGGATCCGCTTCAGTTAGCGGCAAGTCATTGGATCACAGCGAGACCGCCGACGCTTATGTGTTCTCCGGCTCCTTCGCTTTCGCCGGCACGCAGGCTGACCGTGTCGGCGACTGGACCGCTACGTTCGACAAGGCCACAGGATTCCTCACCGGTTACACCGTGAACGGTGTCCAGATGCTGTCCGAGCCGTTGACTCCGGAGTTCGCCCGCGCACCTAACGAGAACGATATGGGTGCGATGACGATCCGCGAGATGTACAACACCTGGCGTTATCCTGTCTATAAACTGAAAGCCGGTTCGCTTGTTGTTGACAAGGCGACCGATGGTGTCGGCCTTATGGCTTTGTCCGCTGAATATGAACCAATAGCCGGCGGGGCGGCCACCGTGAGGATGTTCTACGAGATATTCCCTGACGGAAGCATCAAGGCGACAGAGACGATGAAGGAAGCCGGCGGTCTGGCCAAGGCTCCGGCTCTTATGCGTTTCGGAATGAAGTTCGCGATGCCGGGCCGTTTCACCACCGTGGATTTCTACGGCAAGGGCCCTTGGGAGAACTACTCCGACAGGAACTCCGCCGCCGTTGTCGGCCGTTATGTGCAGAGTGTCAACGACCAGTACCACTACGGCTATGTCCGCACTCAGGAGTCCGGCACGAAGACCGGCCTGAGATATTTCCGTCTCCTTGACTCAAACGGCACCGGCCTTGAGGTCACCGCTGACGAGAGGTTCTCCGCCTCCGCCCTTCCGTTCTCGATGAGGGATCTGGACTGCCTTGAGAACGGTACTCCGAAGCGTGCCAACAAGACCAACACCCAGAACGGCGAGGCCCGCCATTCCCTGAACCTTAAGGCCAAGGCGCACGAGAACGACCGCGCCAACGGCACGACATACGTCAACTTCGACCTCAAGCAGATGGGTGTGGGTGGCATTAATTCCTGGGGGACAATTCCTCTGGACCAGTACCTCATCCCGGCCACCGAGCGTGAGTTTAGATTCGTCATCCGCCCGGTGGGCAACTAGAATCTGTCGTGGCGCTTAACGCCTTGAATATGAGCGTAAAACATACTGTCCTGGTGCCGTAACAGGTACCAGGACAGTATGTTTTTGCATGAAGACCAGGCGGTTATCCGCCATGCCGGCTTTTACCATTGGTCACTTCGACAGGCTCAGTGACCATGCTAATCGCGGTCGCTGAGCTTGTCGAAGCGCCTCCACCGTTTCAGAAGCGGGAAATACTGCCGCATCTGATCCTTGTACTGTTCCCGGGTGATTGGCTCAGGAATATGCTTGTTCACCTCATCGACAAACCGCGAGCAGTGATCTATCATCTCGTCCATCGTGCAGTCCTGGAGGAACTTGCCGTCCTTATAGCAGTACTGGCAGTAGTCAAAGCTCACGCTTCCGTCAGCGTTGGTCCCGCAGTCCTCTTTCCTTGTCAGCGGCATCCCGCAACTCTGGCAGAACTGCGGAAGCTGCTCCTCGTTGAAATCCTTCTCCTTCGCCGGGAACGTGGCCTCGAACGCCTCGAAATCCTCAGGATTCTCGTCAGCGACATAATAACCTTTCGGAGTCATATAAGTGCCCTCGACTCCGTCCAGATAGCCTGGGATGAGCTCCTTAGCGAGGAAATAAGGCACCTCGCTGTCCTTTGGCTCTCCGTGGTAGTGGATCTTCAAAGTGCTGGCGACAACAAACCCCGCGTGCTTGTAGAAACCTATCTTTCCCTCCATACAAAGCACCCCGATTCCCATCTCACGGGCCTTCTCCATTGAATATGTCAGGAGTTTGAGCCCGTAGCCTTTGCGTTTATATTCAGGAAGGATGCTGATCGGCCCGAATGTCCAGGCCGGCAGTATGCCGCCGTCCTCGCGGACGATGGTGGCCTTGGAGTACATCACGTGCCCGATGATCTTCCCGTCCTCCTCCATCACGAAGTCGAGCTCGGGGATGAAGTCCGGGTTCTCACGGTACTTGTGAAGCACGTAATGCTCTGTGCAGCCCGGTCTGTAAATATTCCAGAATGCCTCTCTGGTGAGGTTCTCTACCTCTCGGTAGTCTTTGGGTTGTTCAAGTCTTATTTTCATTTTACATGTCATTTTTCGATTGCAAATTTACTCAGGAATCTTTATCGCTACCACATTGCAATGTGGACATTCTTTTGTGTGAATGTCTTGATAATCAATGTAATTGATGACTGATATATGGACAACCCCAGGAAGTCGCAACTGTAACTGCCTGGGGTTGAATATTAATAGAATATTAATATCTGTTGAGCGGACGGCCGGCGGTCATATTGTGGACCTTGTGCCTTACGGTCTCAAGAACCTTGGCGTACTCCTCGGCTCCTTCCTGGGAGACACCATTGACAACATCGGCGTACTTGGCCACGGCGCTGAGAACGGTGTCGATCAGCTCGACGATCTCGGTCATGTCCTTCTCCACGAAACCTCTGGAAGTGATGGCCGGTGTGCCGACCCTGACTCCGGATGTCTTGAACGGAGAACGGGTGTCGAACGGAACCATATTCTTGTTGAGGGTGATCT
>ERZ1026780.2470-NODE-2470-length-10798-cov-4.143442_pt1 | contig 10798 bp, 7 predicted proteins | sample MGYA00380126_ERZ1026780 | MGnify/ENA primary metagenome ERZ1026780 (study PRJEB33269, sample SAMEA4719762) | human gut metagenome | biome: human-associated habitat; feature: organic feature; material: feces | place: Cameroon | collected 2013-10 ... | reverse complement strand
CGCTGAATCTTGCCGATTTCGGCGCCGCCGGCAACGGACAAGCCGATGATACGGCAGCGCTGCGGAATGCTGTTTCCGCTGTGCTGGAGGCAGGCGGCGGGACGGTGTACCTGCCCGCCGGAACCTACCGGCTCACGGACACGCTGATGCTGACAGGCGACGACTCCGCCCCCCTGACCCTGCGGGCTGATCCGACCGGACAGACTGTCCTGGTGGCGGATGCTTCCGTGAACGGCCCTGCCGTTTGGATCGAGCGGTCGGGCGTGACGCTGTTCGGGCTGGATATCATCCTCGGCACGACCGAGGATCAGCCTGCCGTGCTGGTGACGGGCAGCCATGTCACGCTGGATTCGGTCACGGCACGCATGACGGCAGGCAACACGCAGCCCGGCTTTCTGGTGTACGGCTCCTATGATACGCTCCGGAACTGCGGTGTCGGGTATGTGTCCGACACGCAGTATATGGTGGTGTTCAGCAAGATGCCGGGACTGGATGCGGTCGGCAATGTGCTGGAGGATTGTCACTTCGGCGGCATGGCAGGCAAGTGCGTGCTGGTCACGAGCGAGGACGACAACGGCGTACCGGAGCAACTGACGATCCGGCGCAATGTGTTCCTTGTGGTCGGGTGCGATCAGGTGGAGGTGCGCGCGGCGCGGAATCTGTATATCACCGACAATATGCTGGATGCGGCGGGTGTCTGCGTCCTGCTTGATCCGCTGCCTGCCGGCGTGCGGGGCGTGCAGATAACCGATAACTACTGCGGCGCGTCCACCGGCGGAGCGCGGACGGGCGGCGTGCGCACCGAGAGTGCCTATGGCGGCACGCTGGAAAACGTCATCGTATCCGCCAACTACTTCTGGTGTCCGAACGCGGTGCGCGTCGTTCTGCCGGAGTATACCGGCTTTTCGCTGACCGACAACTACTTCGTCCTGACAGGCGGTGATGCGGTGTACATGGCGGCGGCTGTCGGCGCGTACATGGAGGGCAACGTGGTCGCCAACATCGGCGGGCAGTGCCCGCTGAGGCTGGAGGCTGTGGACGAGATGACCGTGATACAGGGCAACGCATGGGGCAACGGGGTCGAGGTGCCGGAATGGCGTACCCGTTTCGCCGCCCAGAACAGGATGTGACGGAGGAAAACGGCATGACAATGATTGTGACAGGAAAAACAAGAAAAGCGCGCCTCCTCGGGTTGGCTTGCTGTGCCGCGGTGCTGGCAGTGCTGGCGCTGCTTGCGGGCTGTAACGGGACGGAAAGCGCGACGGGAACGGCAACCGCCTCCGACAGCCGCCCGGAGACCGGGACGGCGCCGGAGAGCGAGCCGACTACTGTGCCCGCCACCGACACGGATTCCGGCACAGGGACTGTGACCGCAACCGAGCCGGAGACCGAAGCTGAAACCGAGCCGGAAACGGTCTACGACATCAGCAAGCCGGAGTTCCGTCCGGAGCTGAGCGCGTCCTACTGCAACGTGCGGGACTATGGCGCAACGGGCGACGGGCAGACCGATGACACCGATGCCGTGAGCCGCTGTCTGCGTGAAGCCTTTAAGAAATCCGGCGTGGCATACTTCCCGGCAGGCACCTACCGCATCACGCAGACGCTGACTCTGCCTGCCGACGACTCCCGCGTGCTCCGGGTTATCGGCGCGACGGGCGCAGTCCTGCTGGGCGACGAAGGGCTTGACGGCACGGTTCTGCAGGTGAACATGAAGTATAATTTCTTCCTTTACAACCTGGATATTACGCACAAGGGGCGTGGCAGCTGTGTGGATGCCCTGTTCATTCAGGCAAAGTGGTGCCGCTTTACCGGCTCCGCCGCGTCCGGCGGGGCGGATGTTGCCGTGTTCCACGGCTCCAACTGCCGCTTTACGGAATGCTCCTTTGACGTCAACGACCCGAATGTTTTCGCGCTGTCCTACGTCAAGACGCAGGACGAGATATCCATCAACAACCATGTTGTGGACAACGTGTTCCGCGGCATCGGGAAGGGCGTGCTGGTCGGCAACGGCGGCACCGTGGGTGACGGACGCTGTGAGGGACTCAAAATCAACGGGAACTATTTCTACAACACCGGCGCGGAGCAGGTACGTGTCGCCGAAATTCTGCACGTCAGCATTGCGCACAACACGCTGTACGGCTGCACCGGCAGTGCCATTGTGCTGACGCAGAGAGGCAGCGGGGCGGACGGCGTGTATATCAACGACAACCGCATCCGCATGGGCGACGGTGCACTGGCGTGCATCACAACCGTGGAGGACACGGGAAGCTACATCTCCTCCGTGAATATCAACAACAACACGCTGAGCGGCGGGCAGTACGGGCTGTATGACCCGCTGGGAATCATCCGCGCACACGTCCGGGAGAACCGCATCAGCGGGCAGAGCGAAGCGGGCATATTCCTGGAGCAGAGTGTGAACAGCGGGCCGTACTTCTTCTTTGATAACATCGTGACCGAGGCGGAAGGCGTGGATTGCTTCCGCATTCCGGGGCGCGGGAGCATTGCCTTTGCGCGCAACGTGGTGAACGGAACCAGCACGGTTTCCCCTCCTCTGCGGCGCCGGTTCGAGAAGGGCTGTGTGACCGAGAAGGGCGACAATCTGACCCGTCTTGCCGCGGCGGAGCAGGTGTAACGGCTGCAGATAAACAGGAACGGCGGGCACCTCGTCTGAGGTGCCCGCCATTTTGTTTTTAGATGTGTCCTTTACTGTTTGAAGACTTTGTCCAGCCCCTTCTGGGCACTGTCCTTATTGCTTCTCATGAAGGAGGAGAAATTCTTCTTCGGGGACTCGCAGATCATGGGGAGCATATACACCAGGTTGTCCATGCTGCCACTGCTGTTGCAGCAGACCAGCCCGATATCGCTGACCAGCGATTTCCAGATGATATCCAGCATATCCGCGTCCTCCTGCGCCTCGGAGACCTTGGCGCCCAGCTGAAGCTCGTAGTATGCGGTCTTGACTGTGCCGGTGTAGTAGCCCAACAGCTCCAGCACCTCGCCTACCATCTGGGGATTGCCCGCCTTGCTGACGGAGGCCGGAACGCCCATCAGACCGTTCCAGTTGAGCGAGCGGTAATTCTCCTGCTTCTCGTCAAACTTGGGGTAGGGAAGCACGCCGAAGCGGATTTTCTCGGTGGCAAGACTGATAAGTCCTGTCGTGGAGTACAGCTGGAACAGCGAGTGACCTTCGGCAAACTTCAGCGCGGTATAGTTCACGGAGGGCCACATGTAGGAGTAGTTTGCCTTGTACATGGTGGTCACCTTGTCGATGAGCGAGAGCATCTTCTCGGTGTTGTCCTCATAGGCAACGTAGTAGCGTCCGGTATCCTCGTCCCTGTCCACGATTTTCATGTCGCAGGAGGTGATGAACGTGATGAGCGGCACCCAGCCCCAGCCGGAAATGCCGTAGTAATCATCCACCGTCCACTTGCCGTCTCCGTTATCCTCCGAAACAGCGGATGCCAGCGAGAACAGCTTATCCACCGTCCACTTTTTGTTGTTGACCAGTGCATAGGGGTCTTCCAAACGGTAGTTCTGCAGCATATCCTTATTGAAGACCACGCAGTGCGTGCTGGAGAGGCAGAAGTCGCTGTAGCCCAGCAGGTACCTGTCATCGACCTTCAGACTTTCCATCAGGTTGCGGTTCCAGTAGGGCGCATCCAGATTGACGGAGGGCAGGTCGGTGAAGTTCATCAGACTGTTGGAGGTGACAAGATCGGTGACGCCCTGGTAGACGTGCGTGAGCACCAGCTGGTAGGCATCGTCGCCGATTTGCACCGTGTTTGCGATTTTGCCGGAGTAGGATATCCAGTCCCCTGCGTCTGCAAACTTGCATTCCACGCCCAGCTGCTCCTTGACAAGCACGCCGCGCTCGTACACGGCTTCGTCTAAGCTGTTGCCGTCCCGCTTCTTGTCCTCGTCGAGGATAAGGAGGTCTTCGTTGAATCCGATGGCGACAACATTGAAAGTGGTATTGTAGTTCTTTTTGGCAATGTCGGGTACGTATTCGGTGCTTGTTTCCCCGGCAGTGCCGTTCTGCCCGGAGGCGGTTTCCGTGTCGGGGGCGTCCTCTTTTGCGCATCCTGCCAGGATCGAAACGGAGCTGAGCAGCATCAGGCAGGCGAGGAGCATGGCGATCAGGTGCGGTAGACGGTTTTTCATGGCGTGGTTCCTTTCTGTAAATTACGGTTGTCTCCATTATAGCAGATATCTTGTAAAAAGTAAATAGAGAATCCGAAAAAAGTTTGTCGGTTTCGTCAGTTTTGATTGCGTCCGGTGATGCGGAGACCTCCTCTCCCCCGAAAAAAGCAGTAAACCCGCTTGACAATGCCGCCCGGCTGTGCTATAATGCGAAGGTTTTTAAGGCTGATCGGCACTTCCTTTATATTATGTTTGCCCGAAAGGATACGGTATCATGAATATCCGCACTTCATACAGGCATACGCTGTATGCCAGCTACCTGGGTTATGTCACGCAGGCGGTTGTGAATAACTTTGTCCCCCTCCTGCTGCTCACCTTCCAGAGCACGTGGGGTATCTCGCTGTCCCGCCTGGCAACACTGGTGTCCGTGAATTTCGGCATCCAACTGCTGGTTGACCTGGCGGGTGCCCGCTTCGTAGACCGCATCGGTTACCGCCCCTGCATCGTCACGGCACACATTATGGCTGGTGTCGGACTGATATGTCTCGGCATCCTGCCCTTCTGCCTGCCCGATCCGTTTGTCGGGATCCTGCTGTCCATCATGCTGTACGCGGTCGGAGGCGGTCTGACGGAGGTGCTCATCAGCCCCATCGTGGAGGCGTGCCCGACCGACCATAAGGACGCGGCAATGAGCCTGCTTCACTCCTTTTACTGCTGGGGGCACGTGTTCGTCATTCTGGTATCGACCGCCTATTTTGCCTTGTTCGGCATAGAGAACTGGCGGTATATGTCGTTTGCCTGGGCGGCACTGCCGCTGCTCAATGCGGTATACTTTTCGCTTGTCCCCCTGAGGCGGCTGGACGAGGCGGAGGGCACCGCGCCGATGACCATCCGGCAGCTGCTCTGCCGTCCCGTTTTCTGGCTGTTCGTGGTGCTGATGCTGTGCGCGGGAGCCAGCGAGCAGGCGATGAGCCAGTGGTCATCCGCCTTTGCCGAGCAGGGACTGAGTACGTTTGGCTCGCTCAGCGCGGCTACCCGCAAGACGTTCTCGGATCTGGCAGGTCCCTGCCTGTTCGCCCTGCTCATGGGAACGGCGCGGGTCGTGTCCGCCCGCCTTTCGCACCGGCACGATATGCGCCGGATGATGCTGGTCTGCTGCGTCACCTGCATGGGCAGTTACCTGCTTGCCGCGCTTGCCCCCTCGCCGCTTGCCGCACTGGCTGGCTGCGGACTGTGCGGGCTGTCGGTGGGCATCATGTGGCCCGGGACATTCAGTCTGTCCACCCGTGCGTGCCCCGGCGGCGGGACCGCAATGTTTGCTTTGCTGGCGTTGGCAGGGGATTTCGGCTGTACCGCCGGACCGTGGCTGGTGGGCAGAATGGCGGGGGATACCGTCCGGTCCGGACTGCTTCCGGCGCTGGTGTTCCCGGCACTGCTGTTCGCCGGGCTGTTGGCTTGCCGCACCCGACGTCAGGGCGTCGCGGTGAAGAGGTGAGCGCGTGACGGCTGTTCTTGTCATCTTTCTGCTGAGCTGTGGCGGACTGCTCCTGCTGGTGTTCTGTAAACCGGCGGTGTCCGTGCGGGGCAGACGGGTGAGCATTTTCTGGACGGCGCCGCTGGCGGGGGCGCTGTGCATGATTCTGACCGGGCAGATCAGCCCCGGCGAAGTAGCCGAGGGGCTGACCGGCGCGGGCGAGGTCAATCCGCTCAAGATACTGGTGCTGTTCTTCTCCATGACCATGATGTCGGTGTATCTTGACGAGCTGGGCTTTTTCCGCCTGCTGGCAGTCCGCATCCTGCGGCGTGCCGGCGGGAGTCAGCGGATGCTGTTCTTTTTGCTGTATGGGCTGGTGTCGGTGCTGACCGTGTTTACCTCCAACGACATCATCGTGCTGACCTTTACGCCCTTTATCTGTCATTTTGCCGCCAGCGCGCGGATCGACCCGGTTCCGTATCTGGTTTCGGAGTTTGTCGCCGCCAACACATGGAGCATGGCGTTGATTATCGGCAACCCGACCAACATATACCTGATGAGCGGCGCGGGCATATCCTTCTGGCAGTATACGCTGCGGATGCTTCTGCCGACGGGGTTGGCAGGAGTCGTGTCCTGCGGCGTCCTGTACCTGCTGTTCCGGCGGCGGTTGCGCGCCCCGCTGGACGCAAGGGAAGAGTCGCTCCCGCGCATAGACCGTCCGACCGAGATCATCGGGCTGTGCCATCTGGGCGGGTGCATTCTTCTTTTGTCTGTTTCGTCCTTCCTGAATCTGCCCATGTGGCTGATTACCTGCTGCTTTTTCGGCAGTCTTGTGCTGTTCACCATGGGCATCAGCTTTTTCCGTCACCGCGCGCCCTATCTGATCGGGCGTTGCTTTGTGCGTGCGCCGTGGGATCTTGCTCCCTTCGTGCTTTCCATGTTCGTGCTGGTTCTGGCGCTGGAAAAGCACGGTGTGACGGCGGCATTGGGGGACGTCCTGACATCCCCGCGCACGGTGGCAGGAACGCTTCTGAGCTTTGGCGGCTCCTCGTTTCTGGCGGCGAATCTGGTCAATAACATTCCGATGAGTGTGCTGTACCGCTCGGTTATTTCGGCGTTGCCCGCCGGGACGGGGAACGGGACAGCCGCACTGTACGCGGCGGTGGTCGGTTCCAATCTGGGCGCCTTTTTCACGCCTATGGGAGCGCTTGCCGGCATCATGTGGACCGGTCAGCTCCGCGACCACGGCGTACCGTTCTCCTTTGGCTCGTTTGTCCGCTACGGCGCCGCCGTGGCGATCCCGGCGCTGACGGCAGCCCTGCTGGGGCTTTGGATTGTGCTGTGAGTTCCCGCCGGGCGAGCGGTGCGTTTTTCCGGTGGGGGCATGCTTCTTTATGCCCCCCCTTGACAACCGCCCCGCTTTGTGATACCATGTAGCAGACCTCTCCGACACGGAATACAGGCAGGAAAGGCGTTCCGCAGAAGGAACGATATTGAAAGTATGCAGTCAAATACAGCCAGAAAAAAGCTCTTGTTTATCGGCACCGGTGGCACCATCGCTTCGGAACTGTCCGAGGGCGCACTCTCCCCGGCACTGGGAGCGGAGCAGCTGCTCCGTCTTGTCCCGGACGTGTCGCGTATGTGCGATGCGGACGCGGTGCAGCTGTTCGAGCTGGACAGCACGGATATCATGCCGGAACATTGGATCCGCATCGCGGACGAAATCATCCGGCGGTATGATGACTACGACGGCTTTGTCATCGCACACGGTACCGATACCATGGCTTATACCGCTTCGGCGCTGTCCTACCTGATCCAGAACAGCCGCAAGCCGATTGTGCTGACCGGCGCACAGAAGCCGATCGGCTTTGAAACGACCGATTCCAAGCAGAACCTGTCCGACAGCTTCCTGTGCGCCGCATCGGGAATGGCGGGGGTGCTGGTGGTCTTTGGCGGGCAGGTTCTGCTCGGGACCCGTGCACGCAAAACGCGCAGCAAGAGCTTTTCCGCCTTCTCCAGCCCGAATTATCCGCCGCTGGCAACGGTTCAGAACGGACGCATGGCGCTGTATTTTGATCCGACCGAGGGGGAGACGCACTTCTGCCGGTCGCTGGATCCCTCGGTGGGGCTTCTCAAGCTGACACCCGGCACGGACACGGAACTGCTGCACTTCATGCTGGGGCGCTACCGGGCATTGGTGATTGAGTCCTTCGGCGTGGGCGGGCTGCCCGACCGCGGCGGCGCTTTTCGGGCGGAGATACAGCGCGCGACGGCTGCCGGCAGGCTGGTTGCGCTGACTACGCAGGTACAGAGCGAGGGAACCGACCTGTCTGTTTACAGCGTCGGGAGCGGGCTGACGGACATGGGCGTTCTTGAGGCATTCGACATGACGCCGGAGGCGTGCTTTACCAAGCTCATGTGGATACTGGCAGAATCAGACGATCCTGCCGTTCGCCGCCGGCTGTTTTACACGCCGGTCTGTCACGATATACTGCCGCCGGCGGATGCGGCGACTTTGACCGCCTGCCCGCCCCGCTTTTAGAAAACGTCGAATAAACGAATAAAAAAGCGAAAGGAAGTGCCCCCATGCGCGCATTTACACCCATCCTGACCGCCCGGCAGATGCGCCGGTGCGATGCGTATACCATCCGGGAAACAGGCGTTCCCTCCCATATTCTGATGGAGCGCGCGGCGGCGGCACTGGTGCGTTGCATAGACAGTCGCCCGGCGCTGTTTCCGGCAGGGCAGGTGCTGATTCTGTGCGGAGGCGGCAACAACGGCGGGGACGGCTTTGCCGCCGCGCGTAGGCTGGCGACCGGGCAGGACTGCACGGCACGTCCGGTTGCGGTGCTGTACCTGGGGCAACCGGGCGTGGACGGCACGCCGGATCCGACCCGCATGAGCGGGGAATGCGCCCGGCAGTACGCGCTTGCGACAGCGGCAGGCGTCCCGGTCTGTACGCCCTAGGCGCTGGATCGCCTTCTCCCGGTCAGCACCGCCGTGCTGGATGCGGTGTTCGGCATCGGACTTGACCGCGCTGCGGAAGGTGCTGCCGCCGATGTGTTCCGCGCGGTCAATGCAGCCGGATTGCCCGTGCTGGCAGCGGATATTCCGTCCGGCGTCATGGCAGACACGGGGGCAGTGCCGGGTGATGCAATCCGGGCTGCGGTGACCGTGACCATGCAGGCGCTCAAGCCGGGACTGCTGCTGTACCCGGGCGCCGACCTGTGCGGAGAGGTGCTGGTTGCCGATCTCGGCATTGCCACCGCGCAGGAGGAAACTCCGTGGGCGCGTCTCGCAGACGGCGAGCTGCTGCGCACTGTACTGCCCCCCCGGCAACGCCGCACCAATAAGGGCAGCTACGGCAGATTGGCGCTGGTTTGCGGCTCGACGGGAATGGCGGGTGCGGCGTTGCTGTCGGCGTCGGCGGCATTGCGTACCGGAGCGGGACTGGCGCATATCGTGACGCCGGAAGGCAACCGCGCCGTCCTGCAGGCTGCCCTGCCGGAGGCGATTCTGACGCCGTACGGCGCAGATCCGCCCGCCCTGCCGCACGCCGACGGGTATGTCGTAGGCTGTGGGCTGGGCACTTCGGCGTCCGCGTGCCGGGTACTGGAGGCGGTTCTGCAAGCGGCGGAAGCGTCCGCGCCGGTGCCTTGCCCCGCCGTGCTGGATGCGGATGCGCTCAATCTGCTTGCCGCACATCCGCAGCTGTGGGACGCACCGATGCTCCGCAATCCGAACCGCGCCGTTGTGCTTACCCCGCATCCGGCGGAGATGGCACGTCTGACCGGGCTGTCCGTATCCGCGGTACTCGCGGATCTGCCGGGCATCGCGGCTGATTTTGCAAGGCTGCACGGTGTGACGGTCGTCCTCAAGGATGCACACACGGTGATTGCCGGACCGGACGGGGCGATATGGCTCTCGGTCGCGGGCAACGCAGGCATGGCGCGGGGCGGCTCCGGTGACCTGCTGGCGGGCGTCATCGGCTCCCTGCTGGTGCAGGCGCGCGATCGCTTGCGGGACGGAAGTCTGTCGGTTGCCGCGGTCGCCGCCGCCGGAGTGTATCTGCATGGGGCGGCGGGCGACCGATGCGCGGCTGTACGGGGTGAGTACGGGATGCTTTCATCGGACATTCTGCCCGCGCTCTCCGACGTAACGCGCGGGTTGTCGGACAGCAGAACGGTGCTGGGGAGCATATAAGAGCGCCGCTGATTGATTCGGCGAAATCGGAGCAGGGAAGCGAACCATGCGCCCGGCGGGGGCTTGTCCCTTTTACCGCCGGGCGGCTTTTGCTGTCCCGGTACCCGCGTGTGACCTGCCGTCCGCGGTTACCGGAAACGGCGGGGAAGGCTGACACAGCAGGCAGGAAAGCTCTTAGGGTTCAGACCGCCGTCCCCGCCGGAGCAACCCGAGGCGATTTCCCTGCATATTCACCAAAACCGCCTTGACAAACGGGGCAATTTCATGTATAATAAGCCGTGTATTTGCAATACTGGTGGCGCGCAGAAGCCGCGCCGGAGAGGATATGCCATGGATATGAAAATAAAGCGGAATATACTGCTCAACCCCGGACCCTCCACCACGACCGACACGGTCAAGCTGGCGCAGGTGGTGCCGGATATCTGCCCGCGCGAGCGCGAGTTTGCCGATGTGATGGCGGATTTCCGCCGTGATCTGCTCCGGGTTGTTCACGCCGATCCGGACGTGTACACCGCCGTGCTGTTCTGCGGCTCCGGAACGCTCAATATCGACGTCTGCCTCAACTCCCTCCTGCCTGCGGGCGGCAAGGTGCTGGTGGTCAACAACGGCGCTTACAGTACCCGCGCAGTGGAGATCTGCCAATTCTACGGACTGCCGCACATTGATCTGTCCTTCCCGATTGATGAACTTCCCGACCTTGACCGGGTGGAACAGGTACTGCGTGAGAATCCGGACATCGCACTGGTGCATACTACACATAACGAGACGGGGACCGGCATCCTGAACCCCATCCGTGAGATCGGCGCTCTGGCGCATCGCTACGGGGCGGTGTTCACGGTGGATACTACCTCCACGCTTGCCATGCGCCCCATCGACGTGCAGGCGGATAACATTGATTTCTGCATGGCGTCGGCGCAGAAGGGACTGATGGCGATGACAGGGCTTTCTTTTGTCATCGGACGGCGGGACGTCATCGAGGCG
>ERZ1026780.2469-NODE-2469-length-10805-cov-13.840000_pt1 | contig 10805 bp, 9 predicted proteins | sample MGYA00380126_ERZ1026780 | MGnify/ENA primary metagenome ERZ1026780 (study PRJEB33269, sample SAMEA4719762) | human gut metagenome | biome: human-associated habitat; feature: organic feature; material: feces | place: Cameroon | collected 2013-10 ... | reverse complement strand
ATCTACACTAGATCGCTCGTCGGCAGCGTCAGATGTGTATAAGAGACAGGGTAAATTATTTAGACCTTTAATATTCTTATCTTATTTAGATAATAATCCTCAGTATTTTGATATTGCGATGAGTATTGAATGTATTCATACTTACTCATTAGTGCATGATGATTTGCCCTGCATGGATGATGATGACTATCGCCGTGGACAATTAACTGTTCACAAAAAGTTTGGCGAAGATATTGCTTTGCTTACTGGTGATAGTTTATTAACCCTTAGTTTTGAATTAATAGCAAGTAGTACAGTAGCTGAAAGTGTTAAAGTCAAATTAATTAAGATTCTATCAATCTGTAGTGGTGTTAATCATGGTATGATTAATGGACAAATGTTAGATATGACTAATCAAAGCCAAAGTGTGAGTCAACTAGTTAGTTTAGAAGCGCAAAAAACAGGTTCATTATTAGTTGCTAGTTTATTAATGGCAAATGCCATTAATAATAAAAATAATCAACAACAACTAATTGATTTAGGTTATTATTTAGGAATCTATTATCAGATGTATGATGATTATTTAGATTGTTATAGTAATTTTGAAACAATCGGAAAACCTGTTGGTAGTGATTTAGAAAATGAGAAACAAACTTTTGCCACATTATATACTAAAGAAGAATTAGAACAACACTTATCAGTATTAAGTAGTTATATCATTGCGCAGATTAATCAATTAAATTTAACTGTGTCTTGTAAGTCAATCTTACTTAGTATTATTGATTGGAGCAGTAATGAAACTGTTTAAGTTACAAAATATTAATTTTAGTGATCTTAGTAGTATTGATGATAAAGATGTCGTTGGCTTAATAGCAATGATTCTTACTCATGGAAGTGATCAAGCAATTGATATTGATAGCTTACTTGACTACGGATATACTAAAGAAGAGATAAACGCAATCTATCAAAAATTAAAAGATTACTTTCAAGTGACCAAAACACCATATGGATTTTCTATAGCAAATAATTTAGAAAATAATAGTAATATCGAACAACGAATTAAAGATTTCTGGGGAATAAATTTAAGTAATATTAAAGAATGTTTAAATAGTGATAAACCAATTTTTAATTTAACAAATTTAATTTATCAACTTCGTTCAAACCTCCCTGCGATTGGTGCTAATTTTAATCAAGAGTTAGATGATGTATTTTATCAATCTATTTTAGCAGGAGATGTTGTTAATCACTATCAAGTTATTTTAAGTAGAAGTGATATCGATGTAATTAATCACTGGTTATATAAGAGTGATGTAAGTATTAATGTATTCAAGTTTTGTTTTATTGAAAGTATTGAAACAAGTAATTATCAAAACTTTGCAAATCAATACTTTGATAAAATAATTAATACTTATAATAAACAAAAAATCAATAGTATTGAAGCGGCAAAAAGTTTTAAACAACAACGTAATGAGTATCTTGCTAGCAATTCTAAACAATATGTTGAGCCTGTTTATGATGATACGTCAACAATTAGTGTTACTAAAGAAGATCAAGAATCAATTAAGGAGTTTTTAAGCTAATGGATAGAGATAACATTATTCAAAAAATCATTGACAATGTTGATATCGTTGAAGAAGTTAGTAAAGACATAGCCCTTACCAAAAAAGGTAATAACTTTGTAGGGCTATGTCCTTTCCACGATGATACTAATCCATCTTTTTCGGTAAGTCCTGAGAAAAAGATTTGTCATTGTTTCGTTTGTAAAAACGGTGGAAATGTTATCAGTTATCGTCAAAAGTATAATAAAATCTCATTTAACGAAGCGTTAAAAATGCTTGCAAATCAAATCGGGATCAAAATGGATAATCAAGTTAATAAGTCGAAAAATCCGATTATCAAGGTAAATGAACAAGCAACTAAGTTTTATCATCAAACATTAACTTTAACTAAACAAGGAGATGAAGCGCGTCAATATTTGCTTGATCGCCAAATTGATCAAACAATGATTGAACGTCATCAATTAGGTTTTAGTAGTCGTGAGTTAAATGTTGTGGAGTATTTGCAAAAGTTTGTTGAGCAAAAAGAATTTAGCAATCAAGACGTATTAGATTCCCATCTAAAACGTCCGGAAGCGAAATATGATAGTTTTAGTCAACGAATTATTATTCCGATTAATGATGAATATGGTCGATGTGTTGGTTTTTCAGGAAGAGCTATTTCTAACAAACAAGACCCTAAGTATTTAAATAGTCCTGATACACCTGTTTTTGATAAAGGATCGATCTTATATAATTTTGATTTAGCAAAAGACAATTTAAAAAATGGGCAAATCATTATAGTGGAAGGTTTCTTTGATGCTTTTAGCTTTGAAAAGCAAGGGATCTTTAATGTTGCTGGGATCATGGGTACAGGTTTTACCTATAAGCATATTAAATTATTAAAAAAATATAAAGTCAAACAAATTATTTTATCTTTAGATCAAGATAAAGCTGGAGTTGAAACTACTTTAAGTATTGCTAATGATTTATTAGCTAATGGATTTGAACTTAAGGTTGTTGTTTTTGATGGTTATAAAGATGTTGATGAATATGCTAGAAGCGGAAAACAATTAGCTGATTTGATCGATAAAGCAATATCTATTCATCAATTTAAAATGAATCATTTAACAATTGATGAAAACAATTACGTTTCAGTTAAACAAGGAATAGTCGAAATACTTCGCTATGTTACCCCCAATACAGATGAGTTTCACTTTTATGTTTCACGATTAAGTGAAATGTGTAAGTTAAGTGAAGAAAAAATTATTGGTTTTTTAGATGATATTGTTCAAGTAACAAAACCTGTATATCAACCTCAAGAAAGTGAGTATGGAAAACCAGTAATTAATGGAGTAAAACAACCCGTTGTAAGTAAACTATCACCAGTTAGTGATGAAACAATCTTATTAAAAGTATGTTTACAACGAAAAGGTTATTTATGGGTCGATGAACAATTTAGATTAAATAATAATTTAATTACCGATCCAACATACTTAGAAATATATAAACAATTAGGACTAATTTATGCACAACATCCTAATGTAGATGAGTTAAGTATTTCTTATATCTCAGATTATAGTGATAAAGATTACTATCAAGAATTAGAAGCAATATATCGTGTGCAATTTGACGAAACAAAAATAGAAGCAATTGTTAATAAACCAAAAGAAGAAGAAAAAACATTTATGTGGATGAATCAAGGAGTTAATAATGGATTATAAAAAATTGCGTATTGAAGAATTACAAAAATTATTAAAGAAAAGAAAAATTGAATTCCGTTCAATGGCTCGTAAAAAAGAGTTAATTAATTTATTAGAATCTCATGATGAAGAAATCGTTGAAAAACAAACTAAAGTAGAAAAATTAATCAGTAAAAAGAAAACTACAACAAAAAAAACAACTGCTAAAAAAGAAGCAAAAGTAAAAACATTTAAGAAAAGTGAGATTAAAAAGTTAGATGGCGTAATTAAAGACTTAATTAAATTAGCTCGTCAATCAAATAACTTAATTGACGATACTACAATATCTTTACAATTATCAAAAGCTTTTGATCAGAACTATCCAAAAGAAATGTTTATTAAAATTGAAAAACAACTAGAATTAAAAAATATTGCAATCAATTACACAAACGATAAATTAATTTCTAGTTTAATGGAATTAAAAAATGTTGAATTAACAGCTGGAGAAGAAGAGATTGATTATAATATTGAATCGATTCTTAAAGGTGGAAGCAAAAATAAAAATTATGATGAAATTAAAAACTTCTTATCAACAATTAATGATTATCCATTATTGTCAATTGACAAAGAACATGAAGTGACAAAAACAATTGATAAATATCGACGAAAAATGGAAAGTGGTAAAAAACTTACGATTAAAGAACAAGAAGCATACGAAGATGCTCGTGAATTATTAATTCTTTCTAATAAACGTTTAGTTGTAAGTATTGCAAAAAAACATTTAAATCGTGGAATGGATTTAATTGACTTAGTGATGGAAGGAATGCTTGGTTTAGAAAAGGCGATTCAAAAATTTGATGTTGATGCAGGATTTAAGTTCTCAACTTATGCCACTTGGTGGATTCGTCAAGGGATTACGCGTGGGTTAGCTGATAAATCAAAAGTAATTCGTGTCCCTGTGCACATGGTAGAAACAATTAATAAAGTGGCTAAAGCTCAACGTGAATTATTACAACAAAATGGACAAGAACCAACTTTACAAGAAATTGGACAAGCTGTAAGTCCCCAAATGACAGCTAAGGAAGTAGAACATATTTTTGATATTTCTCGTGATCCAATTCCACTTGAAATGCCAGTTGGTGAAGACAATTCAGCATTAGAAGCATTTATTGAAGATAATAAAAATGTTGATCAAGCACATGAAGCTGAAGATAAAGAATTACACCAAATATTAATTGGTTTAATTTATGAATTACCACCTCAAGAAGGAGATGTCTTATTATATCGTTATGGATTGTATAACTTTAACTTTGAATCATTCCAATTATTAATTAGAATGGCTGTTTATGTACGTGATGGGTTAAAAGAAAATCGTATTAATTCAAAAGATGTAGAAACTATTGTCCAATTAACTAACACTTTAACTCAAGCACAAAAAGATTTAATTTTAAAACGTCTTAAAAACAATAATGCTCACTATGATCAAATTGTTACTAACTTAGAATCTTATGAAAACCAAGAAGAGCAAAACGAAGAAATTAAACAAGCTGTTGAGAAAGCAAAACAACACTTAGAAGTGATTAAAAGCCAAAACTTACAACACTTAGACCAAGTTATTTTAAATACAGAAGAACGTATTGAACGCTTAGAAGATGTGTATGATATGACAGAAGGAATTGTCAAGCCTTTAACACTAGAACAAGTGGGATTAGTCTTTAATGTTACTCGTGAACGTATTCGCCAAATTGAAAATCGTGGTAAACGTAAGTTAAAGAGTGTTGTCCAACAAAAAGAATTAGATTTATTTTTAAAATAACATGAAAAGACTAGAGACATTAATTGCTTTACTTAAAAGTAGAACCGTAATTGATATCGGTAGTGACCATGCTTACCTACCTAAATTAGCCTTAACTAATAATATAGTTGATTTAGCTTATGTGTGCGATATTAATGTTGAACCACTACTTAGTGGTTATCGCACAGTTAAGCAAGCTCAACTATTAGATAAGACCAAATTTGTCTTAACTAATGGACTTGATTATCAAGTTACTAATGAAGGAGTAGATATTGTTATTGCTGGAATGGGGGGAAAAGAAATTATCAGCATTATAGATAATTTATCCCAACCATTTACCCAATTAATCTTACAACCAAATAATCATGTAATTAGTTTAAGACAATATTTACAAACTAAAAACTTAGAAATTAGTTATGAAAGTGTAGTAAGTGAACGAGATAAAGATTATGCTTATTTAGTTATTACCCTTAATCCTAATACATATACTGATAAAGAAATATATGTTGGAAGAGGTAATGATGATAATCTTAAGATGATGAGAAATAAGCGTTTACTACAACTACAAGAGATAAATAGCAAACACCCTTTAAGTGATGAATTATTAGTAGAATATCAATACTTAAGTCAGGAGGAATAATGACATTAACTAACATTATTGAACAAATCAATAAATTATATCCAGAAAGTGTAGCAGAAAATTGGGATAATGTCGGATTACAAATTGGTAATCCTAATGATAATATTAAAAAAGTAATGACAACATTAGAAGTTACAGGTGAAATAGTAGATGAAGCAATTAAGAAAAAAGTTGATCTAATCATTACACATCATCCATTAATTTTTAAACCATTAAAAACTTTAGCATTAAATAGTGCTAATGATAAAATTTATAAATTAATTCGAAATAATATCGCTGTCTATGCGATGCATACTAATGTTGATGTTTGTGTGAATGGAATGAATGACTGGCTTGCTGATGCAATCGGGTTAAATAATGTTTATGAATTGAATAATGATATTGATGTCCCCCTACTTAAAGTAAGTGTTGATGTTAACTTAGATATTGTTGATCGAGTTAAATATCTATTACAAGGATGTGCAATTAATCCAGGAGCATTAATAAGTGCAAGTCTTGATTTATTTGATAATGCTTTTAATACCATGAAAATTATTAATGATAATAATATGAAAATTCGAGTAGATTGTTGTATTTTATCTGCTGATTTAAAAGTTGTTAAATCTATATTAGAAGAAAACGGTTTTACTGATTATGTAATTACACCAATTAAAGCGCCTTCTATTTATTTAGGACTAGGAAGAGTTGGTTCAATTAGACCATCTAAAGCCATTAATTTTGCTAAAAAACTAAAAAGAACATTTAACACACCTACTAACTTAATTGGTGATGAAAATAAAATAATTAAGAAAGTTGCTATAATTGGTGGAAGTGGAGCAGAATTTATTACTAAAGCCTACCAAGCTGGTTGTGATTGTTTAATTACAGGTGATGTCAAATATCATGATGCCCAACTTGCAAAAGAATTAGGAATAGTTGTGATTGATATTAATCACTATGTTGAAGTAATTTTTAAATATAAGATGAAAGATATTTTAAGCACAATTCTTGATTGTCAGGTCATCTATGCGCAAACGGACATTAATCCATTTAAGGTTGTATAATGTTTAATAAATATCCATTTTTAGAAACATATCAAGATTATATTATTGCCATTTATGATAAAGAAAAACCGATTGAAATAATCGTTGATAAAAGTATTGATATCACAACAATGCGCCATTTACAAACAACTTTAAAAGCACATAATTTAGATGTAAATATTAAAGTAGATCATAAACGTCATGACGTTGATGTCTTAGCAGTAATGTCAGGAAAAGGTGGAGTTGGTAAAAGTTATGTAACTTCACTCTTAGCTAAAGCTTATAGTGAAGATAAAAAAGTATTATTGCTTGACTTAGACATATATGGTTACTCAATTCCAGAAATCTTTAATTGTTTTGAAGAGATAAAAATGATTGATGATCAATTATCGCCAATTAAATATGATGATCATTTAGATATAATCTCTGCTCAATACTTTATTAAAGACTTACAAAATGAAGCGATTATTTGGCGTGGACCTAAGTTAAATCAATTAATGGACTTAATGATTAATCATATTGACTATCGTCAATATGATTTGGTCATTCTTGATACACCACCAACAACAGGTGACATTGTTTTAAATATCAATCAATATTATAGTAATGTTAGTTGTTATTTAGTAACAACGCCAAAAGTATTAGATCAAAAAGTATCTTTACGTAGTTATCAACTAGCTAATCAATTAGGATTTAATTGTTTAGGATATATTATTAATCAATCATACTATAATTATAATAATGATAAACTATATATTTATGGTCAAGATTATCTTAATCAAATCAAACCATTAATTAAATGCGAATTGGAAATCAATGATGATGACCATAATTTATTATTAATTAAAAATATGATAGAAAAAAGCTGCAAGTAATTGCAGCTTTTATTTATATTTATTTGGTGGAGGTGATGGGAATTGAACCCATGTCCAAAAACACCTAACTATCAACGTCTACATATATAGTTAGTTAATTAATTTAGAATAATAGAAAAATAACTAACAATCAAACTATTATTCGAGTATCTAAAGTTTAAATAACTATGCGATACAATTAGTTATCGAGTTCTATAAACCAACATCAATATTTAAGCTAGAACGACCAAAATATGATGGCTACCGACTTATCTTATGCAGCAGCTAAATTTTTATTAAAGTTTCCAGATATTTTGGAATTGTGAGTATTACGTACTCAATCGATATGCAGTTAATAGCTAACAGCGTCCCTGTCGAAACCGTGACACCCCCATATATTTTTATTATAGCATATTAAGATTATGTTATAATAAAGTTATGAAACATAGTGAAGATAAGTTAATTAAATTAATTATTTTATTTATAGTTGGGAGTGGTTGTTTATTTACTGCATATCGATTAATTTTTCCTAAAACCACTAATAATCAACAAATAGTAAGTGATGAAGTAAATCAAGAACAACCTCCAGTTACTCCTAACCCACCGGTTGAACCAGAAACTTCAAGTCCAGAAGTTTCGGGAGAAAAACCAGATGTTAAACCTGAACCTTCTAAACCGGCACCAACTAAAGATATGGACCCTAATAAAATACAGCCTACTTATATTAATGGAATATTATTAGTTAATAAGGATTATGGACTACCACCAACATTTGGTAATGGTGATGATCCAACCGCTTTAGCTAAGTTACAACAATTACAACGTGATGCTCAAGCACAAGGTATTAATATTAGTAATAGTTATAGTGGATATCGTTCATATCAATATCAAACTCAACTATATAATAATTACGTTAATCAACATGGTGAAGAAGAAGCTAATACTTTTTCAGCTAAACCTGGTTTTAGTGAACACCAAACCGGTTTAACATTTGATTTAAAAGATTTTAATGGTCAATTAGTTGAAGATCCAATTACTAGTCAATGGATTAAAGATAATTGTGCTAAATATGGATTTATTCTAAGGTATCCAGAAGGAAAAGAAGACATTACTGGATATATTTATGAACCATGGCATCTACGTTATGTTGGAGAAGAAGCAGCTAATCAAATCATGATTAATAATACAACACTAGAACAATATCTAGGAGTAAAATAAAGAGCATTAAAACTATTTAATGCTCTTTATTAATTGTTCTTGATTAAAAGGTTTATGATATACATCAGTAACGTGTAAAGGTTGTTTAACACATATCACAGTATCACTTAAAAGAGTAATATCATCTAAATTATGTGATGTAAAAATAATAATTTTATTACTGTCATTTAATAATGATTTAAGTAATTGGTAGATATCTTGTTTACTGATGATATCTAAACCATTAAATGGTTCATCTAATAAAATAATATCACTATCAATTAAGTGGGTTAACAAAATATTTAGTTTCTGATAAGTTCCCCCACTTAATTCATTAGGTAAATAATCAAGATATTGATCTAATTGATAGTTTGATAAGTACCTATTAATATCCACAGATTGATTGGTTAACTTAAGCACCATTTCAAAGTTTTCTTTGATAGTCATCCATCCTAGAAGGTTACCTGATTGATTTAGATAACTACAACTTAGATTATTTAAATTAATATTGGGCTTGGTGTCTTTAATACTATCAACAATTGTATTAAGTAAAGTTGATTTACCACTATGATTTTGACCAAAAATGGCATAGATTCCTGGGCCAAAATCGAAGCTAAAGTTATCAATAACCAACTGGTTATCAATAAATTTAGTTAAATTATTAATTTGTAATGTATTCATTAGTAAATACTCCTTCTAATGATTGCGGATTAAGATTATAAGTTATTGCCCAATTATATAATTGTTCCCAGATAATTGGATCTTGATAACCAGTTTGATTAATATAATTTTTAATTGCTTCTAAGCTATCAATGATTACCTGATCAGGGATTTGTTGATCATATTGATGCATAACATTAATTACCAATTGAGGATCATTAATCGCATCATTAAATCCTTTTATCGTATCTTTAATAAATAGAGAATATAAAGGATTAGTATCATTTTCTTTACTTATGATAATAGGTGTATAATAGTTTAGATTTAATGATGATAAGGGGATATAATTATAATCTAAGCCATTGAATTTAGCTTGTTTGTTTGACCAATATTCATAGCTCCAAAATATATCACAACTACCATTGTCATTAATGAAATTATGGTCGGTATTGACAATGTTAATACTGTTTGGATCAACACCATTTTCTTTAGCTAAAGCGGTAATAATTTTCTTCTCAGCTTCACTTCCCCAACCACAATAAGTTTTATTGGCAAAATCTTTAATCAAAGTTATGTTTTTGTCGGTTCTTGAGATAAAACCACTTAAGTTTTGGGTATATAAACTATAGATACTAGTTAGTGGTAATTTTGTGTCACTAAACAATAAGTTTTCACTATAGCTAACTCCTAAGTTAGCTTGATTAGTGATAACTAATTGTTCTGTTGAGATGCTAGAAGCATTAATTAAATTAATATTTATATTATCTTGTTGAAAATATCCTTGATGAATCGCCATATAAATACCAATGTAATTAATATTTGGCGAATAATCAAGAGCGATTGTTAATTGATTATGGTTTTTAGTAATACAACCACTAATTAGTAATAAAGATAAGAGTAATAAAGTATTAAATTTTTGCATATCTGCTCCACATATATATTGTTTTGATCATTGACAATAATATTAGGGTAATGATAATAATAATTACTATTATTCCAAAAGCGAGGCTAATATTAAAGTTACTAATACTATGTTTAAACAATAGCCCTAATCCTGATTGCCCAATTAGATACTCACTCATCAATGTATTGGCGAGTGAGTAGGTAATGGTGATTGATAATCCTTGATATAAGTTCTTAATGCTTCGTGGTAAATATAAGTAGCGATATTTATTGATTAACGAAGCATTAAGAGTTGTAAACAATTGTTCTTGGCATAAATTATCTTCTAAAAAGCTAGCACTAATTAATTTTATTAAAGGAAAACTATTTAATGTAACATTAATTAATAGGGTGTTAAATAAAGAAAAGCCAAAGATATTAATGATAATTGGTATTAATAAAATTGGTGGAATGATTTGTAATATTCCACAAATATTAATTAAATAATAAGCACGATATTGTTTAATGATAAAGCTAATTAAATAAGCTATTATAATAC
>ERZ1026780.2468-NODE-2468-length-10811-cov-6.414466_pt1 | contig 10811 bp, 10 predicted proteins | sample MGYA00380126_ERZ1026780 | MGnify/ENA primary metagenome ERZ1026780 (study PRJEB33269, sample SAMEA4719762) | human gut metagenome | biome: human-associated habitat; feature: organic feature; material: feces | place: Cameroon | collected 2013-10 ... | reverse complement strand
GTGGCTGAACCATTCTTTGAAGCCGACGGTGTTGAGCGCGTTGAGGTGTCGCAGTGGGTACATGCGTCTTGCTTCTTGTTCCATTCCGTCGGCTACCATTCGGTCGACGCGTGCGTTGATGCGATTGAAGAGTTGGGGGCGCGGCATGGTGAGGGCGAATGTGAGTGTATGTAGTGGCGGGGCTGTGGGGCGGCCGGTGAGGTGGCTGCTGTATGGGCGGCCGGCTTGAAGGCTGACTTCGATGGCATGTATTATGCGGCGTGTGTTGGCCGGGTCTACGGAGGCGCGGTATTGCGGGTCGAGTGTGGCGAGCAGTTCCAGGAGGTATTGTAGCCCGTGTCGGTTGTAGAGGTCGAGTACGTGTGCGCGTATGTCGTCGCTTATGGTGGGCATGTCATCGATGCCGTGTAGCAGTGCGTGCAGGTACATCATACTGCCTCCGCAGATGATGACGTAGGGGCTATCCTGCCATAGCTGTGGCAGTAGGGTGTGAACGTCTTGGACGAATTGGGCGGCGCTGTAGGTGGCATCTAAGGGCAGTATGCCTACGAGGTGGTGGGGCACTGCCGCGAGTTGGGCGGGTGTGGGGGCGGCTGTCGTTATGGGTATGTCGCGATAAATCTGGCGCGAGTCTGCGCTGATGATATGGCAGTGCAGGTGTCGCGCCAGTTCTATGGCGAGGGATGTTTTGCCACTGCCGGTGGCACCGGTAATGATTATGGCGGTGCCACCGGGGTGGGTGTATGTGTCAACGACGGGTTTGGGCAACGATGCGGGCGATTTGGACGATGACTTCTGTGGCTTTTTCCATGGAGGGGATGGGTACGTATTCGTAGCGTCCATGGAAGTTGAGTCCGCCGGCAAAGATGTTGGGGCAGGGCAGTCCTTTGAAGGAGAGTTGTGCTCCGTCTGTTCCGCCGCGTATGGGTACTACTTTGGGGGTGACGCCGCTGTCGCGCATGGCTTGTTCGGCTGTATCGATGATGTGCATCAGCGGCTCGATTTTTTCGCGCATGTTGTAGTACTGGTCTTTGATTTCGATGGCGCAGCAGTCGGGGAATTCGTGGTTGATTTTGCGTGCGAGGTGTTCCATCTCTTTTTTGCGTCGTTCGAAGCGGTCGCGGTCGTGGTCTCGTATGATGTATGTGAGCACTGTTTTTTCGACGGTTCCTTCCATGCCTATGAGGTGGTAGAATCCTTCGTATCCTTCGGTGTGTTCGGGGGTTTCCCATCGTGGGAGCATGATGACAAACTGGTTGGCTATGCGCATCGAGTTTATCATTTTGTGTTTGGCGTATCCCGGGTGTACGTTGCGTCCGGTGAAGGTGACGCGTGCGACAGCGGCGTTGAAGTTTTCGTATTCGAGTTCGCCTATTTCGCCGCCGTCCATGGTGTATGCCCAGTCGGCACCGAAGAGTTGGACATCGAATTTGTGTGCGCCTTGGCCGATTTCCTCGTCGGGGTTGAAGGCTATGCGTATTTTGCCGTGTTTGATTTCGGGATGCTGTTGGAGGTAGTCTACGGCGGAGATGATTTCGGCGATGCCTGCCTTGTCGTCGGCTCCAAGCAGTGTATTGCCGTCGGTGACGATGAGTGCCTGTCCTTTGTAGTTGAGCAGTTCGGGAAAGTCGTTGGGAGACAGGGTGATGCCGGTATGGGTGTTGAGCAGGATGTCTCCGCCGTCATAGTTTTCGACGATGCGCGGGGTGACGTTGTGTCCGCTCATATCGGGGGATGTGTCGAGGTGTGCGATAAATCCGATGGTGGGAATGCCTTCGGCGTCGGTATTGGCGGGTAGCGTTGCCATGAGGTACCCGTTGTCGTCGAGGGTTATGTCGGCGAGTCCCATTTGGCGGAGTTCGTCGGCGAGGTATTTGGCGAATGTCATTTGCCCGGGTGTGGAGGGCGTCATGTTGGTGAGTTCGTCGCTCTGGGTGTCGTATTTGACGTACCGCAGAAATCTGTCTACTACGTTCATGGTTGTGTGTATTTGTTGTAGTGCGTTTATGGATATTTTCTTATTTCTTGTGACGTTTGGCGTGTGGCGGGGTCAGGACTTTGATTTCGGGGCGCCATGCGTCTACGTCGATGTATGTGCCGTCTATGGGGACGGTGGCGTTTTTGTCGCTGAAGATTACGGCTACTCGGTTGCCTGTCTTGCGGTCGGTTTTGTCAACGATGAGTACGTCCGCTCCGTCGATATTGCGGTGGTGGAATGTGGGTGTTCCGCGCCACATGGCCGGGTTTTGGCGGCGCAGGTGCATGACGGTTGAGGTGTATTGCATCAGTTGGCGCTGTTGGTCGTCGAGTGGTTCGAGGTGGCCTGTGGTGCGCGAGACGTTGTCTTTTTGCCATCCGTGGTTGTCGAGCGAGCGGTCGCCGAATTCGTCGCCGTAGTATAGCGTGATGGGGCCGTTGTATGCGGCAAGTATTGCCATACGTGTCATCTGTTTTTCGAGGTATAATGGCTCGGCGGGGTTGAGATGGTCGGCCAGACGGTATCCGTCGTGATTGGTGACGAATAGGTTGGGCAGTACGGTGTCGTCCTTGTATCCGCGGTGGCGCGGGGTGCTGAGTACATATATTATGTCGTCCCAATTGTCAAGGCCTTCGCTTTCGATGTCTTGCATGGGGCCGGAGATGCGCTCTTTGCCGTCGAAGTCGAAGGCGCTAATGAGTCCGTGGTCGCTGTATACGCCGGTATTGATGTCGTGAGCGTTGCCCCAGTCTTCGCCCACCATGTATGCGAGTGTGCCCCAGCGTTTGCCTTGCGCGGCGCGGCGGTCGGCGAGGTCTTGTACGGCTTGTCGTATTTCGCGCCAGTAGTTGTGTCCGCCTTGTACGGCTTGGTATGCTTGGTCGAGGCGCCATCCGTCGATGTCGTAGTTGTCTACCCACCAGGTGGCTACTTCGCGGAAATATGGAAGTGAGGCGGGGTAGGCGACATTGCCCGAGGGTATGGTGTCGCGGACATTGGTGCAGGGTGTGCTGTCGATGGTGTATCCCGAGGGTGAGGGTGTGGTGACTCCGCCGTGGTGTCCGAAGACGCCGTCAAGGATGACGTAGAGGCCGCGGGCATGGGCTTCGTCGACGAGGCGACGCAGGTCGGCGAATGTGCCGAAATGGGGGTCTATGGCGAAATAATCGTTGGCGAAGTATCCGGTGGCTTGAAGTTTTTCGCCGCCTTTGGCTTTGGAGCTGTCGAATATGGGTGTGAGCCAGATGGCGTTGGCACCGATGGCAGCTATATGGTCGAGGGCGGCGGTGATGCCGGCGATATTACCGTCTTTGCGGTTGCCGTCGGGTCCCCACATTGCGGTATATCCCGGGACGGTGGCCGTGGTGTCTCGGTTGAAGGATGCCACCATGACTTGGTATATGGTCAGTGACCGTTGGTCATCGTAGCGTCGAGGTAGCCGTGGCCTGCGTGCGGCAGCGGCGGCGATTAGTGCAGTGGCGAGTGCCAATGCGATGACGGTGAATATGGTACGGGGGGCTGTCATGGGTGATTATTGCGTTATGGTGGTGCCGCGAGTGTCATCGGCGATGCCGATGGTGTCGGTGATGCGTACGCGCGCAACACCGCGTGCCACGGCATCTAAGGAGTTTTGTATTTTGGGTATCATGCCGCCGCTGATGACGCCTTCGGCTTTGAGTGTGCCGAATGTCGCGGTGGTGATGGATGATATGACGCTGTCGTCTTTGTCCGGATCGGTCAATACGCCGGGACGCTCGAAGACGTATGTCAAGGTGGTGTCTGCTCCGGTAGCGGCTATGGCTGAGGCTACTTCGGCGGCAATAGTGTCGGCGTTGGTGTTGAGCAACTTCCCGCGGCCGTCGTGGCTCAGTGGAGCGATGATGGGGGTCAATCCCAGGTTGAGCAGGCTTGTAAGTATGTGTCCGTCTACCGTATCGATGTCGCCTACAAATCCGTAGTCGATACCTGATGCGGTGATGGGACGGCGGTGCGCGCGGATGATGTCGGCATCGGCTCCGCACAATCCGAGGGCACGTATGCCCCGACGCTGAAGGGCGGCAACGATGTTTTTATTGACCTTGCCTGCGTATACCATGACGGCGATGTCAAGCATGGGCGCGTCGGTGATGCGGCGTCCGTCAATCATGGTGACGGGTACGTCGAGACGTTGTGCCATGGCTGTAGCGCTACGACCTCCGCCGTGTACCAGGATTTTGGGCCCGTTGATGCGAGCAAATGCATCGAGCAGGGTGTCCAAACCGACGGCGTCTTCGACAACGGCACCGCCGACTTTGACGATGGTGACCGAATTGGCGTCACCGAGGGAGCGACTATGTGTGTGCTCAGTCTTCATTACCGGCAAATTGCATAAGGTAGGCCTTGATGAAGTCATCGAGGTCGCCGTCCATAACGGCGTTGACGTCTGATGTCTGATGGCCTGTGCGGTGGTCTTTGACGCGACGGTCATCGAAGACATATGAGCGTATTTGGCTGCCCCATTCGATCTTCATCTTGCCGGCCTCAATCTTGGCCTGTTCCTGCATGCGATGCTGCAATTCCTTGTCGTAGAGGATGGAGCGCAGTTGGCGCATAGCGTTTTCCTTGTTTTTGGGCTGGTCGCGAGTCTCGGTGTTTTCGATGAGGATTTCTTCGTGTTCGCCCGTATATGGATCGACGAATTGGTAGCGCAGGCGTACGCCCGATTCGACTTTATTGACGTTCTGTCCACCGGCGCCGCCGCTTCGGAAGGTGTCCCATGATACGGCAGCTGGGTCGACGCGTACCTCGATGGTGTCATCGACCAAGGGGGTGACGAATACAGAGGCGAAGGAGGTCATACGTTTGCCCTGGGCGTTGTAGGGCGAGACGCGCACCAAGCGGTGTACGCCGTTTTCGCTCTTCAGGAAACCGTAGGCAAAGTCGCCTTCGACGTTGATGGTGCATGATTTGATACCGGCTTCATCGCCTTCGAGGATGTTGGCTATCGAGGTTTTGTATCCGTGTTTCTCGCACCAACGCAGGTACATACGCATCAGCATTTGAGCCCAGTCTTGGCTTTCGGTGCCGCCGGCTCCGGAGTTGATTTTTAAGACTACGCCGAGGCGGTCTTCTTCGCGACGCAGCATATTGCGTAGCTCGAGGTCCTCGATTTTGGCGGCCGCATCGGCGTACAATCCGTCTAATTCGGCTTCGTCGATAAGTCCTTCTTTGGCAAAATCCAGTCCGGTTTCGACTTCGCTGACGGCCTTGTCGACTTCGCCGTAGCGTTCGATCCAGCCTTGTAAGTCCTTGATTTTCTTCATCTGCACTTGTGCCTCCTTGGGATGCTCCCAAAAATCGGGGACGTGTGTGCGTAGCTCTTCTTCTTCAACTTGGATTTTCTTGCCGTCGATGTCCAGATAGTGGTGCAACGCATCGCGGCGTTGGCCCAATTCTTTTATTTGGTCTTGTGTAATCACTGTCAGTGTATTGTTAGTCTAAAGATAATGCAAAGTTACGATATTTCGGCGAAAAAAGACGAAATACCGCGAATTAATCAGCTGTATGTATTCAGATAAGATGTGTAATGGCTGTTTCCGCCGCTTTTTCGCCCGGGTTTGCGTGGCTTCGGTGCCCCGGGATGTGTATCTCTGATGGCTCGTACGGGGCGGTGTATCCATTGTCAAGTCCTCGTCGGACAAGCTTAAGATGCGGAGCGGTAGGGGCAAAAAAAAGTCCGAATACGCTTCGACAGCGGATTCCGGACCAGCCATTAGGCATTGTTGACTTCTAAAGTTCGGTTATTTCACCACTGCCACACGAGTGGACAGTGCTACATAAACCATTGGAGATTATATCATACTTACTTGTGCGCAATGCGATGGCTGTCCGGCCGGACGGTGGCGGCGTCTCACGATGGCGGTCGTCGCAGTGGCGTGCTTTGCTCCGCCTTTTGTGGGGCGGTATGGACACGCGTGGATAGCGTTGCTTTGCGACTGCAAAGTTATACATTTATTGGCTGCAAGCCAACATTTCTTGGGATATGTTTATTTCTTTTTAAGAAAATTAACATTACATCCGCCCATTCTTGCCGATTTTCGGCCTGAATTGCAATAATGTGGTGTTTATTGCTGCGGACCTTTGCTGTCGGTCGTAGGCTGAGCCTGATTTGCGGGTGCTTCAGACGGCTCTGCACCATCAGGGGCCGGAATATCCGGGCCATTGTCCTCCATACTCTTGTCTACCTTTGCCGAGCGCTTGTGTCCCAGTGGAATAGTGTAGGATATTGTGATGGAGCCGCTCAGCGGTGATGATGCTGTTCCGTAGCCGGGAATATACCACGGGTCGCCGCCGACAGGGTGGCTTTGGTGCAGTATGGTGTGATAGCGTAATGCCCAGCCGGCGCTGATATTACCCCATAGGCGTACTCGCAGTCCCAATACCACTTCCAGCCATCCGGCCGAGGCACTTTGCGATGGTATATCGAAGGTAGTTTTGTCGCCCCAGTATGTACCGGGGTCGGTGGCGCCTGTAACTTCGTATTTGAAGGAAGCAAAGCCGTAGCGCAGTCCGCCGTAAAGTTGGTAGGCGGGATTGGAATTGAACAGGAAGTTATAGTCTATGCCCAATTTGGCGTAAGGAGCCAGTGGTGAGCGGTAGGTGTATCCGTATTCGTCGGCATTATGGCGTGCCTGTCCCAGTCCGATTTCGACAGCGGGAATGTAGCGGTTGTACATATTCAGGCGGACATCGACGCCTCCGATGCCATAGTCTTGTCCGAAGATACGCATTACGGGGTCCCAAATGTTGAGCCCTACGCTGACCTCGTAAATCTTTGGATATAACATCTTTGGCTTCTTGGGGAGCATTGTCGAGTCTACCCATTCGGTACCGGTGACGGTGTCTACCATAACTGTTTTGCCCTGATCATCGGTGTATTGTGTGGAACGTGCGCGGCGAGCCTCCAATGCGCGCTGACGTATCAGTGCCGAGTCCACGGGCGCACGCATAGGCGACGCCGGGGTCACCGGAGTGACACGGCGTTGGGCTTCGGCGCTACCGGGACATAGTGGCAGCAGCATCAGCAGAACCATAGCGGCTGTGGCGAGTATATGAAGTCGTGGCGTGGTCATTGCTCGGATATGCGGAAGTAGATGTTGAGGTTGACGTCCTCAAGATTGGTGACTTCGGGTTGAATAATGTTGACGCTGTCGATGAGGTGTGTCGTGGTCGTCGCCCCGGTGATGGTGTAGCGGTACATAGCGCCGCAGTCGTCATTGGCCAGCCATGGTGTGGAGGTGTATGTCAGCGTAAGGGTGTCGTTGAGACGGTCATTGTCCAGTCCGGCATAGCGGTAGGCAATGCACCAGCGCACGCTTGAGGCGGAGTGTCGTAGTGGCAGGTATTGTTTGGACACGGATGTCCCGGCGCTCACCAGCAGGCTGTCGCCGGCCACGCCGATGCCGTGGATGTCGAGCGAATCGAGGGTTGCGACTTCGCCGGTGGCGCTGTTGCGTATTTGGGCTATGGGCATGGCACTGCGCATCTCGGTGCATCCGTCGCTATTGCATCCGGGGGCAATGGCAGCGGCGGCGATGGCGGCGGCACAAGCGCTCAGTGTCAATACTTTTCCCATCGGATGATGTCGTTGAGGTCCTTGCGTGTCTTGGCCGGTACGGGAGCCGGACTGCCATCGGCTTCGGCGGCGGCATAGCCAAGGGGAATCAAGGCTATAGGCTCGACCTCGGCGGGCAGGCCCAGGGCATCGCGTGCGGCTTCGACATCGAAACTGCACACCCAGCAGGTGCCCAAGTCCAACGATGCCGCTGCCAGGCAGATGTGCTCGACGGCTATGGCTAAGTCGATGTCTGTATGGTCTTTGCCGTCGGCCGGACGATGCCATGCCTGATCGTGATGACCGCAGGCCACGATAACGACGGGCGCATCGACAAATGACGGGCGCGAGGCGTGCAATATGCGTTGGCGTGTAGCCGCATCGCGTACCACTACGAAGGTCCACGGTTGGCGGTTGCAGGCACTGGGTGCCAGTTGGGCTGCCTCGAGAATGGCCTTGACTATGGAGTCGTCCACGGGCGCCGAGGCATCATAGTGACGGCACGAGTAGCGTTCGCGTACAAGGTCATAGAAATATGGGTATTTGCTTATTGACATTTCCTTAGAAGATTTTTTTGGAATAATGGGAGGGATGGGAACTATGGGAACAATGGATGCCTTTTTTATTTTTGGACGACGTCGCGGTCCACGCCCAGGGTCTCGCTGATTTCGTAATGGTTGCGGCCGGCTGAGTTGCGCACTATCAGTTCGCCTACAAATCCGGCGAGGAACAACTGGCATCCCAATATCATCAGTACCAGAGCGATATAGAAATACGGCGAATCGGTCACCAGTATGTAATGTAGTCCGTGGTAGAGGTTGTAAAGCTTGATGGCGCCCACGCATATCACTGCCACAAAGCCCAGAAAGAACATCAGCGAGCCTATAAGGCCGAAGAAGTGCATGGGCTTGGCGCCGAATTTGCCGGTGAACCACAACGTCATCAGGTCAAGGTAGCCGTTGACAAAACGGTCGAGGCCGAATTTGGTTTTGCCGTACTTACGAGCGCGGTGCTGCACCACCTTTTCGCCTATGCGGGTGAAGCCTGCGTTCTTGGCCAGATAGGGGATGTAGCGGTGCATATCGCCGTAGACTTCGATGTGTTTCACCACCGGGGCGCGGTAGGCCTTGAGGCCGCAATTGAAGTCGTGCAAGTTCTTGATGCCGCTCACGCGACGTGCCGTGGCGTTGAACAACTTGGTAGGTATGGTCTTGGACAGAGGATCGTAGCGCTTTTTCTTGTAGCCGGAAACCAAGTCATAGCCGTCCTCGGTAATCATACGGTACAACTCGGGAATCTCGTCCGGGCTGTCTTGCAAGTCGGCGTCCATGGTGATGACTACATCGCCTTGCGCTGCGGCAAACCCCGTGTTCAGCGCCGGCGACTTGCCGTAATTGCGGCGAAACGAGATGCCGCGTACATGCTCGGGATTGGATTCGCGCAGACGCCCGATGACCTCCCACGAGTCGTCCGTGGATCCGTCGTTCACAAAAATGATTTCGTAGCTGAAGCCGTGCTCGTCCATGACGCGGCGTATCCATGCCTCCAGCTCCGGGAGCGATTCGGCCTCGTTGTACAGAGGTACTACCACTGATATGTCCATATATTATATGTATTTGTTTCTATTGATTTCAGAAAAATGTTTTGAGAACTATGGGAATAACGGGAACGATGGAAATGATGTGTGGGCGGCCTATCGTGTGCTTGGCTTTCGACGTTTAGCGTTGTTTCTCAGCGCCAAAGGCGTCAGTAGCATCGTCGCCGAGCATCCGCCGAACATAGCCAGCAGCATTACAAACATGGACGACTGTATGGCTGACGGGATGTGCCCGTGCGCCACCAACGAAGCCATGGCACGCCCCAGGCCGTTATCGCCCTGAGTTACGGCCAGTTGTCGCATCGTTAAGTCGGTCCATTGCGGTTCGGCATATCCCAAATACAGATACACCGTCAAGCCCAGCAGTATGCAGCCGCAGAAAACCATGGCGAATCCCTGCATCAGCGCCACCGCCGGATGTGGCTGTTCAGACAGCGAAGTCAGCCACCGACTTGTGCAGTAGTACATTGCAACCGGTACGCCGATAGCAGCCACAGCCGCCAACGCCCCGACCCATACGCAATGCGTAGTCCAGACAATAGCCAGCGCCGTCAGCGACATCAGCCCCCCGACGACCACTCCGTCGTCGATGCGCCGTAACCCCTTGCGACCTCCCTTACCGTCAGCCTTAAAGGTCGAGCCGGCATTGCGTGCCTTATCTGCCTTGTCCGTCATTGCGCGTTCTGTAGTGTCCTTAATATGTCCTAATATGTTCTCTTGTGTCATTTTACGTGCCCCGAAACTTCCGGGCACTATGACTTGCAAATTTACGCACTTTTTCCCACCTGTGCAACAGCCCCGAAAACGCCGCTTCCGCATCGCTCCCGCGCCGGAAAAACCTACCATCCGTGCAGAAACCCACGCCATCCCATTCCCCTTATCCCTCCCTCAAAAAAAATCCTCTTTTCTCAAAAAAAATCTGTTTTCGCCATTTACCTTTCCTCTCCCCTCGGTATATACACACAGACGCCGCCCCCAAAGGCCGCCGTCAAAACAAAATAACAACCAAATCAACTAACAACTAAAAATAAAACAATCATGGCAGAAACAGCTAAGGCAATGAAACAGCTTATAAAGAATTTAGAAATCGATAAAACAAAGAATTCAAGCGCTTCAACGTGTACTGATTTGGCCGATTCGCTTGATTTACTTTCTTCCGGTATATATACAGAGGAGGAAAGGTTTATATATGAACTTCTTCAAAATGCAGTCGATGCGTTCGAGGGCGCTAAGGATGATTGTTTACATATACGCATAGTTTGTCGGGATGGTTATATCGTTTTTATGCATAATGGCACTCCGTTTTCGGAACGGGATATAGTTGGCCTGTGTTCTGTCGGTAATGGAAATAAAACGCGAAACGTTAAGAAAATCGGGTACAAGGGCATCGGTTTCAAATCTGTGTTTATGCATTCACCTAAAGTTACAATTCGTAGCGAAGATACATTATTCCGCTTTGATAAAGACTACTGGGAAAACTTTAAGTTTGATGGCAAATCACATGACCGGTATGGAAGAAAATATCGTTTACCATGGCAAATCATACCACTGCTGACAGATAAAGATCCGTTAGATATAGATACGCAAGACCAATATTGTCCTAAATAAAATCGAAAAAAAAGAAAAAGGAAGTAGTCACTAAG
>ERZ1026780.2467-NODE-2467-length-10812-cov-12.238542_pt1 | contig 10812 bp, 13 predicted proteins | sample MGYA00380126_ERZ1026780 | MGnify/ENA primary metagenome ERZ1026780 (study PRJEB33269, sample SAMEA4719762) | human gut metagenome | biome: human-associated habitat; feature: organic feature; material: feces | place: Cameroon | collected 2013-10 ... | reverse complement strand
TACTTGAATAGTGCAATTGTTAAATATAAAACTAGCTCCCATGTTTCCAGTAATAATATTTTCACCGTGTGCACCATTTTTATCATAATAGAAAAATGTATCATTAATTGAATAAACACGACCATTATAAGTATTATCACCCGCATTATTGAATAAATTAGTATTAATTAATTCGCAATTTTTTAATAATGTATGTTCTAGCATATTTATTTTTGGTGAAACACCACTAAATAATAGATTTACATTATTAAATACGCAATGATCAAATGTTGTATCACCTAAACCGGTGATAAATACTTTATTACTAAAATTAAAAGTATCACGGTAGAAATTAATACCATAAAAATAACATCCGCTCAAAAAGCCAAAAAGCTCATTATCACGTAGTAAAATATTTGAATTAATACCAATAATATTAACATCTTTAATATTTGCTAACCTTGTGTCAATTACATATGTTTTATTATTACTTAATAAAACATATTTACCTGTTTCCATTGCTTTTGTAAAACAATTATTAAATGCGGTTGAATCCCACGCGTCACCATCACCAACCGCACCAAAGTTTTCTGGCAACAAGAAAGGAAAATCATTGTTTTTAGTGACTTCCTGCCATAATGTGTTTTTAAATGTTTCTAAATTTGTATTTACTAAATTATTGACGGTTTCTGTTAATGTAGGTTGTAACTCGGTCCATTTTTCATCAAACTTAGTGCTTGTTGTTGTTTGTGCTAGTTCAATAACCTGTGGTTTTAACTCTTCCCATTTTTCATTAAATGTAGTAGTTGTTTGTGTCTTTGCTAGATTGTTAACGGTTTCTGTTAACGTTGGTTGTAATTCTTCCCATTTCTCATCAAATTTATTGCTTGTTGTTGTTTGTGCTAACTCAATCACTTGAGGCCTTAATTCTTCCCATTTTTCATCAAATTTATCACTTGTGGTTTGCTGTGATAATTCTATAACTTTTGGTTTTAATTCCGCCCATGATTTATTAAATTGTTCAATTGTTGTATCTGTACTTAATTGTATGATCGTAGGTCGTAAATTTTCCCATTCCTCGTTAAATTTTTCTGTTGTTGTATTTTGTACTAACTCAATAACTTGTGGTTTTAAAATATCCCATTGCTTTTTAAATTCCGCGTCTGTAGTATCTTGTGCTAATTTAATAACAACCGGTTTCAAGTCTTCCCATGCCTTATTGAATGTTTCAATTGTTAAATTCGTGACTAATTCAATAACTTGAGGCTTTAAGATTGACCATTTATAATCAAACTCTTCATCGGTCCACTCTTTCGTAGCCTGTTCCAATAAAGGTACTACGGTATTCCACGCCTCAATTGTCTCATTCATTGCGGTTACTAAAGTATATACATAACCTTGTAAATAGTTCAAACATTGGTAAATATTCATACCTGTATTAAATGCACTAACATATTGCTGAGCTAAATTTTTACCACTTAGCTTTATAGGCTCAAACTCCGGTAAAAAGTTATTGATCTCAAATTCTTCGTGAAGTTCCGAGCCCGAAATACTTTCGTTCTCGCTTGTACTTGTCTCGCTTGAACTTAATACATTTTCTTTAATCTTGTCAAAATCCATACTATTCACCTTCTTTATATCCTATTAATGATTTTAGTTTTTCGGGTAAAATTTCATCATTAATTTTTGAAATGTTTTCGATAATGCTAACCACCTCTGTGATAATAGCATATGTACAAATTACAGGTACTAAATCAACCCCAAACGGCAAAGTTAAATATGTTTCCGCGTAGTTGATCGCAATCCCTAAAGCATAACAGAAAACAAATCCAACCTTTTTAAAAAGACCATCTCTTAACTTGTTTGACTTAATTTGTTCTCCGTTTCTTAAAGCTCCAACAATTCCCGTCAATAAATCCATACCATTAAAAATTAATGCCACTAAAATAATTTTCATTTTAATCACCTCTTTCATTTTCTATAATATAAAAAAATAGTTGAATGTTCAACTATTTTTAACTTCCTATTTTTCCCTGTCCTAACCATTTTCCATTTTTTCTAATTCTACTTGTTCCTTGGTTTTCTTTTCCTACTTTATCATAGCTATATTTTTGTATGTCCTTCCATGCGTTTGATTTTCTGATTTTTAAAAATCCACTATCTTTATTTAAGGATTTTAATATTCCACTTTTACGAATACCCCACGGTCTAAAATCGGGAATTACCTGCTGAATTGTGTAAATATTTGAGTATGGTAAAGTTACATCCTCACCTTGTAACTCAATTTTAACGTGTGTTGTATCATTTGATAATTGTATAAATTTGCTCCATTGACTCGCACGTGCGGTGTTTTCCCATCCTTGCCTATAATTTAATGGCATTTGACCCGTATGTGTAAATATCTTTTCTCTTAGTAATTGAGTCCATGAGGCTTGATTATCTGTTGATTTTGAAATGATAATATAATAATTATATTGTTGTGAAGTATCACCAACATAATAACCATCGGCTTCATATTGCTGTGCATCTGTAACAGCATAGCCCACTAAATCTAAAATAAAAGTAACGCCATAATTTCCATCGTCTGAAAAGTTGATACCTTTACCAAAACCAGAAGCGTGTGCGGTTGCTAGGGGTGCACCGAATGGGCCTGTATTATCTGGTGAACCACCTAAAACAACGTTGGCATATGGTCCGGTGTTATCATATGCGCCATAAAAATATTGCCATGCCATTATTATACACCACCCGCAAGATCGTTTTCACTAGCACCACTATTCGTACGAATGTAATAATTACCATCAACATTTCCACCAAAGATATTAATATTACCGGTTGCGATGTTTCTACCATTTGTTAAGTGACCATCAAAAATAGTGTCACCCGTCTGAGTCCATGCACCGCTATTCTTTAAGTTAGTTAATAAGATAGATAAATCATCATACATTTTACCGATTTTAGAATCTTGATTATCAATATATTGATTGATCGTATTATTAACATATTGCGTTAACTCCGGTTTTAATTCTTCCCATGATTGGTTAAATTGATTGATCGTTGTTTGTTTTGTTAACTCAATAACTTGAGGTTTTAATTCTTCCCATGACTCATTAAATTGATTGATTGTTGTTTGTTTTGTAAGCTCGATAACTTGAGGTTTTAATTCAGTCCATTTTTCATTGAATTGTTCAATTGTTGTTTGTTTCGTTAGTTCAATAACTTGTGGTTTTAGTTCGGCCCAGTGTTTATCGAACTCACTTTTAGACAATTCAATACAATATTTAATCATGTCCTCAATATTTTTATTCCATTTTTTAACAACATCGTTCACAGCTTTTACAAGCCATCCAATATGACCCTGTAAATAATTTAAACATTGGTAGATATTCATACCCGTGTTAAATTCACTTACATAGTTTTGAGCTAAATTTTTACCAGATAGTTTTACATCATCAAACTTAGGTAAAAAATTATCAATATCAATTTTGATTTCTTGGTTTTGCTCAAATTGTTCTTTTACGGTTTGACTCGCTGATTGTTTCTTTTTAGTTTTTCTTAACATGATCTCACCACCTTCAAATACATACTAATACAAAATAAATAAAAATAAAAGAAAAAGAGTTAAATTAATAACTCTTTTTCTAGCTTGCAATTTACCTAAATAGAAAGGAGGGGTGCCATGTCCTACTCATGACACTTGTATTATAACATGACTAAACGTTATATACAACCTTTAATTCACAAGAAACGTCTGAAACTGTATCTTTAATTGTCACAGTCGCTAGACCTTCCGCGTCAATTGCCTCTAGTCCTTCAATCTTAACGTGTTTCAAATCGCTTTCGATTGTAGCTTTAACTTTATCATCTACACTAGATGTAGCAGTTAAGCTGTATTTAGCATTTAAGCCGCTTGTCTGTACTGTAAATGGTACGGTAATTGTTGAGCCTTTTTTAACTTCAACGACTTGAGGATTTGTATAAATTGCTGTAACTTTTTCCTCAACGTTACCAGATACAAAAGCAATTGCGTTTGCAAATCTACTTGTTGCAATACCTTCCCAGTGATGTAAGAAATAGTTCCAATATAACCCTTTAGCATTATAGGCAACACCTACGCTATATTTTTGGTCAAATACTCGGTAAATTTCACGGTCACATACTAAAGCTTCAATTTGTCCTTGATCTGTAGAAGGCAAAGTCGGCAATACTAATACGTGAGTTTTAAACTCAGCAAACTCTAACTGGAATGTTTGCGCCAACCAATCAATATTTAGATAGCTATTTGAACGCCCGTTCAAAATGACATAAATATCATCATACTCATTTTGTTTTGTAACGGCCATCGCGTTATACTCGTTTGTTGGTTCAGTTAAATACGAAACGTATTCTGTAATTTTACGAGCTAACTCTTTAGCCGTTTCTGTGTCTGTTACAGCACTAGTATTTACGATCTTCATGTGTCCATTTTCATAGTGAGTGACTAAAGCGGATTTCATATAGTTATAATCATCCTTGTTATCACCGTTATACATTGAATCAACAATACGAGCGATCAAACTATTTACACCGTCCCATGACACGAAATATTTACGTAAATCATCATCCGTGATTGTTGCTGGATAATATGACTTACGATTGACCACATAGAAAGCAGTTTTAATATCTGGTAAAGATCGCTTAAATAATGTATTTTCCGCGTCCGCTTGATTGTATTCGTGCTCCTTAGCACACTCAACAAAATACTCTTCCATAGTATAACCAAGTGGCATATTTTCCATTTTAAATGGAGCTAACTTATTAGTTAAAATATTTCGGTGTGCGATAACTTTACCAATACGAGTTGCTAAATTCATGAACTCAACACCTAAAGTATCTGGATATTCTAATAAACCGCTCATAAACTCTAAAGAGCTTGTTTCGTTCGGGTCTCCGATTGTACTTCTAAAGTTGCTTGAACTCATTGCATACATCGCACTGGCAACTTCTTGTCCTGTAGGTTCGTGGTCCATTCCTAAATCATTCTGTAACGTTTTTGTGACGTCTTTTGCTGTTGTTCTTGACATAATATCACCTCTTTCATTAAATACCTAATTTTCTTAAATCCATTGGTTGTGAATGTTTCTGTTTATCATCCCCAGATTTTTCCACGCCAATTTGCATAAACAACTTAGAGTTAGCCTCAGTCAATGAACTATTTTTATTTTTCAATTCTTCATTTTCAACTTTCAAATCATCTAACTCTTTATAAGTTTTTTCAACTTCCGACCGCATATCGTTTAGCATTGTTGAACGTTCAGCTTGATCTTCAATTGTCAAAACTTCCGTAAATTTGTTTCGTAATTCTTCACGTTCCATAGTTTTACACATCCCTTCTATTTATAAATATATGCTAATAATATTTTAAAGTCAATATAAAATAAAACCCTCTTTTATGAGGGTTTTATAAATATAGGTTGTAAAGTTTAAAGTATTACCAGCTAGTTTACTATTCCTATATATGTTACCGGTACGTTTCACCGCAAGTAGACCCGGTATACATGTCTGATTCTATTTCTTTATTCCTTACGTAAATATATTACCATGCTATTTTCTTTTTGCCAAATCTTCTTTAATTTTTTCTTTAACATATTGACTAAAAATTTTCTTTTTTAATAAAACCTCGATATAACCAATGATATCTTTATCTTCTTTATTCACACATACGCAATATTTATTTACGTGATCTCGATACCATTTATTTCTATGTTCTCTAGATTTTTCACTCATCATTATTATCACCCATTTCATTATCTTTAGACCACACAAGCGGTTTACCTAATATATACGTGTGTACAAATTCATTTGATTCGTGATTTACAACGCTCCAACCATCTTTTAAATATTCATTTAAAGTATCAATATCTTTTCTATATGCTGAATAATCATAATCTTTAATGCCTCTCACGACCACTACTTTATTTTTAAGTGGTGGACTTCCGAACATGATCTCGTTAAATTCTTGAAGTGTTTTATCACATTTTTTAAAAATTGCGTTATCACGGTGGTAAACTTCATAGCTCAAACTATCAATTTCTTTATTTAAATATTTATTTTCATCAATTAATGTTTCATATTTACAATATATAAACAAACTAAATGACGCTAACAAAATAATACAAATTAAAATCATTAAAATCATAAAATCCATTTTATTACTCCTTATCTTTTATAATCCAAATAATAATTAAGCCCATTCCTATCGCATAAACAACAAATAAGAATGTTACACTCATACAGCAAAATGCCATAAACAAATAATGCAAAATACTCATTAATATATCTATCACTTTATCACCCACCTTACCTACTTTTAATACTGAATTGCCTGTCAACTAATACGATACCACCGGGTACATGCGTTTTCTTTAAGCAATCATCAATAACATTACCAACCCTAAAGTTATCATAAGTTACATTCTGTTTAGCCTTTTCCGTCATACCGGCGCACTTAACGTTTAAATAATAGCATACACCTTGACGTATATAATATAAATTATCTTTACAATCGTTTTCATCAATATACTCTTGCTGGTGCTCAACATATTCCTTATAAGATATTTGTATTTCTTCAACGTAGCTTTTAGCCCCAATAAAATAAGACCGATTAAATATAGACTCTAAGCCCCAATACCCAAGTTCCTTATCATCAATAATATCTTTTATAGCGTTCGGTACTTGTGTACCCACTAAATGTATCGAATCCGTGTCAATATATGCTACTCTATGTATACCTACCTTTTGAGCTGTTGAAATTGTATATTTACGCGCGTATGCTGTAACAAATTCACCATATGGTAAATATATGGGATCTCTAAATTGTTCATCAATAACCTCTTTCACTTCTCCATCTTCATACGTAGTATACATAGGGTCGTGAAGTCTTAATATTCCATCATCTTTATCAATAAATGGTATTTTAGGTGTTACATTCGGGTTTGTTGCAAATTTTCCATAAACAGAATTCATTTTACGCTTAGCGATAAAACGCTGTGCACCTTTTGAATTCTTCTTTACTTCCATTTGTTCGTCGATAAACTGCCGTGCAATACCAACACACCCCTTAAATTTATATCCATTGTGAAAATGTACGTCATAAATATCGTATTGTTCATTAAATAGCTCCCAATCAACACTAGTCACAGTCATTCGTACAATGTCACCATTTGAACTATCAACATATTTTTTACTACCAAAAAATCGACTAAACTTATCTAGTGAAATACATGGTATATGATCTGGTTTAATATCGAACGCAAAACTAATAACTCCTACCCATAACGGGTATTCATCATCATGTTGATATTCCCCTTCAAAATATATAGGCGTTTCATAAGGTAATAGCTCATAGTACATACGACTTGGAAAAAGAGAATTGACATCGAAAACAATACCGTGGTTAATTTCTTTTTCTTTTAATTCTGGGTTGGCCCAAACAAACCCACCACTATATGCTGGCCTTAAATCCGCGTCAACATTCATATCTAAAGTTGGAAAAATTTTCTCAAAACTCATAGGTAAAGTTTTCTTGAATGACTCAAAACTACAGCTTGTAGCCGTCATTTTATTAAATCCTAGCTTAAAGCATTCATTTAATGCCATTCCTTCAATGTCGATATCGTTAAATAAATAATCAATTTCATGGTCTGTTAACTTATGTCCTTTTTCTCGTTTGGTTGTATAGTCTAATTTTAATTTTCGTATTGGTAAATTAAAATCATGTGCTATTTTCTTAATCGAAAATGGAATTAACTTAAAGCTATCCCATATAGTTGTTTTAGTACTTCTATAAATAGAATACTTCCACCATATTTCTATAGAATACCATAGGCCAGTATTTGATATGATCGTTTTAAAACATCCTGTTTTCGGTTTTTCTGAATATTCATACCCATTACTTAAAAGCCAGCTCACAATAAATTCACCATCAAAAGCTAAGTTATGAAAATATAATTTACGTGTTTTCTGTTTACACCATTCAATGAAACCATCAATACTATTCCCATATTCTTTTATACTTGAATCACTAACAAAACTTGCGCCCCATGCCCATACTCGACAATCTAAAGGGTCAGTTGTGGTTTCAAAATCACAAGCCCAAATCTCTTTAGGTTCTTTTTTCTTTGCCATACCACAACCCCCTTTACATTATTCTTTGTATGTAACAATCCCATCTTTAACATAAGCGCGTCCGGTAAACACAGCCAAACTATCTCTTACATCCGCCATATCTTCTCTTATAGCTTTACTTAACTGCTCGTTCACAAATTTTTGATTTTCTGTGTACTCACGGCTTAAATCAAGATATTTGAATGTATTAATTGCCTTCCGTTCTTGGTATATCCATTTAATTAACTCTTTATCTGATAATGACGCCATATCTTTTAAAATTTGCTGGCCTTCTTCTTCTGTCATGTTATGCCCTCGTATTTGTTTATCAATAGCAGTTTTATAATTTTCTCTAAACGTCGTTATTTTCTTGTTTTTCTTCCTAGTATTCTCTTTTAAACTTTCAATTCGATTATCTAACTGTTTAGGGTAACGATATGATTGAATATTAACATGGTGAACCGGCTCGAAAAAACCGCCTCTATCATCTTTCAATACTGATAACGCTTGTCTCACAGAAACACCAGTTGAAATACCGCCTTTTGTTTCCTTTAATTTATTTAAACCTACAGTATGTATTAATTTCTTTTTCTGTTTATTCTGCTTATCTATCAATTTATTTGCTTTTTCAACATCATTTCGATTGAAAACAACGCCGTATTGATTTTCTATGTACCTATTTTCTTTATTAAATCGCTCGATTGATTTTAAGTATTTATTGAATTCTTTACGATCGTTAAAATCTTTAATTGTTCTTATATCTGTGAAAACTACATCCTGTCCTAAATTTTGTGCTTTTGTAGCAGTACGTTTTGCGCTTGCTATAGCATTTCTTAATCGCTTAACATCTTTCGTACTTTTTCGCATTTTAGCCATTTTAAACACCCCCTTTTAAGCCAAAAATAAAAGGGTGTTTGGCTAACACCCTTATTAGTAGGCTATTTCACAGCCATTGATAAATATTTATTTGTGCTTGAGTTAGATTTCTTTTGAATGATAGTAACGCATACAGGTTCTTTCGTCCAATCGTAGTTAAACACCTGTTTTAGTTGCTTTAAAGATTGTAAGAAAGGTTTACTATTTGTTGCGTAAGCTTTTCCATCTTTATCAATTACTGTGATTAATTTTGAGCAAATGATCTCGCCTGTTTTCTCATTTTCCTTTTCCACGTCTTGTACAATATATCCAGTCAACCATAAATCCTTACCGACTTGATCGCTTAGACCTTCCGCATTGTTTACAGCGTTAAATAAATTAACGCGTTGTTCGTGAGACATGTCCTCAGTCACAACCAATCCTGTATTTTCCATTGCCATTACTTCATTTCCTAAATTTTCCATATTAATTTTTCTCCTTTTAAATTCTATCATTGCTTTTTCAATTAATTTGTTTTCAGTTGTTTAACTATGATAACAGCATAACACTATACAACCTATCGCTTTTTGTTTGTGAAGTCATAACACCCTAATTCCTACATGTCACACCCCCCGATAATTCATCTATCTTTAAGCATAGTAATATAAACCATGTCAATAACATTACGACCAGTAGAATAATAAAATTAATGTAACGGCTAGAAACTTTATAATACTTAAAGTTTCCTTTACAGTGTTGATAAGCTTGGTATACAGATAATACCACCCATATACCATAGCTTGCAAGGATTAAATTACTAATATTAATACCACTCATCATAAACATACCCACGCTTCGCGTTTTCTTCTTTCATCTGTTCAAGTGATACAATACCCTGTAACACCTTTCTTTTAAATATAGATAAGGTGTTAAACTTAAATGAATAAGTTGCTAATAAACTTTTTGAATTCAATTTGTAAATATCCATCCTAATTATATGAGTTCTTTGATATATTAAATGAAAACCTAATTTATAGTTACATAAATAGGTTTCAACAATATCAACAATAGAATTCACATTATCCATTGTTAAATCACTCGGGTAGTGGCCATGTTTGTAAATTCTACTCATGACTACAACCCCATAAATATTCACCTAATTCATACATTACATCAATATAATCGCTATGCATTGGGACATACATAACTGGCTGATTCCAACCATAATGCCAATACACACTTACCTTAATATTATATTTTTCCATACTCTCCAAAAAGTCATTAGTGAACTGTGTATAAATAATACCATATACTACTTTTTTAATTTTACTCTTTGAAATGTAGCATTCACTTTGAATACCATCAAAATCAAAGTTAATATTGCGAATACTGTAGCGTTTCATAATCTTACCTCTTTACAATAAAATCTGAAATATCAATATAATCTTGATTTTCTTCAAAACAAATGTGAAATAATAATTCATGTAAACGTTCGTAAGTTTTCCTTTTCGTACCAGCACTTACAACGAAATTATTCATATGACTACACCAGAAATAAACAGCCGTACCATGTTCAATAACTTCAACTCTATTAATATGCTGAATTGAATTAGTTGATTTTGATCTAAAGCTAGCCCTATTAAATCTTTCTTTAACTATGTTAGCTGTATTTAATACACTCTTTTTCGTGATAGTTCCATAAACTTTACTTAACATTTTATTTACCTCTCTTTTCTGTTTTTGTTTTGCCTTTCTTATTACGTCTATATTATAACACACCTATTCTAGAATACAAGTGTTTTTGTAATTTCACATAATCCACTACGCACCCGT
>ERZ1026780.2461-NODE-2461-length-10827-cov-7.907631_pt1 | contig 10827 bp, 20 predicted proteins | sample MGYA00380126_ERZ1026780 | MGnify/ENA primary metagenome ERZ1026780 (study PRJEB33269, sample SAMEA4719762) | human gut metagenome | biome: human-associated habitat; feature: organic feature; material: feces | place: Cameroon | collected 2013-10 ... | reverse complement strand
TATAAGAGACAGGTTTTATATAGTAATACATAATAATTCTCCCTTACTCACACCAAGCAAGTCTCATATATAATCGGCTATTATTTTCATTATTATATGGTAACGCATCTTTTGTTAGAGTTATTGAAAACGTTTTTGTGTCCTTATTATAAGTAGTAGTTCCCGGTTCTCTTTCATATCTACCATCATAATAGTCGTGATAAGTTTTATCAGTTGTTATTGTATTGTTAGTAGCATCATACACCCCAATATACCACTACCACCCACTATTTAGCGTTTTTATCCACCACTATACGCTTATAGCCTTGGCATTTGCCGGAAAATTATTATTAGATACATCAATAGTCCAACTACTAACATACCTACTACCACGAATATCTTTTTTTGTATTCATACTAACCGTTTTCAGTTCTCCACCACCGCCACCAGTAGCAAGAGCCTAAATAGCCGTAGCCATTTCAGCGGGTTTATATAGTGTGGTTTCACCGTTCTTTTCTCTAATCGCATTACCAATAGCAGTTAAAGAAGTATCATTAACTAATACATTTGCCATAGTTAATAACTCACCTCATTTCCGTCTACTATCTATCCAATAGCAGAAGAAATCATTTCTTGGACTTGCGCGGTTGTGCTGTAATCGGTTAGACTAGGAATTTCAGATTTTAACGCATAGTTGGCTAAACTCTGGTGTGCGGTCAAATACCCTTTATCATTCTCAAATACTGATATTTTAGTTGGGATAGTTGGAATCTCTGATTTTAGGGCATAGGTGCTTAAATCTTGATGTTCGGTCAAATAACCCTTTGCTTCAACCTCTGTCATAGTGGTATAGCCCTTACCCTCTACCCAACTCTCCGTAGCGTAGCCGGTTAAGTCGATACTACTTCCTGATACAGTTGCTATCTAATCATCAACATATTTCTTGTTTGCTACATCATCATCAGCAGTTGGAACGCCATTAACGCCATTGATTATTAAATCTGTTTCTAAATCGCCCGCTGATATTCCATTAGGATAAGTCCCTATATATGTTAGTTTGCGTAAGTTTAATTTTCCATCCCAAAAGCCAAGACTAACCTACTTCCCATCACCAATTACATAAATGTTTTTAGAATAAATATCACTCAACTTTGAAGAATTATTGTTAATAATAGTAGTCTTAACTAGTATGTCATTATTGCTACTCAGTGATATATAACCTAGCACACTTATATCAGGTTTATTTTTTAAATCATCATATAAACCAGAAGTAGCAACAGTAGATAGGTCTGCGGTTTTGGCATATGCGCCCAAGTCTATATTTCCTGAACTATTACTAACAACATCATCTACATATTTTTTATTAGCCACATCACTATTATCTGTTGGAACTGCGGTTATCCCTGTTATCATAGAAGGAATAACAGTACCATCAGTTTGATTCCAACTCTTTAACTTAATCTTATTATCCTACATAAATATGTTATATATAGGCGCATTTGAATCATAATAGTTTTTGAAAACCAATGTATCGAGGTTTGCTATATTGGCTGATTTTACGGTATCATTAACATAACCCTTTACTTCACTTGCGAATGTGGCTAAACCTTCATCATTTAATATTTTGTCAGCCATTTTGATACCCCCTTATTAGGTTGCGTCAGTCCAAATCTGGCTAATCTCTGCGTTAGTAATATAATTTAATTTAATATCAGTTGTTCCTAAACGCTCCCATTTTCTCTCTATTCCGTGGCCGGGTAGTGATGACAAATCTTCAAGAACAACTACCCATTCCTCATAATAGTCTCTAATCATTGGGTCTTGGATTTCTGGTGAATTTGCCCTTACTAAATAAATTGTGTTTAAATCCGCATCGTTAATATCACTTGGTTTACCTATGGCAAATTTCAATGTTTGTAAGTTCGCTGTTGCCGTTGAAATAGCATTATTTACTTGTGTCGCGGTCATAAACCCTTTGTTGTTAATAATTTCTTCTGTGATATGACCTGAATTATTGATTAAAGTTTGAACTTGGTCGGCGGTCTGATAACCCTTTGCTTCTACGGCTTCCATAGTTGTAGCATTTTGGTTTTCAAGAGCAGTTTCAATAGCACTATTAACTTGTGTAGCGGTTTGATAACCAGCACCGTTAGTTAAACTCTTGTTATCTGTTGGAATTGTAGGTGTTCCACTTAAATACTCATATGATAGTTTATTATTAGCATCAATAACATTCTATTTCTTACCAATGGCTTCTTTTACTTTTGAAGTATAAACTAATAATTGGTCGCCTTGTAATACTTTTTTATCATAACTTGCCATTATTTAAAAATCCTCCTTATACTGCTTGTTCCCAAATAGATAATACATCACTATTAGTTAGTGCTTCTAATCCGTCTACTTGGGACTGGACTTCATCTATAAATATCTACTGTTCAATTTTGGTGAAATAGTCAACGCCTTTAACTGGTGTATCGCCCTTATCGCCCTTTTCACCACGGTTGCCTTTTTCGCCTTTATCGCCCTTATAGTAATCAACACCAAATCCCATTGACGCTTTTACAACCTCATTTGTGTTGATTGTAATGTTAATAGCACCGTCAACATCTTTTATTATTCCATCAATCTTTTCTTCTGGATTTAATGTTGTGTTTGTTTGTTCAGTTGTAATCTTGCCTTTAACTATTTGATTATTGATTGTGTTTTCTGTTCCAATAGTAGACAGGGTAGCGGTTAATTCGCTCATTCCGTGGTTATCTCCTAACCAATTTCAAATACTGATACTGGAATGACTGTATAGATACTACCCCCAAATGTCTTTAACTAAATGTCATAAAAATAACGTCCAGTAGCAAGGGATTTAGTATCATCAGGAACAAACTTAATCACTCCGTTTTCAGCGGTCTTTGTTAAGGCCACATCATCACTATCAATACTCTTTTTAACAGTTAAGGTAATTACATCATCTTCATAATTTGGGCGTTCCGCATTATCACCATCATAGACGCAAACGGTTAAACTCGCATTGTCTCCCTTGGTGATAAAGATTTTATTGGTTTTGTCGCTTATCTTAAACATTTAATCCCTCCTTACTCTATAACCGCTAAAACAGTAGAACGACAGTTAGGATGAATGGGTGGGTAGTTCTCGCCTACTCTGGCATCACGCAGATTAAAAATCTTACCGTCCAACTCTCCGCATACATCACAAGTCCGTTCATCGTGCGCGGATAGGAATTGATACTTCTCTATACCGGCTTCAATGAACTTATCCTTTGTGGCCTGATTCTGGACATAACTTAATTCTGTTCGTGCTATGCGGTCGGCCTGATTAAACCCCACATTCATATTTTGTCGTAGGTCTTTAACTAACTCTGCCTTGCTAACTCCACGGCTTACGCAATCCATAATACCTTTCTCAATACGGTTTTGTAGGTCTGTTTTATTGTTCCAGATTCTACTACTCCAATGTTTCCCATCAGCGCACCATATCGCATTGATACAGCGTTTAGCAGATTCTTCACTATAACCAGTTCCAAAAGACAGACAATCACCTATAAGGGCAGAGTTCATAATATACATTGTTTTTAGGTGCTGTTCTGTAATTTCTAATTCAGCGTAGCCCAGTTTTTGTAAGTTGTGGTTTAATGAGTTAATTAAATCATAATAACGATTATACTTGTATAAATCGCTAACTAACAACGTTCCATCACCGGCACTTGCTAATACTTCATCATACATATCTGATAGTTGAATTTTAACTTCACGCAAGCAACGCTAATATTCTCTTGCTAGTTGGCGTTCCACATCATTTATACTTTTATCTAATAATCTTTCTATCTATTGCTATTGGCGTTTATCCCAATATTTCATTCTTCTTCCTCATTTCCAGTAGGGAAGGAATATAAATCAACGTTTAATTGCTTCTGCGCTTGTAGGCGTTCTAATTCTTCTTGTGCGTTATTGACAAAAGGAATCTGGGCTAATAGAGTTTCATCACTAACCAAGCCGCGCAGTTGATTGACCATTTGGGCGGTTTCGAGCGTGTTTTCGGGTAAATTCCGTGTAAAATGTATATGAATATCACGCCACATAGCAACACCATCAGTCAAGTTCAATACCTCACAAATCAACTCAATACGCTTCTATAATGCCTTAGTCATATTCGCCACGATAGCACTACTTACATTCTCAAATCCAATTAGTTTATACTTCATAGCAATACCAGATTGAGCCATTAACTTTTCATCATTGAAATCAGGGCTATTACTCATTTTATGTATCTGGTCATTGATATTCTATAACATATTTTGAATTTGAGTATCACTAATGTTCTTAGTTAGATATTCTGCGCTATCTTCGGCATCCATTAACAGAACTCTATTTTGCTTCATAGTTGCCAAATCATCACTATCAGCAACAACGCCTTTTAGAATTAAATAAGCGTCCGCAAAAGCATCAAAATCATCAATTTCAGCAGACAGAAGATTATTATAAGCATCTTGAAGGGACATAACACTATCAAAACAAGATACATTATCACGGTTCAGATTAAACACAGTGATAGGAACTTGATTATAGTAATAAGGCACTTCTTCCAATAGGTTAAAGGTAGTAAAACCTATATTACTGCGATATTTGGTTACTTTATCGAAATCATACACTTCAACAATATAACTTTCACTCTCTGTATCTATTGTCTGTTCAGTATAATATCTAATCACATATAGTAATTCTTCATCTAGTGTATTGCTATAAATGGGTATAACTTCGCGCGGGTCAAGGCGTTTAAATCTCTGTTGCCCATCTTCATCAACCCAGCAAATTTCATAACCAACACCGAAAATCAAAGCGTCCTTCAATAGTTCAGCATCTTCACTCTTAACATCATTGTAATTCAAAATATCAAAAATACCTTCAATTTCCTTTTCACTGGTGTAAGTAATAGGTAGGCCAGCAATATAGCCTTGATAGGTATTTGTAATGTTCTGACAGTAGTTAGTAACCACCTTATTACAGGGCTTACCTATATCTGTTGCTTGCTTCTGTGTAATTGCTTGCTTACCTTCATAGTAATTGAAGTATTTGTTTAGTTTGTGTTTCTCTTTATACTCAAACTAATTGATTACTTTTCCTACATATGAAGTTGTGATAGGAGTATTTTTTTCAATCAAATACAATTTCTTTTAACCTCCTTCTATTACAAACCTAACACATTTTTATCAAGTGTTTTAAGTTTGCTTTTAGTATATATATCACTATACGCATAACGTAAGCCGTCTATTGCGTGGCTATATTCGTGAGTATAGCAATCATCCTAGTAATCACCCATCTTATCTTTTTTATATGAAAAGTTTTCTAATTCAGTTATCAGGTTTTGACAAGAGGGTAGAACTATAATTTTATGATTCTATAAAAATGTAATGCCGGCCTTAACGCTGTCCTTCCCCTTAATACAAGGCACAACATTAAATCCAGCAGAACGGAAAAACTAAATGCTTCTAGGTTCGGCACTATCCATATATAACCGTGTTTTACCCAGATTCATTTTCTAAATCTACTCCGCTACGGCATCTAACTACAAGCCAGTTTTATAGAACTCATTGAAAACATAGATTGTATGATTCTATCTATCATATAAGGTATCTACTATGGTTGTGGGGTCAACAAATCCTAAGTCCGCACCGGCTCTATGCTCTAATCCAGAAGAAGAAAGAGCAAGAGGGTCAAAATCTGCGGTTTCCCAATTTGTAAATACCAAACCATCTACATCAACGCCCCATTCGCCCAAACCATAAATCACCCACTTCGCCGGATTGCGGGTTTTGAGTTCTTCTATACTATTTATATATTCCTCGCTCAAAAATGGATTCTATTTGTAAGTCGTGTGGATGAAGATTGAGTTAATGGGTGGATTCACTACACTATATTCATATAACCAATGGTTTTTGCTAATTGGGTTCCAAGATAGAATTATCTATTGATTATCAGCCTTACCGCGCATACGCAGATTTAATTGCTCCACCATATTTAGCGGGACTTCAAACGCTTCTTCCACCCAGACAGTAGAAATATTGTTAAGGGATAATAGTTTTCCTTCATCATCAAGGCCAAGGAAAATGATAGTGCTACCATTAGGGAATCTGATTCTATAATCACTTTCATTGATTTTAATATATGGTAATAACTACCACTTAGTTAGAATGTCCTTGAATAATGAAAATACTGAATTGCGGATTGTAGTGCCGTATCGCCGACATACAACCACATTGATAGGCTCTTTACAGCATCGGATAATAATTTTCTGTGTCGCATACACACTCTTTCCGCTACCAGCACTTCCCATTAGAAATTCCCATCTATGAGAGTAATCCAATAGATGAGAATAATAAACAGGGCAGAATTGAGAAGGACGAATTTTTAAGTTAATATCCATTTCATTCCCCAATATCAATATTTATATTTGTGCTAACATCTGCGGTAATCTTCTGCTGTTGTAGCCCTAGTTGTTTCTGTAATAACTCTATTGCTTTCATTTTATCCTTTTTACTGGCTTCATCATCCATAAACGCTATTTTTGCTAGTTCTGTTGCTATATGTTCTGCGTTTATTCTCAACTCTTGGAACTTCTCTTTTTCCAACTAGTCTAAATATGCGTGGGCTTCTGGTTTCTTCAAGATAACATAAGCCGTAGCCTTGGCACTATCATAATCTACATCAGGACAAGCGCGCATATAAGCCCTAGCACCATTATAGTCTTTAATATATTCTTGTAAAAATCTACGTTGAATAACTGTTAATGTTCCTGCCTTTTTAGCCATTATCCCACCTCCTTACCATTTATTAGGAATACAAATATGTTTAATAGTATAATAGTCCAATAGAGAAAGTAAATGAGTAGTAGTAATGTATTTACTTAATCCATCGTGATAAGTATATTCCGGCCTAATACCATTTTCATATAAAAAGTTCTATATTCTGCGGTTTTTAATATAAGTCATAATTATTACCTCTCACTATCAATAATACTATTTTTTTCTTCTAAAGGCAAATCCGCGCTTGTCTGACAGTAGGACAGCCCCATTTCCTACCAGTATTTCTAATCTGCTAATATCTCCTTGCGTTTTATCCATTGATACAAGGTTTTTAATTCATCTTCACTAAATTTTTTCATAACGGTTATTTCTCCTTCATTTATTTATAATTTTGCTAACTGTTGTTTTGTTGTAGTTAGTCCAATAGTAAGAAAGATTAAATAGTGTTTTGTAATTTTCCTTCGTATAGTATGCGGTCAAGGGTTATATATTTAGCCCTCTTATTATAAGTGTATTTCTTATAATCTTCTTCTTTTGGAATTTGTGTATTAAGAAAGGGCAAGTATTTTCTAATATACTTACCCTCTGTAAAACCTATATCATCTAACATTTCATTTCCAATAGTAAAATGGCAATAGTAAATAACATTGAAGTTAATACTATGCCCCATTCTCTAAGCCTGTGCCATTACTTTATATTTATTTGAACTATGTTGGTCTATGTTCTATATCTCTGCTATATGTTCTGCTACCCTTTCTAATAAGTCTTGTGATTTTCCTATATATACTAGAATATCATCTATCTTGATACTATATATTCCCGCTCCACGATATTTTTCTTTTATATCTGGGTTTTGCGCTAATTGCTATTTTACTTCATCTTTTTTCTATCTTGAATATGACATATAATCACTCCCTTATAGTTTATTTAAGTGGAAATTTTAGTCTATTGCGTTATTACAGTAGTTCATAGAATTTTCCATAGGCTTTAAATCTCATATTACCATTGGAACTATCTTTTATTCTTGTGGCATAATTTACTAAACCTTGGCTTACAAATTCTTCCCTACTCATTTTTATTGCTTCTTCTGGATTACTGCCACAATCGGGAAGATTCAACTATTTATCATTATTTATATCTATCTATTTATCTATTTCTGTGTTCATTTTTGCCCCTACCGTGGTATCATTTTTGACACCACCTATGGTCATTTTTGCCACCATAGCAGGGTCATTTTTGCCACCATCATTAACAGTAGGGTCATTTTTGCCACCATTACCGCCAGTAGGTGAAGCATAAATATAGTAGATATTACTACCTTCGGCACTCTAAACAGCATAACCCTTATCTTTTAAATCCTTCCACGCCCTCTTGTAAGTGCTTTCATTCACTCCAAAATCATTTATAAATGCTTGCTTGCTTAGTTCATTATTAAAATTCCCATCGTGTCTAATTAACCATAGATACATCTGAAATCCAGAAGGGGACAGAATCTTACTTGCTTCTATCCAATCCTTGTTAGAAATCATTAAAAAATCTTTCTATGGTTTTTCTTTCTTAGTTTTTGTAATAAGTTGGTTCGTAACTGACATTTGACATACTCCTTACTATAAACAATATTTATCGAACGCTATACGCAGTTCTACACTATCTTCAAATAAAAACACATCTAACCAAGGTTTTTTCATATTGGCCTCAACACCGATTATCTCAAATCCTTGTTTAGTTAAATAGTTTGCTAACTTTGAACTATAACATTTGAAAATCTACATTATTCTTTCTCCTTCTGGTTCTTTAATGATTCTAAATACTCTCTAACAATATCACTAACACTAGTTCTATTCTAGTATGCGTATTCTTTTAACCAATCCTTTAAATCACTATCAATTCTTACTGTAATTTGTGAATCCATTTTATTACCTCCATCTATATTTCAGTCTTATTTATACTCCTTTAACTATGTTTGCCCTACGGCACTACACACCCGTAAAAAATATAGAAGGTGCTACTAACACCCTCCATATTTTTCAGAATTATTATAAAGGAGTAAATAACAATGAATAATGTTCTATCACTGTAATTATATTTTACAAAAAATTTTTTTCTAAGTCAAATAAGGGAGCGTGGAGCAGTAGCCAAATCAATACCGCCCCACGCTTAGAAAGGAAACTTTTATGCTTAAAGATTTCATATATTCTTGAAAATCAAATCTATATGATTTTCCCTGTTTGTCCATTCCCGCTAAAAAATCTTCAAGCGGGGTCAACCTCAGTTTCGCTATCTTCTATTTCTATTTCTTCTGGAAGATGAATGTTGTCTAACCACGCTTGGACAGTTCTGAAAGCATCATCTTCACTGTCTGCGCTAACTTTGAGGAACAATTTAGATGTAATGTTGTAATCCATAGCCCTAACCTCCAAAAGTAAGATAGGTAGATTATAGCACTTGTCTTACTGTCTTACAAGGCCGATTACTCTATAATATCCATTTGCGGGACATTTTTCTAATACGCCATCCCTAACCCATTTCGTCATTGTGCCACCATAGACACGTTCAACGCCAACAGCATAGGCAATACCGGAAGGAGTTACTACCTTTCCATTTTTCTTCTGGAAATACTCATTAAGTTTCTTCTGGTCAATAGGATATTTCATTTTCATTTACTCCTTAATTTTATCTTATATATATATTTTATAATAATTTTTATAAAAAATCAAAAATGCCCTTACGTTCTACAACACTATTGACAATTTTCTACACAAGGTTTATTTTAGTTATAGCGTTATTCTAAATTTAATCCAAAAGGAGAGATAAGTAATGAGCGAACAGAGAACCATCACCATCAATGACGAAGTTAAGGCTATTAAGGACATTGACTTTGATTTCATTGGTAAGTATTGCGGTGAGCGTGGCGAATTGGATTGGATGAAGGAAATGGTTGCTAATAAGGCCAAGTTCATTGAAATCCGTAATACCTTCCTCAACAAGTATTTCCCCGAAGTAATGGCGCAGAAGAAGGAAAAGAAACTCACTATGGAAGATAAGATGAAACTATTGCTTGAGAAATACGGCAACTAACATCAATCGTTTCTAACCTTGCTCCTATTGGACTAACCTACAACTAATCCAGAAGCCCAAGAAATAGAGTTTATGGTTAGTCGTTCATCCCTATCAAAAAATCTTGACAAATTGTTATAGCCTATTTCGCATTTTAAGGCACCTTCACGGCGTTTTAAATCTATGGCTATAACTACCCTCAATAGCATCTAAAACGCGCTAGTCCCCCTCCTATGGGCGCACAGGCATATTTCTTCCCCTTTGTGTCTGTGCGCCCTTCCATTTTTTACCTCTCTTGGAAAAAAATTACCAGTCAGCGCAAATAGAAAAACCACCCTTTACGGATGGTCTTTCTTATGAAAACTTCTTAATCCATTTACAGTCAAACACTAAATATAGCGGAGCAATCCATATTTTAATATTCGCACTAAATATTTTTCATATTAAATAGGAATTGCCATTAGAACTAACATCTTCGCACAGTCTAATCTACCTTGGCATAGATTAGGATATTAGCCTTTAGAGGCACCCAAAGAGCAACTAATACCCTTGCCACGCTCCATTAGTCCTATTGACTTTTCACAAGTATATAATAACAAAATTTTTTAAAAAAATCAAATCAAGGCTCCATTAGGCTACACGATTTTCTCTAATACCACTTGACAAACTAATACTTTCTATGCTATGCTCTGAATACCTAATCGTGTTGATTTGTAAAAAATCTAAATGAGAAAAAATCTTGAAAACGTTTTATACCAACGGTTTGCGGATTTCGGCATACTCATCCTGACTGGAAATCGTGTTGTCGTCAAAAGCGGCACGAGGGTTCGAATCCCTCCCACTGCGCCAGAAACAAAGCCACCCCTTAGGGGTGGCTTTGTTTCTGGTGCAGCACTTTTGCTTCGCAAAAGTGGTCGCCTGCGGGCGGGTGACTGAACGCGAGCGGGGGAACCCGCTAAGGTTCCCCCCTCACACTC
>ERZ1026780.2452-NODE-2452-length-10847-cov-5.848962_pt1 | contig 10847 bp, 5 predicted proteins | sample MGYA00380126_ERZ1026780 | MGnify/ENA primary metagenome ERZ1026780 (study PRJEB33269, sample SAMEA4719762) | human gut metagenome | biome: human-associated habitat; feature: organic feature; material: feces | place: Cameroon | collected 2013-10 ... | reverse complement strand
CTAAGTGAAAAGCACTTATCACCTTAATGAAAAGCATTTATCACCTAAGTGAAAAACATTTATCACCTTAATGAAAAGCACTTATCACTTAAGTGATAAACAAAAATGTCTGAATGTCACAAACCCAGAATATCGATTTTGTATACAACCGATTGATTTTTTGAGAAAAGAGGGAGATAAGAACAAGCATATTTTAGTGGTTTAAATCTTGTTTGAACTGAAAGATAAAAATAATATAGAGACTGATTGGACTAATAGATAAGCAGATTTGTGATGGGAAATGTCCGTTAAGACAGTTTGATTTGATATATACAATATTGAATAACAGATGGTTGTGAATTTGTGAAAAATGTCCACATTGCGAGATGAAAAAAATCTTATCTTTGTTGCGAATCAAAACGTAATATATTGGTTGGAAATAATCAGCCAATATGGAAAGTATTGTTATGGAGCATTCTTGTTTGAATGAATGTTTGATTTACTGTGTTAAAAACATAAAATTATTAATATCATGAAAAAGAGAACAACTTTGTTATTTGCATGTGGACTACTGATTGTTGCCCCAGTGTATGCCTCAACAATTCGTCATAAGTCAGAAGGCATATTCTCTGGAGTATTGTCCAATGAAAAAATCAAAGGCAAAGTGATGGATAAAGAAGGTACTCCTATCGCTAATGCCCTCGTTACGGAATTGAATGACATCTATAGCAATAATATGGTTCAGTGCGATAGTACGGGATACTTTGAAATAACAGTTGATACCAATTCTGCAACATTAATGGTATCGGCTATTGGTTATCTTCCTCGAAAATTGGAACCGGATGAGTTCAAGGAAAAGGATGGCTTAAAGATATGTTTGGATGTCAATCCTGATTTTACAATTGAGGGAGTTGAAGTAGTGGCCAAGAGGAAAGTTGTGACAGTTACCCCGACCGGGCTGATTTATAACATGAACGACAACCCGTTGAAGAGCGAAGATGCGCTTGAAGCTTTAAGGTTTGTACCGATGATGATTGTAAAAGAAGATTTGCCCTCTGTTGTAGGAAAGGGAATCCCCGTAGTCTATGTGAACAATCGCAAATTGAGGCTTTCCGGTCAGTCATTGACGGCGTACTTGAAGTCTTTGCCCGCCCAAAACATAGAAACAGTAGAAATCATCCGTAATCCCGGAGCTCGCTATGAGGGGGCGGACTGCGTGCTGGACATCAAGTTGAAAAAGAATGAAAACAATGGTGTAAAGGGATTTATAAATGCGAAAGTATATAAAATACATGACATAGAAGAGGACTTGCATGCGAGCTTGGATTATACACGAAACAAATGGAACAGCTATTTGGACGTGTTCTTCGGAGACAGAAGGAACTATTATGACAGAAATTACAAGACGCACTATCTGAAAGAAGATTTCATGGTGGACCGCACAAGTCTGGAGAAATCCAAGGGGGAATTCGGAAACATGAACTTCATAGGCGTATACCAGTTTTCGGACATCCATAGCTTGGGCGTCAATGCCAACGTATCATTCAACAACAACGATGGAGGCAGAAACGGTATGACGGTCTATGAGAACACGAAACAACGCATCAAATCCTTGTCCGACAGGGAAGGTACCGTTTTGGGGGCATCCGGGAATCTGAACTACCAGTACCGCACCAAGGACGGTAAACGGTATTTGATAGCCGATGTGGACTATTTGTACAATGATTACCAGCAACATGTGATAAATGAAATGAATAATGTGGACGAACTTGGAAATTTCCAATCCTTGTATTTGAAAGAAGAGCAAGATGTACCTCAGCGAAGCGATATTTATTCTGCAAAAATAGAATACGGGGGAAAATCAGACAACGGATTCAGTTTTGATTTCGGCACGGACGCTTATTACTCTCATATACATACGGATAATCGATACAAAAATTGGGATAACAATGAATTTATATTCGACTCTCAGCACAGCAGTAACTTCAAAATAAAAGAGTTCACTCCTGCTCTATTTTTGGATCTTACCAAAAATTGGGGTGAGAAGTTCCATACCTCATTAGCCGTACGTATAGAATATACAAGGTATGATGGTAAAGAATATCAACAAAACACATCGTTTGAGAATGATTTCATCCGAGTGTTACCGAGGTTTCAGGCGTATTACCGCATTTCTCAGGAGCAAGGAGTTTCGTACTCGTTTTCGTACAATTTGTCCCGTCCATCCTTTTATGACTTGAACCCGTTCGTGCAGCGAATATCACCAACAGAATATTCAGTGGGCAATCCTTATTTACAACCTGTTAAAATATTCTCCATGGAGCTAAATTATTCGCTGAACAGGTATATTTCAATTTATTCCCAATACCAGTACAGAGATGACATCCAACTTACGACCCAAAAGGACATCGGCAATGGCATGCTGGAAAGCAAACCGGAAAATGTGGGAAGACATAACCACATAGGTGTGGGCATCACGGGTTACTTCCCGTACATGGGTGAACGGGGAGTCTTGAATATGAACGCCAACTATGGATGGGACAAAATGGAAGGTGATGCGGAAGTGGGGAAATTGGATTATGCCCATCACTCCGGAAACGTCATTATCGCCAACAGCTATTTGTTGTTCCCGAAACAAAATATCCGGCTCAATTTATATGGAGGATATCGTTCCAAGGTTAAAGATGGTTATGCACGTACTCCCGCCTCCCTCGAAGGAAACGTTTCACTGAGCACGAGCATCCATGATGTCAATTTGAACGTATATGCGCAGCTTACAGGGTATTTATATGATGGCAAAATGTCCGGCACGGAGAAGTGTGTAATAGTAAATGACTACTTGGAAGACAGCCAGTTTAGCAAAGGGAGGAACAGCCAAATAGGGCTAAGCATTTCTTATAGGTTTGGGAACAGGAAAGTAAAACAAGTCCAGCAAAGGAATACGTCTAATTCGGGAGTAAAGAACCGCGTTTATGTGAATTCAAAATAACAGATAGATTGGTAGTCATTGATATTATTGCAAAGTCAGGCATCTGTTGATTTTGTTCGGTGTTGGATGTTGTTACGTATTTCTGTCTGGATGAACGTGTCTCTTTTGTGCGATTTCCTTATAAAAATGATGAATTTACCTATGTCATTTTTCGATACGAAGATGATAAGTGATTTGTTGTAACGTATATCCATTACCATCAACAAATGGTATACATTTTAGCGGACAACAATATAAGAAAATGCAGAAAGAAACTCTATTGGTAAAATGATTGAGGTGTAAATGTCTGCCGTGCTTGAAATGTTTCATGAGCTCAAAAGGATAAAAAGAGAGACTGTTTGGATTGCTTTCATCTCTTTTATACGAAAAATGTCCATTAATGTTGATTGAAGTAATATGTATTATATTGAATAAAAACGATTTGCGAAAATAAAAAAAATGTCCATATCACGGAAGAAAAAAGCCTTTACCTTTGTGATGTAGTTAAAATCGAAATATCATGAAGCATAAAGAACAAACTTTTAAGACATTCATTTTGTCTTTCATTTTGACATTTTTCTCTTCTGTAATTTATGCGGATGACCCTCCCAAGGTGGACATCCCAATACAGAAAGAAGGGGATGAGCGTTCCATCGGGATTCAATCTGGTTTATCAGCTGCATTTGACTATATGAATTTGTATATAGAAAGTACTAATGCTGATTTGGAGCTTTTTATAAGATTGTACGATGGATTGGATTATGTTATAGAGGAACAGATCTTGTCAAGAACATCTATTTCAATCTCCCATTTGAAAAAAGGGAAAATGTATCGATTGGAAATAATTGTCAAATACGGTGAGATTTGGAGTGGAACTTTCTTGTTTGAATAAAAGCCGTTTTATGCTTTGTTAAAAACTTAAAATAATCAACACCATGAAAAGAAAATCGACTTTGATATTTTTGATTGCACTAATGATGGTAATTCCAGCTCATTCCTTGAATATTATTCATCATGGCTCAGAAATTGCTATACTTATAGCAGGATTGTCCAATGGAAAAATCAAAGGCAAAGTGATGGACAAAGAAGGCACTCCTATCGCTAATGCCCTCGTTACGGAATTGAATGACATCTATAGCAATAATATGGTTCAGTGCGATAGTACGGGATACTTTGAAATAACAGTTGATACCAATTCTGCAACATTAATGGTATCGGCTATTGGTTATCTTCCTCGAAAATTGGAACCGGATGAGTTCAAGGAAAAGGATGGCTTAAAGATATGTTTGGATGTCAATCCTGATTTTACAATTGAGGGAGTTGAAGTAGTGGCCAAGAGGAAAGTTGTGACAGTTACCCCGACCGGGCTGATTTATAACATGAACGACAACCCGTTGAAGAGCGAAGATGCGCTTGAAGCTTTAAGGTTTGTACCGATGATGATTGTAAAAGAAGATTTGCCCTCTGTTGTAGGAAAGGGAATCCCCGTAGTCTATGTGAACAATCGCAAATTGAGGCTTTCCGGTCAGTCATTGACGGCGTACTTGAAGTCTTTGCCCGCCCAAAACATAGAAACAGTAGAAATCATCCGTAATCCCGGAGCTCGCTATGAGGGGGCGGACTGCGTGCTGGACATCAAGTTGAAAAAGAATGAAAACAATGGTGTAAAGGGATTTATAAATGCGAAAGTATATAAAATACATGACATAGAAGAGGACTTGCATGCGAGCTTGGATTATACACGAAACAAATGGAACAGCTATTTGGACGTGTTCTTCGGAGACAGAAGGAACTATTATGACAGAAATTACAAGACGCACTATCTGAAAGAAGATTTCATGGTGGACCGCACAAGTCTGGAGAAATCCAAGGGGGAATTCGGAAACATGAACTTCATAGGCGTATACCAGTTTTCGGACATCCATAGCTTGGGCGTCAATGCCAACGTATCATTCAACAACAACGATGGAGGCAGAAACGGTATGACGGTCTATGAGAACACGAAACAACGCATCAAATCCTTGTCCGACAGGGAAGGTACCGTTTTGGGGGCATCCGGGAATCTGAACTACCAGTACCGCACCAAGGACGGTAAACGGTATTTGATAGCCGATGTGGACTATTTGTACAATGATTACCAGCAACATGTGATAAATGAAATGAATAATGTGGACGAACTTGGAAATTTCCAATCCTTGTATTTGAAAGAAGAGCAAGATGTACCTCAGCGAAGCGATATTTATTCTGCAAAAATAGAATACGGGGGAAAATCAGACAACGGATTCAGTTTTGATTTCGGCACGGACGCTTATTACTCTCATATACATACGGATAATCGATACAAAAATTGGGATAACAATGAATTTATATTCGACTCTCAGCACAGCAGTAACTTCAAAATAAAAGAGTTCACTCCTGCTCTATTTTTGGATCTTACCAAAAATTGGGGTGAGAAGTTCCATACCTCATTAGCCGTACGTATAGAATATACAAGGTATGATGGTAAAGAATATCAACAAAACACATCGTTTGAGAATGATTTCATCCGAGTGTTACCGAGGTTTCAGGCGTATTACCGCATTTCTCAGGAGCAAGGAGTTTCGTACTCGTTTTCGTACAATTTGTCCCGTCCATCCTTTTATGACTTGAACCCGTTCGTGCAGCGAATATCACCAACAGAATATTCAGTGGGCAATCCTTATTTACAACCTGTTAAAATATTCTCCATGGAGCTAAATTATTCGCTGAACAGGTATATTTCAATTTATTCCCAATACCAGTACAGAGATGACATCCAACTTACGACCCAAAAGGACATCGGCAATGGCATGCTGGAAAGCAAACCGGAAAATGTGGGAAGACATAACCACATAGGTGTGGGCATCACGGGTTACTTCCCGTACATGGGTGAACGGGGAGTCTTGAATATGAACGCCAACTATGGATGGGACAAAATGGAAGGTGATGCGGAAGTGGGGAAATTGGATTATGCCCATCACTCCGGAAACGTCATTATCGCCAACAGCTATTTGTTGTTCCCGAAACAAAATATCCGGCTCAATTTATATGGAGGATATCGTTCCAAGGTTAAAGATGGTTATGCACGTACTCCCGCCTCCCTCGAAGGAAACGTTTCACTGAGCACGAGCATCCATGATGTCAATTTGAACGTATATGCGCAGCTTACAGGGTATTTATATGATGGCAAAATGTCCGGCACGGAGAAGTGTGTAATAGTAAATGACTACTTGGAAGACAGCCAGTTTAGCAAAGGGAGGAACAGCCAAATAGGGCTAAGCATTTCTTATAGGTTTGGGAACAGGAAAGTAAAACAAGTCCAGCAAAGGAATACGTCTAATTCGGGAGTAAAGAACCGCGTTTATGTGAATTCAAAATAACAGATAGATTGGTGGAACCGAAAAACCAGAACAGAGTAGGAATTATTTAATTTAAAAAGTATCATGGAGAATAAATTCGGTAGAATCAAGGCTTTTGTCGAAGAACTTGAAAAAGTGGAAATTATTGAGACCGAAGAGGCTTTATTGCTTCTACAAACAGGTGGTGATGGTTATTGGGGCACTGGAAACAATTGCCAGTGCAATGGCAATAATTGTAGTTGCAATACCCAATATGGATGTGGAAATACAGGAAGTGGAAGCGGAGGTAAAAACTAAAAGTAATCCACAAATAATCAATTGTTAACAACAAGGGGTATGCCAAGATTACATTTTTGACATGTCCCCTTGTTTAAATTTATTTATAATGAAGAAAAGCAAATATAACTCATTGATTCCATTGTCGTCAAAAATAGACCTTTTATACAATGCGCTATCCGACACGTTTCTGTTTGTTCATAAAATGGATGACAAAATATGGTCGAATTCGAAAAAATTAGAGATTGAACATCCTTCTTTATTTAAAAAATTATGCGAGAATGGTTTTTATGTTGAAGATTGTTTTGATGAGTTTGAAACCTTGCAACGTTTAAACCAGGCCGTGGTCAACAATGATAGAAACTACTTCATTATCATTAATCCTACATTGGCGTGTAATTACAAATGTTGGTATTGTTATGAAAACCATATTCCCCATTCAAAAATGTCGGAAGAAACTTTGGACAGAGTTTATAAACACATGGTTAATGTAATCAAAGCGCATACCAAGCTGCAATCTTTTTGTATTTCTTTTTTCGGAGGTGAACCGTTGCTGCATTTTAAAGATATCATATTGCCTATCATCCATTTTTATAACAGATTGTGCGAGGAAAATGATATATCTTTCACCGGCATTGGTTTTACGAGCAATGGTGGATTGTTGAATTCTGAAATAGTGGAAACATTAGCGCAATATAAAAATGTTCAGTTTCAGATAACACTTGACGGAGGGAAAAATGAACATAACAGAATACGCCATAGCCATAAGGGTGAAGATACTTATACATTAATCCTTCGTAATGTCATGTTGTTGCTAAAAAATAACATGGAAGTTCGTCTTCGTATAAACTACACATCCGATTGCCTAAACTCATTGACTCAAATAGCGGATGATTTAAATGTCCTATCCGATGAAGAGAAGACCCGTTTAAATGTGGATTTTCATCAAGTTTGGCAAGAACGAATACTGTCAAAGGATTTAGATGGTGTCAGAGACGTTGTGAATTATTTTGACAGAAAAAATTTTAAAATGACATTCAATGATGTGAATATGCTTCGGAATCCTTGTTATGGTGATAAACGGAATACTGCTGTAATCAATTACAATGGGGATATATATAAATGTACGGCCAATGACTTTACTAAAGTCAATCGTGAAGGATATTTGGATGAAAAAGGGAATATAGTATGGTTGAAATCCCAAGACTATAGGACTAATATTCGTTTCAAAAATGGACAGTGCCGTAGTTGCCGTATAGCTCCATTGTGTGGTGGGGGATGTTCACGCCATTTAATAGCAAGAGATGCTGGACAAGAGGAAGATTGTATTTTCTCCTCCTGCGAAAAACGCATCAATGAACTAATATTGGACAGATTGGACATGTTTATTAGAAACAGGCACAAGAATGGATAGATTCCCCTTTTTACACCAACTGGATTCCAACGATTGCGGTCCTACTTGCATTCGTATGATTTGTAAGTATTATAAAAATGAATACTCGGCAGCCAGCATAAAGTCACTGTGCAATTTAACCAGGTTGGGAGCCACCTTGTTAGATCTCGAATTATGTCTCAAGCGGATTGGCTTTGAAACAGCTTTGATAAAAATAACGGACGAAGAGGCCATAAGGATGCCTCTGCCCTCTATCCTATACTGGAAACAGGAGCATTTTGTGGTATTATATAAGGTCTCTTGCAAAAAAGGTGAATATCTCTTTCATATAGCGGATCCCGCCTTTGGCAAGATAAAGATTCCGCTGCAACTTTTTCAAAAGGCCTTTTTGGATAATAACAACAAAGGGGTGGCATTGGCAATGGATCCGACCAAAGCCTTTTACGACAAAAATGATGGAAAAATCCGGTTGCGGGAAAAACTGGGAAACATGTCAGACATATTACAAGAAACAGCCGGAAAGCACAAGCGAGGATTTTTAACTGTATTGCTTCTGAGCGTTTTGGGCATGGTCTTTAATTGGATATTTCCTTTGATTTTCCAACAAATCATAGACAAAGGAATTAACGGGAAGGACTTTAATAGGGTGTTGCTTTTGGCTTCTTGCCAGTTCGTTTTGTTTTTCAGCTATGCCATATCCAGCAGCCTGTCAAATATTTTATTGTCCAAAATAGGCTTTAGGATAGGGATTTCTTTCCTGTCGGACTACCTGGAGAAACTGATAAGGCTTCCAATCTGTTTTTTCGATGTGAAGGCGACATCGGACTTGATTCAGTTGGTGGATGATCAAGACAATCTGAAATCCTTTTTTACCTATGAGGCGATAAACGTCCTGTTTGTTGCGACGAATTTCATCGCATTTTCAACTATCCTTGTCTATTATGACTATAAGGTGTTTCTGATTTTCTTGTTTTTTACGGCACTATGTATAGGCTGGTTCTCCTTTTTCGCAAAGAAGAGAAAGACGATTGATTATCTGAAATTCGCTGTATCTTCAGAAGGCAAAAGCAGTATCTATGAATTGATGACGGGGATGCGCGAGATAAAGATAAACAGTGCACAACGGAGCAAGATAGACAAGGTTAAGGAGGCACAAGAAAAAATCAATTTTTATCAATTGAAGGATTTGTACATGAATTTCTATTCCACTATTGGAATCTCCTCAGTCAATAAGGCAAAGGATATTGTGGTTGTGGTCTTTTGTTCTTATTTCGTGATAAAAGAGGAAATGACGATTGGTGTTCTGATGACAATCACCTATTTATTAGGACAGTTAAGCGATCCTGTGAACAGAATCATGTCCATTTCCCGTTCTTTTTTGCAGGCGAAATATAGTTTGGACAGATTGTCGGAAATACAGAAGACTCCGGATGAAAATTCGGAAAAGAAGACAGAACCTCCCGCTATAAGCAAGGGCATCACATTGTCCAACGTCTCTTTCAAATACCCGGGGACATACAACCCGTATGTCTTGAAAGAGTTGAACCTGATGATACCCAAGGGGAAAGTCTCTGCCGTGGTAGGGACAAGTGGAAGCGGAAAGACAACACTCTTGAAGTTGCTGTTGTCATTTTATTACCCGCAAAAAGGCGATCTTTATTTGGACGATAGAAAGATGGACTCTATCGAATCAGACAAATGGAGGAAGCTGTGTGGGGTTGTCATGCAAGACGGTTACATTTTTAGCGGGAGCATAGCCGAGAACATTGCCATTGCGGAGACCTTGCCAGACGTGGAGAAACTGAAGATAGCCTCTAAAATAGCTTGTATCGACGATTTTATCGAGACGCTTCCCATGAAATACAATACAAAAATAGGCAACAGGGGCATTGATTTGAGCGGGGGACAAAAGCAACGTCTATTGATTGCTCGTGCAGTATATAAAAATCCGGAGTTCATTTTTTTTGATGAAGCGACATCCTTCCTTGACACTAAGAATGAATATATGATTATGCATAACCTGAAGGATTTTTACAAAGAGAAAACCGTGGTTATCGTTGCCCACAGGTTGAGTACCGTGAAGGATGCGGACAACATATTGGTCTTGGACAAAGGTAGACTGGTGGAGCAAGGTACGCATAAGGAATTGTCAGCACGAAAAGGACATTATTATAAATTGATAAAAAACCAATTGGAATTGGATGTTTGATATGAGTATATGTAATTTTACAGACAAGGAAAAAGTCTTTCACCAGCTATTCTTGAGGGCTTATTCTGTAAAGTCCCCAGGCTTATTGTACGGGAAATTGGGAATTGCCATTTCCTTGTTCGACTATGCGAAACGTAGCGGGAACACCCTATTTGGGGATTTTGGGGAAGAATTGATAGACGGCATATTGGATGATGTGGGTCATAAGACTGGATTTGACTTTGCTACTGGCTTGCCTGGTATTGCTTGGGGTATAGAATATCTCGTGCAACGAGGGTTCGTGGAATGTGATACGAATACTATCTGTGCTGAGATAGACAAGCGCATGGAGAGGATATGCGTCCACCGGATGCATGATTTATCCTTGGAAACAGGATTGGAAGGGCTGCTGCATTACATATTGATTAGGACGAAAGGAGCTTGTATGAAAGGCCAATATGGAATTTTTTCTTCCGATTTTATGGAAGACATGTCCATGGCCATAAATAATACTGGAGACAAAACGGAACAGCCTGCTTCATTGGCTCACTTGGCAGATTCATTTAACGCATTCCACATGGCGGGGAAGGAAATTTCTTATCATCCCGATGTCCGCCTTTATATAAAAGCGAAAGCTTTCTCGGAAAATGTCAGTACGGCTAGAGT
>ERZ1026780.2447-NODE-2447-length-10863-cov-4.010825_pt1 | contig 10863 bp, 5 predicted proteins | sample MGYA00380126_ERZ1026780 | MGnify/ENA primary metagenome ERZ1026780 (study PRJEB33269, sample SAMEA4719762) | human gut metagenome | biome: human-associated habitat; feature: organic feature; material: feces | place: Cameroon | collected 2013-10 ... | reverse complement strand
AGACCCAGTATTACTTCCTCTCCGGCTTCACCGCCAAGCTGGCCGGCACCGAGCGCGGCATCACCGAGCCCACCCCCACCTTCTCCGCCTGCTTCGGTCAGGCCTTCCTGGAGCTGCACCCCACCAAGTACGCTGAGGAGCTGGTCAAGAAGATGCAGAAGAGCGGTGCCAAGGCTTATCTGGTCAACACCGGCTGGAACGGCACCGGCAAGCGCATCTCCATCAAGGATACCCGCGGCATCATCGACGCTATCCTGAGCGGCGCTATCAACGAGGCTCCCACCAAGAAGATCCCCTACTTCGATTTCGAGGTCCCCACTGCTCTGCCCGGCGTTGACCCCGCTATCCTGGACCCCCGCGACACCTACGCAGATGCCGCTCAGTGGGAAGAGAAGGCCAAGGATCTGGCTGGCCGCTTCATCAAGAACTTCGCAAAGTACGAGGGCAACGAGCACGGCAAGGCTCTGGTCTCCGCCGGCCCCCAGCTGTAAGCTGACAGCACCTCTTACATAAAGAGCTTCAATCCCCCTGCCCACACCGGGCAGGGGGATTTTTATGTCCCGAAAAAATGGCGAAACCTATTTTTTTTTTGCGGAACCATGTTATACTTAGTCCAAATTCTGCACCGCGGCAGGAAGCCTTTCGGGACATATAAGGGGTATTGCTTATGAATAATCAGACGGTCAACGACTACTTCCGACACCACTGGGCGAAGCTTATCGTCTTTGTGCTCTTTACGGCGGTGGTGTCCTTTTTCGCACCGCTGAAAAGCTTTCAGCTCAAGTGGCTCATCGACTCCAAGAGCAAGCAGGAGGCGCTGGGCTATATGGGGCTGGTGTTCCTCATCACCTTCACCAGCTGGTTTTTCGAACGGCTGAGCCGCCGCTCCTTTACAAAACTCGCCTGCGGTGCCGTGGAGCAGGTACGGGGACAGGTCATGGAGCGGGTGCTGCGCCGCCCGGTGTCCCAATATCAGCGGGAGGGCGACGCAGCCTATCTCTCCCTGCTGACTACCGACCTGCGCACCCTCTACGACGACTATTATATGTCCATCTTCAATATCGTGTTCTGGGGCGGCATCATGCTCTGCGCTCTGGGAATGTACCTCTACATCAGCCCGGTGATGCTGGCGGCGATTTTGCTCGTGACCGTGCCGCCGCTGGTGCTGCCCCGCAAGATGAACGAGCGGCTCAAAGCCGCCCGCGACGCCTTCTCGCTCCAGATGGCGGGCTACACCCAACAGCTCAAAGAGCTTCTGGGCGGGTTTGAGGTCATCCGGGGCTTTCTGCGGGAGGACGCCTACGCCGCCCGCCACCGGGACGCGGCTCGGCAGGCCCGCACCAGCGAGCTGGGCTATCAGCAGAGCCTCAATGCAATGGTGGTCAACACCTCTCTCATCAGCAACCTCATCTTCCCCATCGTCATGCTGGTGGGCCTGTTCCTCGCCTTTGATGGCCGTCTGACGATCGGCACCGTCTCCACCGCCGCCAGCATGGCGAATTTCGTCATCACGCCCTGCAGCCAGATCGCTCAGTGCTGGGCCAAGGTCAGGTCCTCCAAAGGCATCCGCCAGCGGTTAGAAGACGCCATGTCCGGCCCGGAAGAAACGCCCAAAGGTCAGCCCATCGGCAGGCTTGAGCACATCGAGTGCCAAGACACCGGCTTTATTTATCCGGGTGCTGCCGCGCCGGTGCTGAGCGGTGTCCGGCTGACCGTTTCTGGGCAGGAAAAGGCCGTTCTCGTGGGCGAGAGCGGCTGCGGCAAGTCTACACTGGCAAAGCTGCTGTTCCAGTACTACCCAGACTATACCGGCAGCATCCTCTTCAACGGCCAGCAGTTGCGCGGCATCGACCGTCAGAGCCTCTACCAGCGGGTGGGCTACATCGCCCAGACCACCTATCTCTTCAACGACACCCTCCGCAGCAACATCTGTCTGGGTGAGGATTTCCCCGAAGAGCAGCTGACCCACGCCGTGGAGACGGCGGGCCTTTCCGACTGGGTAAGCACCCTGCCCGACGGCCTCGACACCCTCATCAGCGAGAACGGCAAGAACCTCTCCGGCGGGCAGCGCCAGCGCATCGGCATCGCACGGCTGGCACTTCGCCGGTACGACCTCATCATCGCCGACGAGATCACCGTCAGCCTCGACCCCGACACCAGCGGACAGGTCATGGAAAATCTGCTCGCTCTCCCCTGCATGGTGGTGGCCATCACCCACGACGTCTCGGGGGCGTTCATGAAACAGTTTGACAAGGTATACCGGGTAGAGCACGGAAGCGTCACACAAGCATAAAAGGAGAGCCTGTGCCGGGTTTCAGCACAGGCCCTCCTCTTGTTTTTACCGGTTATTTTGCCGCGTCGAACTCGGCCAGAATATCTTCCGTGGGAGCCGGGGTCACGAGGCTGACCACCACGCAGACGGCCAGCGAGACGAGGAAGGCGGGCAGCAGCTCATAGATGCCGAAGACGCCGCCCAGCGGGCTGACGAGGTACTTCCAGACGAAGACCATCAGGCCGCCGCAGAGCATACCGGCCAGCGCGCCCTGCCAGTTGCAGCGCTTCCAGAACAGGGCGCAGAGGACGACAGCGCCGAAGGAGCCGCCGAAACCGGCCCATGCAAAGCTGACGATGCCGAAGACGCTGGAATCCGGGTCACGGGCCAGCACCACGCCCACCACGCTGACGCAGATGATGGTCAGGCGGGCTGCGAAGAGGCTCTGCTTCTCGCTCAGTTTGAGGTGGCCGAACTCCTGCAAAATGTTCTGGGACACGCTGGACGCCGCGGCCAGCATCTGGCTGTCCGCCGTGGACATAGTAGCCGCCAGGATGCCTGCAAGGATGAGTCCGGCGAGGACTGCGGCCAGTACGCCGTGCTGGCTGATGAGGCTGGCGATGCGGACGATAAGGGTCTCACTGGACGAGCCGCTGAGGAATTCCAGCGCACCGACCCTGGTCATGCCGAGGCCCACCATGCCGATGACGATGGACGCCGCCATGGCGATGACCACCCAGACGGTGGCAATGCGGCGGCTGAGCACCAGCTTCTTCTCGTCCTCGATGGCCATGAAGCGGAGCAGGATGTGGGGCATACCGAAGTAGCCGAGACCCCACGCCATGGTGGAGACGATGTCCAGCAGGCTGTAGGACGTGGCCCCGCCGGTCACAGCGTCGTGGCTGGCCGTCATGGTCAGGTAGCCGGAAAGGCTCTGGGCGTTCTCCACAACAGCACCCCAGCCGCCTGCCACGACGATGCCGTAGCCCAGCACCGCGATGAGGGCCAGCGACATGACCATCGACTGGATGAGGTCGGTGGTGGTGACGGCGCGGAAGCCGCCGAGGATGGTATAGCCCACGATGACGAGGGCCGACACCAGCATTGCTGCCATGTAATCTACGCCGAAGAGGCTGTGGAACAGCTTGCCGCAGGCCGCAAAGCCCGAGGCCGTATACGGCACGAAGAAGACGATGATGATGACCGCGCCCAGAGCGTTCAGCAGGTTGCGCTGGTCATGGAAGCGAAGCGACAAGAACTGCGGTACCGTGATGGCGTCGAGGTTGGCCGAATAGCGGCGGAGCCGCCGGGCCACGATGAGCCAGTTGAGCCAGGTACCCAGCGCAAGGCCGATGGCCGTCCAGCCCGGCGAGGCAATGCCTGTCAGATAGGCCAGACCCGGCATACCCATCAGCAGCCAGCTGGACATATCGCTGGCCTCGGCGCTCATGGCCGTGACCAGCGGCCCCATCTTCCGGCCGCCGAGGTAGAAGTCGGCGCTGTCGTTGTTGGTCTTGCTATAGGCGAAACCCACCAGCAGCATGGCCGCAAGATAGACGACGATGGTGACGATGATACAGATCTCACTCATATACGTTCCCCCTTTGGTGCTTTTTCCTCTATGATAAAAGCATGGCATGATTTTACCACAGTAAAGCATCAAAGTGCAAGACCCCTGGGCAGATTCTTACCCTATGACCGAAATTTCGTTCTTTGCAGCGTCCAAAACCGCTCAATATGCCAACGGGCCGTCCTCCTCCAGAGGACGGCCCGTTGGTTCGGATGAAGAAAATGATGAAAATAAAGAAGATGACAGATTATTTTGCAGCTTCGCCTTCGGGGAAGATGATCTTGTTCACGAAGAAGAAGATGACCATCGAGATGCCGCCGTTGAGCACCGTGGTGCCGATGTTGTAGATGAAATCAGGCACCAGCAGACCGGCCACAGCCACCCAGATGCAGTTGATGGAGTTGACGATGCAGGTGATGAGGCAGAAAGCCAGCAGATACCAGCCGATCTGCTTGGCGAGGTTGCCCTTGCTGCGGAAGACGAGGTTGCGCTGGATGGGGAAATTGATGCACTCGCCGATGACCATGGCCACCATGTAGGCGCAGAAGTAGGGCAGGCCGCCGTGGGCCGCGTCGTAGCCGAGGATATTCCACTTGAAGGTCTCGCCGAACAGGGTGATGTCGATGCCCGGCCAGCCGAAGTCCACCACCGGCAGGCTTGCAAACGCCTTGGGCAGGAACTGCAGAAGCAGGTATTTGAACACGGTGATGAGGTTGGACACGATGACGAACAGTCCACCCTCCCGCACCCATTTGGCCGCAGCCGGATGCTTTGCGGCAAAGTTATTCCAGAAATTCATGGCCTTATTCCTTTCAGCTGTTTTTGAGCCGGCTTTCCATCTGGCTGTTCAGGATGAGATTCTTGACGAACTCATAGATGACCCGAAGGATGCCCACGAGCCAGAAGCCTTTCAGCTCCCAGACGAGGCCGTCCACCATGCCCATGCTCACCATGCCGTTGGTCATCTTGGCCAGCGCGCGCAGCGGCATATTATACTGGAACACGGTGTTCAGGTCGGGGGTGCCTTTTGCAAAGCTGCTATCCAGACGGCAGCGCAGCACCTTCTGTGCCACCCAGCCCAGCGGACTGCGGCCATGGTCCATCTCGCCCAGGGTCATGTTCCGGTCGATGCGGACGACATCCTCCGGCACAGGGCGGCCCAGCAGAGCCTCGAACTCGGCGTCGGTCACATAGGTGATCTGACCGGAGACGTAATGGAGCAGGTCGAGACCCTCGTAGGGGTCGGGAGCGTTGGTCCCCTTGACGGAGACTTCCGCCGTCAGGCGGATGTCTGCGCTGGATGCACCCACGCGGAGCTGATAGCTTCCGCCTTCGATTTCCCAGCGGTCAGTCTTGACGTTCCAGTAGCGGAACGCCTTGTCGTCCAGAGCGATGCTCACCGTCCTGCTCTCGCCGGGGGCGAGGAAGACCTTTGCAAAGCCCTTCAGCTCCTGCGCCGGGCGGAAGATTTTTGCGTCCTGCTTTGCGACGTAGAGCTGGACGATCTCGGCACCGGCACAGCTGCCGGTGTTGGTGACGGTGAGGGTCACGCCCTTCTCGTCTGCCTTCAAATCACTGTACTCGAAGGTGGTGTAGCTCAGGCCGTAGCCGAAGGGGAACGCCACCGGCACGCCGGCGGTCTGATAGTACCGGTAGCCCACATACAGGCCCTCGCGGTACTCCACGTTCCGGCCCTCGCCGCCGAAGTTCGCCTTGGCGGGGGTGTCGTCGTGAGCCTGCGCCCAGGTCTGGGACAGCTTGCCGCAAGGGCAGAGCTTGCCGGTGAGGATGTCTGCGGCCGCGCCGGCGCCTGCCTGTCCGCCCAGTGCGCCGTAGACCAGCGCCCTGCACTGGCCGACCCACGGCGTCTCTACCGGCGCACCGGCGCTCAGCAGAACGACGACGTTCGGGTTGACGGCAGCCACAGCGGCCAGAAGCTGCTGCTGGTTCTCGGCCAGCTTCATGTCTGCGCGGTCAAGGCCTTCGCTCTCCCGCAGCTCATCGAGGCCGAGGCAGAGCAGAACGGTGTCAGCCTTCTTTGCGAGGGCCACAGCCTCTTCCAGCTTCTCGGCGTCAGCTGCACCCTGACGCTCGAAACCGGAGGCATAGCCCACGAAAGTGATGCCGCTGTCGTCGGCCTTGATGCTGTCCAGCAGGGTGTCCACCTGCAGAGCATTGACGGCGCTGGAGCCTGCGCCCTGATAGCGGGGCGTCTCGGCAAAGTCGCCGATGACGGCCAGCTTCTCATTGGGCTTGAGCGGCAGGATGCCGCCCTCGTTCCTGAGCAGGACGATGCTCTCTGCGGCCGCGCGGCGGGCAAGCTTATGGTGCGCGGCAGCGTCGAAGGTGCGGGGCGCTTTTTCCACCGCAGCGTGGGTGGAGAGCACCAGTTCCAGCATCTCGTCGAGGCGGGCGTCCACATCGGCCTCGGAAATTTTGCCGTCCTGTACGGCCTTCATCAGCTCCCGGATGGAGCCGCCGCCGGGACAGGGCATTTCGAGGGTGGAGCCGTTTTTCACGCCGAGGGCGTGGTCATTAGAGCCGCCCCAGTCGGTAACGACGGCCCCGTCGAAGCCCCAGTCCTTCCGCAGAATGTCCTGCAGCAGGTGGGCATTTTCGTTGGCATAGGTGCCGTTGATGAGGTTGTAGGAGGTCATGATGGTCTTGGGCTTTGCCTCTTTCACCACGATCTCGAAGCCGGTCAGATACAGCTCCCGCAGGGTGCGCTCATCGAGCACCGAGTCGCTGGCCATGCGGCGCAGCTCCTGACTGTTGACCGCAAAGTGCTTGGGGCAGGCAGAGATTCCGTTTTTCTGGATGCCGCGCACATAGGCAGCGGCCATCCTGCCCGCGAGGATGGGGTCTTCCGAGAAATACTCGAAGTCGCGGCCGCAAAGGGGGCTGCGCTGGATGTTCAGGCCAGGGCCGAGCAGGACAGCCACTTCCTGTGCAGCGGCTTCCTCGCCCAGTGCCTCGCCGACGGCTTCGCCCAGCTTCTCATCCCAGCTGCATGCAGTGGCGGAAGAGGTGGGGAAGCAGGTGGCCGGAACGCTGGGGTTGAGTCCCAGATGGTCGGCGGCACCGGCCTGCTTGCGGACACCATTGGGGCCGTCCGAAAGGGTGATGGCCGGGATGCCCTTGCCCGGCAGAGCGCGGGTGGTAAAGACAGTCTCGCCCGAGAGCAGAGCGCATTTTTGCTCTAAGTTCAGTTTCTGGATGATGTCGGTATGCTTCATCGCATTTTCCTCATTTTATCCTGAGCAGGGCAAAGGCCCGCTGTCTGGTGCAGCGGGCCTTTGCCGTTGGTTCAGTTCAGGTGCTGCATGGAGAGAGGGTCCGGTTTAGACTTCTTCCTCTTCTTCCTTGCGCTTCTTGTAGTTCTTGATGGCGGTGTACTCCAAGCCAACGATGAACAGCGCGGCCACGACGTCAGCACCGATCATGATGACCTTCCACTTTGCCATGCCGGGGTTCAGGTTCTCAGCCTCATAAGCGCGGCTGTTGACCACGGTGTAGAGGATGTTCTTGGCAGCGGTGCGCATTGCCTGCTTGCTGCTGTTGGTCAGAACGGTCACATTGTTGTAATCGTTGCCGGTGGTGCAGAGCATCAGGTCGCCGCCGTTGCGGACAGCCTGATCGGCGGTCATGTAGCCGTAGACACCGAAGTAGTCGGTCTCGACGAAGCCGAGGAAGCCCCACTCGCCGCGCAGGACGTTCTGCAGCAGCTCAGAGCAGCCGCCAGCCCAGCGATTGCCGATGTAGTTGAAGGAAGACATGACAGCGTGGCAGTCAGCATCCTTGACAGACATCTCGAAGGGCTTGAGGTAGATCTCGCGGATAGCCTGCTCGTTGGACCAGGTAGCCGCCATGCAGTTACGGTTGCCTTCCTGATCGTTCAGGGCGAAGTGCTTCATGTAAGCGTAGACGCCGTGCTCCTGTGCGCCTGCGATGGCGTTTGCGGCCATAGCACCGGACAGGACACCGTCCTCAGAGTAGTACTCGAAGTTACGGCCGGAGAATGCGGTGCGGTGGATGTTCATAGCCGGGCCATACCAGCCGGAAGTGTTCATCTCATTGGCCATCTTACCGATGCTGTCGCCGAAGTCGTGGGCCAGATCCTTGCTCCAGGTCATACCGATGAGGGTAGCAGCCGGGAAACCGACAGAACCGACGCCGGTGAAGTTGTTGTTGATGGATGCAGGGCCGTCACAGTCGTTGGTGCGCACCTTGCCGATGCTGTCCACAGCTGCGGTCTGATAGCCGCCGAAGCCGATGGTCTGCTGCAGGTCGTCGATGCTCATCTCATCCAGCAGGTCATCCCACTTGGAATCATTGTAGTCCACGCCGCGCAGGTCAGCCAGCTTGAGGCCGTTCTTTGCGCCGGTGGTAATGTCCTCTGCGTTGGCATCATCGTCCTTCTCGTAGCCGGACTCGGTGTAGGTAAAGCAGTTTTCGAAGCCAGCCTTGACCTCGTCGCTCATCTCATAGGTCGCAGGAGCGGCAACGGCCTCAGCATAGTTTGCAAAGCCGTCTGCACGGGACAGATAGGTGATCTCGCCCTCGGCGAAATCGAACTGGTTAGTGGCCACGACCTCGTCGCTCTCGCGCTTGTTGGACTCGTTGTAAACGATGTCGGAGGCGACGGTGTAGGTCTTGGAATCCAGAACATTGTGGGAGTCAGAGTTGGTGCTGATGATGTAATCGCCAGCCTCCAGCACATAGCAGCCGTTGTTCTTGTAATCGTAGGAAGCCAGATCCTCGACCGGGATAGTAAAGTCGATGGTCTCGCTCTCGCCGGGGGCAAGCTCGCCGGTCTTGGCGAAGTCCAGCAGGTTTGCGGTAGACTTCTCAATGCCGCCGTTGGTGTACGGAGGATCATTATAGATCTCCACGACATCCTTGCCGGCAGCAGAGCCGGTATTGGTGACGGTGACAGAGAACTTCAGGCTGCTGCCGTCGCTGGTGATGTCGCTCATCTTCTGAGTGAAGGTGGTGTAGCTCAGGCCGTAGCCGAAGGGATAGACAACTTCCTTGTCATAGTCGATGAGGCCCTCATCGGCGGCAGTCTCATAGAACTTGTAGCCGACGTAGATGCCCTCCACGTAGTTGACGAAGGAGGGAGTGGTGCCCTCGGGGTCAAAGCCGCTGGCGTTGGAATTGAACTCGGAAGCGTTGGTGTACTTGAAGTCGCCGAAGTTGTTCCACCACGGAGAAGCAGTCAGGTCAGCAACATAGGTGTCAGCAGTACGGCCGGAGGGATTGACCTCACCGGCGACCACGCGGCCAAAGCCCTCAAAGCCGGACTGGCCGGTGCCGGGGCAGAGCAGGACGCCCTTGATCTGGGGGTAGTTCTTGACCCAGTCCATCTCGAAAGCGTTTGCGCCGTTGTAAACGACGATGACGTTGTCGAAGTTGGAAGTGACGAGGTCGATGAGCTCTTCCTCGCGGTTGGACAGCTGCAGGAAGTGGTCGCCCTTATCCCAGTCATTGCCCTCGTTCAGGCTGTCATCGTAAGTGCCGTTGTAGTAGCCTGCGCCCTTCTGTGCGCCGCGATACTCAGCCACGCGGCGGATCCAGCTGCCGTCCACGACAGCAGACATATCGGTGGGAAGGTCTGCGCCTTCACCGCCGACGCGGGTGATGACGACCATAGCGGTGTCAGAGTATGCCTTGGCGTTGGCCATCATCTCGTCGGTGTACAGGCTGACATTCGGCTCGGGCAGAGTCCAGTCCTGCTTGGACATACCAACGGTGGGGCGGGTGGAGCAGTAATCGGTGTAGAACTTGCTCAGCTCGTCGTTGGTCTCGATGCCTGCATCATGCAGACCGGTGAGCAGGTCGGTGACAGGGTAAGCGTCGTTCAGAGCGCCGGAACCGGTGCCGCCGTAGCAGGGGCTGGTGGAAGCCCAGCCGAAGACGTTCAGCTTGGAGCCGGAAGCCACAGGCAGGATGTTGTCGTCGTTCTGAGCCAGAACGATGCCTTCCTGGGTGATCTCATTGACCAGCTCGGTGGCCTCTGCGGAAGTCTCCTCACTGATGGAGCCTTCGCCGGAGACCAGGTCCAGCATGGTGGACATGGGGCCAGTGCAGATGAGGTTGACGACGATCGCCAGCGCCAGCAGAATGGCGAGGCCGGACTGCGCACGAATCATCTTCTTTTTCGCTTTGGGCATCTTTCGCACCGCGAACATCACGAGGAGCGCGAGTACGAGGATGACGCCGAATGCAATCAGATAGTTCTGAATGTTCGAAACTACCTGCATTACATCATCCATATTGATGGACAACATAATTTTCTTCCTCCTTATTCTGAATCCATATTTTCCGGGTACAGCTCCCGGAGCATTGCCACTATTATAAATGGATTCAAAGAAAATTCACAAACATCTTCACAATCTGTCATTTTGGAGGCATATTTTGCAGAAGTTTCAATTTGGTTTCAAATTTTATTGTGCTAATCCACAATTTCGAGAACGGTTTCATTGTGCAGAATAACAAAACGTCTCTGTCCTCGCTGTGCGATGACAGAGACGTTTCTCACGATGGGACAGGCAGCAAGATCCGCAGGGTGAACCACCCGTCGGCCCAGTGAAGGGTCATGGTGCCGTCGTGGCGCTGGGCTGCCGCACGCACGCCCTGCAAATCATAGCCGCCGTGGGCGTTGTGGAGGGGCAGACCGTCCGCCCCCAGCTCCACGGGCTGGGCGCAGTAGTTCTCGAAGCGGAGCATCACGCAGCCGCTCTGGTTGTAGATGGCCACCCGCAGCAGACGCTTTTCGGGGTCGGGCTCGGCCAGCACGCTCTCGATGGCGTTGTCCAGCGGCGCACCCACGAGGGTACACAGCTCCCGCGTGCTCAGAAAGCCCAGCTGGCTGCCGTCGGCCACACTGGTCATGTTGATGCCGCGCTGCTGGCAGTCCATGCTTTTGGCGGTCAATAGGGTATCCAATACCGGGTTGCCGGTCTTGTTCTCGGCCTCATACTGCCGGATGCCGCTCCTGTCTCTTATACACATCTGACGC
>ERZ1026780.2444-NODE-2444-length-10869-cov-6.080729_pt1 | contig 10869 bp, 9 predicted proteins | sample MGYA00380126_ERZ1026780 | MGnify/ENA primary metagenome ERZ1026780 (study PRJEB33269, sample SAMEA4719762) | human gut metagenome | biome: human-associated habitat; feature: organic feature; material: feces | place: Cameroon | collected 2013-10 ... | reverse complement strand
GTCTGCCTAAGCGACTGTGGTTCCATCACTTCTATCATCGTCCCATAGCTCTGCAACTCCATTATGAAGTCGTAGGTGGGGCGAAGCGTAAGTTCGAAGTCGGCATATTCGTTGCAAGAATAAAGCTCTTTCTGTGAGAGATGCAACGGAAGAGAGCGCATGTAGTGTTGGTGTGCACCAAAGGCACGAACAACAATTCGTTGTAAGGGTATATCCTCGTCTATTACTACGCCGAAGAAGCTGGAGAAATAGTCCTTGGCACTGAAGTTACAAGGGAGTTAAAATGATCTTAGCTTTGTTGCTTGTCGCGAAGTTTATTGAGCCTTTCCATTAAGGCTTTGCGCTCTTTCTCCCTTTCTTCGGCTAATTGAAGGAAATACTTGACTTTTGCAGCGCTTTGCTCTTCCAGCGTATCGTATTCCTTGCCGTCCCACTCATATTTGCCACGGCTATTGGTGAGGTCGATTTCCTCGATCTTGTTCTTTTTGTTGCTTCCGAAAAGACCTGCGAATATCATATATAGCAAAAAGCACACCCAAAACAACAGGATGGCAGTTAAAGACCAGGCAAACATAAGCGTTGATTATTGGTTATGCCGCAAATATAGCCATTTTCCCTTTCGTTTCCAAGTTTCTGCGCTTGTTTTTGCAATGAAAATACGATTAGCAACCTCTTGCTTGCCCATCAGCGCCGTTGGAGCAAAAAGCCTCCCACTGATCCCGCCGATCTCCCCAGATGAGTGAGGCTTCGATAAGTCTTTTTATTTGAACACGAGATTTGTCGTAGACCCACTGACCAACGGGAAGTAATCTACCGAATTTACCGAATAACGATCAACGCTAATATCCGTTGTTCAGTCGTCATTACTTCCCTCCGGTCAGTGGGGCTTCGCCGAGTCTCGTAAGAGTGAGATTCGTGTTCTAAAAATAATGCCGAGTCTCGAGTTTTTTGATAAATGCAATCCGTATGACATCTGTGTTCCTCTGCGCGATCAGTGGGAGAGTAGAACATAAATCAATGCTTTGTCTACAAGAACCTCATCTTGCGTGTAGAGCATGCGAAGAATGACAACAATCTATATTGAAATCTACATCATTGGCGGCAACGACGAAACGGTTGGGCGGAAATAAGCTATTCTCAGCCTAATTACGTAAACCGTTGATAGTTAACGGGTTGTTGTAAGAAGGAAGGGTTTTCTCGTTTGCATTAAATATTTGCTGTTGCGAAACATGCCAAACCGAGGGTCGAATCCTCGTCTTTCGAGCCTCGATATATGGTCTTTCGAGGTGCAATTGGGTAGGTATCGCAACTCGAAAGATGGCTAACGGTGAGCGTGCGACGAAGATTTGCGTCGCCGAGCACCGAAAAACCGCGATTTCTTAGTCTATTTCAACGAAAATCGCCACACAACTTTTGCACCAAAATATTACACAGAACGTCTTGCGATAGGGTAGGGTGGAGCGGTTGTAGTCTCCCACAGATCTCGCTGGTCTCCACAGATATGTTGCACTCCGCCTGCGAAGAATCCGTGTTCATCTGCCGCGCCGATGGCGCGATCTGAGTTATTGGCAAGCAGACCGCATGGCATCTGTGTTCCTCTCTGCTATCTGTGGGTGTATAAAACTCCCGTATGGCCGCATTCCGCATTCAATCATTCCTCATCCGACGGACCATTTCACGTTCAACATTCCAACATTCCACATTCCACATTCCACGTTCAACATTCCACATAATAAACTCATTCTCTCGGCTCGTGTCAGAGCAGCCTTTACGGTTAGGCACCTATTGCGGTGGCTCCTCTCACGCCAGCCCCCACCATCTGTGGTGTTTGCGGATCCCAAAGGTGCGCATCCCCGTTCTCCCAAATGCCGTTAGGCAAAGGTTTCCCCCTGCTCATATCATTGTTTTGCAATCGTAACGTAAAATATTAATAGAAAAAGGTGTGATTTTAATCTAAAAGCCGTATCTTTGCAATCGATAGGTCCACACTCCGCATGGAGCTGGACATAACGAATAGGAGAACGGGAGCCTCATACGGGCTTTTCTTAATAAGTCATAAGATGCGGCATGAAGGATAAAAAGACACCTCTTCCATTATCCTCCGTGGTGATGGATTCGAAGGACATAAAGTAGGGGGCGGGGATGACGCAGGATTGCTTTGACTCACTTGCTACAGCCGACGTAAACAAGCGTTTACCAAAGGGCATACACGTTACCAAGACTGATGATGCATCGGACCTGGGTATAGAGAGAACGCACTGTCGCGAAGAGGAATTGCCTTGGGGCTACCTCTACCTCCACAACATGACCGTGCCCGTCTTTGAGCGTCAGATGAACGCTTACAACGCTGCCCATCCCGACGCACCCCATGCCTGTTTTGTTCATCGCTCCTATAGCTACAAGCAGAAAACCGAGCGTGGGGGCGTGAAGAAAGAGCTCAAGCCCACCGTTAGCGGCCTCGTGTTCCTGCAAGGCACCACCAGGGACCTCCAGGCCTTCCTCCGTCTCTATTATCCCCAATACCATCTTGTAAAAGACCGTTCGCGCAATGCCCCCGCATCGATCACGAATGCGGTGATGCAACCCTTCATGACGGTGTTGCGCAACAACCCAGAGCGCGTCACCTTCCTCCGCGACCCCTTCGAGAAGTTTGCCCGCGACCATGTCAAGCTCCGCGTCCTCACCGGCATCTTCGCCGGCTACGAGGGCTACATCGTCCGCATCGACCGCGACCGCCAGCTCGTCTTCGACTTCGGTGGCCACGCCGTCGCCCTCCGTGGCATCCACAAGGAGGACTTCGAAGAGGTACGCGAATCTACCGAATAACGATCAACGCTAATATCCGTTGCTCAGTAGGTCTACACCAAATCTCGTGAGATTTCAAACACCTTTGGTGTTTCTATAAACGAACACAAATCTCACGAATCTACCGAATAACAATCAGCGCTAATATTCGTTGTTCAGTAGGTCTACGCCAAATCTCGTGAGATTTCAAACACCGGCGGTGTTTCCTCTCAGTGGTCATTACCTCCCGTTGGTCAGTGGGGCTTCGCCGAGTCTCGTAAGATTCGTGTGATTCGTGTTCAAAAAAAATAGCCGGGTCTTTTGAGATTTCAAACACCTCTGGTGTTTCTATAAACGAACACGAATCTCACGAATCCACCGAATAACAGCTGGTACTATTTACCACAGTTAGTGGGTCTATGATAGTCATTACTTCCCGTTGGTCAGTGGGTCTATAATAGTCATTCGTGAGATTTCAAACACCGGCGGTGTTTCAAAAGACATGCATTCGTAAGATTCGTAAGATTCGTGTTCGAAAAAAAATAGCCGAGTCTCGTGAGATTCGTGTTCTAAAAAATTAAGATATTAAGCGTCATGATCTACCGCAGCCAAGAGTCCTATAACATCACGGGAGCCGCGATGTACGTTTACAACACCCTCGGCCCCGGGTTCCTCGAAGCAGTCTACCAAGAAGCCCTGGCCATTGAGTTCTCTAAGCGCGGCATACCCTTCCAACGAGAGAAAGAACTCAAGATCTACTACGACGGGCACGAGCTCAAGCAGACCTACCGTGCCGACTTCGTTTGCTACGACAACATCATTGTGGAGATCAAGGCCGTTGGCGACCTCGACAACACCCACCGCAGCCAAGTGTACAACTACCTCAAAGCCACTGGCTGCCAGTTAGGTCTGCTTTACAATTTCGGCCACTCCCACACCCTCCAGCAGGAGCGCAAGGTGATGTACGCCGAATAGCCTTAAGCAGATTCTCAATCCTCCAATACCTTATATTATAATGAAGGTGCTCCTCCACTAAGAGAGCAACAAAAACACATCCGTGTGAACCAAACCTCCACGTTTGCAAAACGATTATTTCCTATGGATATTCGCATTTTAATAGATAAGTTAGGACCCATAACCAACTCCGAGATCACCCTCAAGCCATTCATGGTCTTCACGGGCGAGTCGGGTCTGGGTAAGAGCTATACCGCATTCCTCGTTTACAACCTAACCTCTGCCTTGACGGCTATTAGAATGCAAGAGTTTGTTGAACAAAAGGTTAAGGGAAACAAACTCGAGCTTGACGTTAAATTCAAGGATTTCAGACTGTGGCTAAACAATAACACAAGCGCATACCTTGGCTATCTGTTGGGCTATAGCGACTTTTCGTGTCATGTCAACTACGTGTTCGACCTCGACGACGATATGCCACTCCATGTGAAGTGCCTCGACGATGACGAAACCACCAGCTTCAGTCGTTGCAGCATGAACGGCAAGACGGAAGTGTTTCCGATGCATCTGGCAGACCAAACCCTGCTGATGAGCATCACGCTCAACAAATATCTTGCGGAAAAGATATTCAATCAGCCCTACTTCTTCCAACTCCTGCTCCCCCCGGCGCGCGCAGCATTCATAGGATCTAACACCACCACGCCGATCGGAATGTATCGCGAGTTCCTACGCCAGTTTGACGACCTCAAAACACCGTCGCGTGTGGCAAGCCCCGACATTCAGCTATATTCCAATTACATAGCCCGCCTTGTCGACGGAAAGATTGTTGTGGAGAATGGCAACATCTTCATCGTTTTTGAGTCGGGCGCGAAGATCCCCGTATCAGCGGCCGCCTCATCCGTCAAAGAGCTCATGCCCTTCTTGTTGATGCTTCAAAACGGCAAGAGTCTCTACAACAGCATGCTGTTTGAAGAGCCCGAGGCACATGTGCACCCCAAGAAGCAATCGCTCGTTATGGATATGCTTGCAAGATGCATCAACAACGGAATGATGATACAGATGACCACCCACAGCGACTATATGCTGAACCGCATGAACCAACTGTTGATGCTGGGAGAGATACGCAAGGTGTCGCCCCAGACCTTCGATAAGTTCTGCGAGGACCATCACCACAACAAGAAGCTCTATCTGGATAGGAGCAAGGTGGGAAGCTGTTATTTCAAGCGCGAAGGCGAAAAGGTGACGATCGAAGAGCAGCAACCCACCGTCGGCCTGCCCCTCACCACCTTCGATGAGACCGTGAGGAAACAGATCGACTTGTCGGCAACGCTCGACGAATTGGCAGAAAGCATAGGCATTGACATCAATATGTAATCTCGCCAGTCGATGAACACCGCAATAGCAGAGTTTAACCTCCTGTATTCGAGGTTCGAGGCCCATTCGTTCAACACCCAATGCGAAGTAGTGGAAACCAATCCGAGAACCCCCAGCGACTTTCATAGGTTCGTTGTTAAGGATGTCTGTGGATACGTCTTCCCGCGCGAGTTGGCAAAGGCAACCATCTCGTTTTACGATAAGGCAGGCTGTCCCGACCCGATGAAATTAAACTGCGATGGGATATTCTGCACCGAGGTCAACAACAAGAAATGTATGTTCCTATGCGAGCTGAAGAGCACCTTCGACTCCAGTCAGATATTCCATGCACGAGAGCAAATCATAGGAACACTCATGAGGCTTAAGGCAAAGGCAAGCATATTGCAAACACAAGTCGACTGGGAGTACCACGGAGTGATAGTGTCTTACGAGCCCACAGACCGCCAACTTGATGCGCTTAACAAGCTGTCGAGCAACGACGGACGATTCGCTAAGACCCTGTGCGCCAAACGCCATAAGGTCATCCGAAACGAGCTGGCCCAAAAGTATTACCTCCCCTTGTCCATTCCCGACCTGAACATCCATTACGTGGCAGTACCCAACCGAAACCCCGAGTACGAGCTCGATATGCAAACCCTGATAAACCTTTAATCCCGCCTCGCTCAGCCTCCATTCGTGGCACCCACAAGCAGGACCTCGAAGAGGTACGCGAATAAGGTTCCCGCAGACAAACAATAGTTGCCCACGGATCTTACAGATGCTTTTAAAAGAATAACACCATGTGCGTATTTAATATGAACACAGCGCTTCAACAGAGCAAGGACTATTCTGTTGCAGGCCAATATTTATATAAGAGCATCAAAGAGGCGATAGCCAATAACGACAGGCTCTCGGTAGATATGGATGGTGTAACCTCCTTACCCTCAGTCTTCCTGAACGTGTCGTTAGGCAGAATCATCGACGAGGAGGGAAAAGACAAGCTAAAACAATACGTTGGCTTTGTTAAGATAACCAAGCAGCAAGCCCTTCGCCTTCGTGATTATCTGCAGCGGTACAACTAACTTCTATCTCTCAATGCTGTTCGCTAGCATCTTTAGGTTAACGAGTAATGGAAAACGTAGTTAGATCGATTGTCTGATTGTTATGAGATACCTTAAGTATTTTATCTTTGTCATACTTCAACTAGCGATTGTAGAGCTAGTGGTGTGGTTCCACACCGCTGGCTTAGGGTGGCATATTGCAGAACTTGCGCCTAGCGATGCCATTACTCTTTGGGGTACCGTCACAACCATTGTGTTTTTGGTGTTTTCTGTCCTTGCCCTTTGGAATATTGATCAGAAGATGCATGAGCTCAATGAGATGAAGAATGACATCGGTGAAAAGTTCAATAGCATTGAGACCAAGAACCGTGAGGTTATGTTGGAAGCTGACAAGGCGCAGCGTGATATCGTTAAGAAAGCGGAAGAACAAATAAAACTGATTTTAGATAAAAGTACTTTTAGACAAAATTTCTACGATTCCCTCACTAGAATTGCCAATCTTCCAGATCCCGGGCGCCAAGTTCAGGAATATACACACTTCCTAAGAACGAGCAGTGGTATAGAAGGCATTAATTACGCATATGTTTACATTTGCCGTGGTGATGCGTATTTGTCGTTGTCACGAGCAGACAAAGCCTTGGCCGATTATCAAATGGCTGCCAAATTAGACACTCAGACCGTTGCGCCATTTCTTGCATTGGGTAATTTCTATGTTAATAGGAAAGACTACAAAAAAAGCATAGAGATGTACGAAAAGGGATTGCAGATCGACCCCCAAGACGATAATCTGATGATGAACATAGCCAATTCCTATTCAGCAATGGGAGAATATGCTAAGGCAGATGAATATTACGATAGGGCCTTGACCTTCAATCCTGACTTGGCAATGGCATACTATAATAAAGCAAGGCTTGCCATTGAAAAGAAAGATGATTTGTGGAAAGAGAAGAGTATGACATATCTTAATCATTGCATTAAGATTATGCCTTATTACTATCAGTCTAACATAAACAAGGCGGGCTTACTTCGTGAGGATAACAAAAACGCCGAGGCGGCAGAGGTGCTTACTAAGGTTATTGAAGCAACGCAGATCCCCGATTATGTCATGGCAATTCTCCAGCGTGGCATAGCATATAGGCTTCAAGGACTGATGCCGCAGGCTCTCAACGATTTTAACACCGTATTGCTGTATCAGCCCCACAACATACAGAATCTTTCGAATTTAGCCCAAACATATTTTGCAATGCGTTTTTTCAACGAAGCTATGCATTTTGCAGGGTTAGGATTGAAGGAAGCCAATAAACAGAATTGGCATCATTGTGATGTTGAGTTCTCTGAGGTCATAAACCGTATTAAGGCGATGGCAAGTTTCAATTCTGCCGAACAAGACAACACTTCTGATGACCCCACTCAGTAAAGACTAGATTAAAGTTGAGGCGAACTGGTGCAACGCAAACTAGATAACGAAAAATTCAAAAGGATTATAATATGGATAAAATAACAAGATTCAGAGCATATCAGTTAGGAGTAAAAGGTGCTTCTTTTTCACTAGCAGTAGATGATGACTTTACTCTGATAGAGGCAAGGTTAAACGATTGTAATAGAGCAAACGTATTCAATGAAATGCGAATTGCTGGAACGAAAAGCATATCGTTACTGCATATTACCAGTTGGGATGTAGACCATTGCAATCCTAAAGAACTTCATGACATCCTTTGTTGTCTAAAACCTCAAAGAATTCAATATCCAGGATATCAACCAGATTCAGATAAAGGCAGGGAATCGTTAAAGATGATAAGTGATTATCTTTATCAAAACCAAATTCTTGCTGGTGTCATTTCTCCAGAATATGTCAATTCATTGGAAGTTGGTGAGTCTGCAAAGTATTCAACAATTGTCTATAATCCAACCAAAGAATATGAAAAACATAATGACATGTCTATTGCGGCTATATTCAGAAAAGGTCGTTTTACAGTGTTAAGTTTAGGCGATTGTGAAAGCCCTGAGATAGCTAGCACCATAATGGATTGTGGTATTGCTAGTCGTGAAACTGATGTGATGCTTATGGCGCATCATGGAGCAGATAATGGGTTTACAACGGAGGAGTTCATAAGGAGAATATCTCCCAAAATAGCGATATGTGCCAGCGATTATGATAATCAGTATGATCATCCTCGTCAGGAAGTAAGAGAAATGCTTTATAATAATGGCGTGAGATTTTTTACAACTAAGACAGGAGACGTGCTTATTGTTTGTGATGTGGATAACAATGTACACGTTACCAATTATATAGGAAATGGAACGAAGGTGAGCTCCACCTTTGAATTTAGACCAAAATTCACAATCAAATAATGAATTCCGAAATAGCATTAGCATTGTCTGGAGGTGGTTATCGTGCTGCTATGTTCCATTTAGGTACTTTGAGTTATTTGAAACATGTCGCATTGCCTAATGGAAAATCCATTCTTGATGTTGTAAATACAATATCTACAATATCAGGAGGCTCAATAACAGGTTTGTGGTATATGATGAATTATTGCGGCTCTAATGATATAGAACAGAGTTTCAAAGATATGTTTTATATCTTACGTGATAAAGATTTGCCGAGGTCTGTACTGAATGCTTTTCTTGCTAAGGGAAATGAAAATACATCCTTGATAAAGGAGACTATAAAGTTTTATGATAAGATATTCTTTCATGATCAAACTTTTGGATTGTTGATGGAGAAAGTGGAGCATGGACACATTCATCATTTTAGTGCAAATGGAACAGATTTCTCTAACGGATTAGCATTTCGGTTCCAAGCTTCTCGTGCAATCGTGAATGCGGAACCTCAGTATAGGTATGGATTTATAGGGAATAACAAACATAATATACCAAGAGATGTAGCAAAGAAAATCAAGTTGTCTGAAATCTTGGCAGTGTCAAGTTGTTTCCCAGGAGGATTTGAACCTGTTGTTTTTCCAGATGATTTTGATTTTTACAACAGTAAACATTGCGAAGATTTTTGTAATGGTTGTAAGTCCTTTGATCTAATGGATGGTGGCATAGTCGATAATCAAGGTATTGAACCTATATTGCTGGCAAGTAAGCAAATGTCCTATGATACTCCTGAAGCGCTTGGAATGCCAGATTATCCCTGTCATGATTTGATAATCGTTTCAGATGTAGCATCTCCGACACTTTCGGAAGCGGATAACATAAATTTTAGTCTTCCTTTCAAGAAACAATCTTTTAACAGCATAAAAAATACGCTATTGGGGAGTTTTTCCATATTAATTGTGCTCTGTATTATAACTTTGATAGCTAGGCTTTATTTTATTAGTGGGATATTCTTTACTATTTCATTGTTATGCGGATGGTTAAGTTGTTCAGTTTATTGTATTCAAAATAAAATGACAGGGCTTTTGAGAACACTTCCTTTTGAATTTGATTTCGATTTGATAACGAACTTACGATTCGGCAAAATATACACTCTATTAAAGAATCGAACATTGTCACTCTTGACTTTGGCGCAATCTGTATTTATGAAGCCAATTCGCCAGATGCGTTATAAAGCTTTGTACGAAAATGCGTTTTGGCGGAATCGCTTGTTAAGTAACAATGTCAACGAACTTTCCTGTATGGGGTCGTGGAGATGGAAGAAAGATTATCCTGAAATATTAAGACCTTCTCAAGCGATTATCGACAATAGCAACAAAGCTTCTTCTATGGGAACGACTTTATGGTTTACAAAAGATGACAGAGAAAACGAAATTCCTGAGGCATTGCTTGCTTGTGGACAATATACAATCTGCATGAATTTGTTGGAGTACATCGAGAAGTTAAAGAAGGATATGTCGAATACAACAGACACACATAAACTTCTGTTGGGGTGTGAACAGCAATTGAAATCAGATTGGGAGCAATTTCAGTCTAATCCAAAATATCTTTCAAAATTAGTAACAGCATGAAACATTATACAAGATTTAGAGCGTATCAATTGGGTGAAAAAGGTGCATCATTTTCTATAAGTGTTGATCAATACTTTATTTTAATTGAAGCTCGTTATAACTCAGTAAGCAAGCCCCATGTTATTTATGAAATGGGACTAAGTGGTGTTGCCCATATAGATGTTCTTCATATCACAAGTTGGGATGAAGATCATTGTAAGCCAACTGAATTAGAAGATATAATCAGAGAATTAGGTCCTTCTGTAATAGAATGTCCTGGTTATGCCCCACATACAATTACAGGTTTAATGTCTTTGTCTTTAATATTGAAATCTGGTTGCAAAGTAGTTCGGGTTACTCCGTCAATTGTAAAAAATCAGATTTTTTCTCGTTTAGTTGGTAGAGATTTGTTCTATGGACCGATTAACATAGAAGAAGGCTCAACATCTAATAATATGTCCGTAATAAAGTTGTTTAGAATTGGAAGTTTCCAAGTGTTGAGCTTGGGAGATTGTGAGGATTCAGACATTGCGGATGAACTTGTGAAAAATGAGGTAATCACAAAAGAAGTTGATATTCTCATTTTGGCACATCATGGGGCAGACAACGGATTCACAACTACAGACTTTCTGAAAGCAGTCAATCCAAGAGTTGCAATATGTGCTTGTGATTGGGATAATATGTATTCTCATCCGTCAGATAAAGTGCGTTCTATGTTGTCAAATCTTGGAATTAAGTATTATTCAACCAAAGCTGGAGATATTATTGTTCAGAGTATTGATAAATAT
>ERZ1026780.2443-NODE-2443-length-10870-cov-5.186778_pt1 | contig 10870 bp, 10 predicted proteins | sample MGYA00380126_ERZ1026780 | MGnify/ENA primary metagenome ERZ1026780 (study PRJEB33269, sample SAMEA4719762) | human gut metagenome | biome: human-associated habitat; feature: organic feature; material: feces | place: Cameroon | collected 2013-10 ... | reverse complement strand
CCCCAGAATGTGGCCGCTGGCGAGGTGGTGAAGTCTCCCATGCCGGGCAACATTCTGAAGATCCCCGTCTCTCTGGGCCAAAAGGTGGAGGAGGGCCAGGTGCTGGTGCTGCTGGAGGCCATGAAGATGGAAAACGAGATCGTGGCGCCCAAGGCGGGCACCGTGGTGCAGATCCTGACCTCCAAGGGCGCTGTGGTGGAGACCAACACGCCGCTGGTGGTCATTGGCTAAGGAGGGACCTATGGACATACTCGGTACCCTTCTGAAGCTCTGGAACGAATCCGGCTTTGCGGCCTTCTTTATGGAGGGCGGCTGGAAGAATCTGATTATGATCATCATCGCCTTCGTGCTGCTCTATCTGGGCATCGTGAAGAAATTCGAGCCGCTGCTGCTGTGCGGCATCGCCTTTGGCTGCCTGCTGAGCAATCTGAGCTATTTTGTTGCCGTGGGCGGGGCCAACGCCATGTATCATCCGGAGCTTTGGGCAGACTTTCTCAATGAAGCCAGCCCCTACTACCATAGCTACGGGCATATATTGGCCAACGCCGGGCTGTTGGATGTGTTTTATATCGGCGTCAAGGCTGGCATCTATCCCTCGCTGATCTTTATGGGCGTGGGCGCCATGACGGATTTTGGCCCCATGATCGCAAACCCCAAGAGCATGCTCATGGGAGCCTCCGCCCAGCTGGGCGTTTTCGTGGCCTTCTTTGGCGCGGTGATGCTGGGCTTTACCGGACCGCAGGCGGCGGCCATTGGCATCATCGGCGGCGCAGACGGCCCCACGGCCATCTATCTGACCACCAAGCTTGCGCCGGAGCTGCTGGGCCCCATCGCCATCGCCGCTTATTCCTATATGGCGCTGATCCCGCTGATCCAGCCTCCGCTGATGAAGCTGTTCACCACGGAGGAGATGCGCCGAGTGAAAATGGAGCAGAGCCGCGAGGTCTCCAAGACAGAGAAGATTATCTTTCCCATGGTGGTCTCAGCCTTCGTGATCCTGCTGCTGCCCTCCACGGCGCCGCTGATCGGCTGCCTGATGCTGGGCAACCTGTTCCGGGAGTGCGGCGTGACGGACCGTCTGTCCGATACCGCACAGAACGCGCTGATGAACATCATCACCATCTTCCTCTCCACCTCCGTGGGCGCGACCATGAGCGGAGAGAATTTCCTGAGCCTGGACACCATTAAGATCATTCTGCTGGGTCTGGTGGCCTTCGGCATCTCCACCGTCGGCGGTCTGCTGGGCGGCGTCGTCATGTATTACGCCTCCGGAAAGAAGATCAATCCGCTGATCGGCTCTGCCGGCGTCTCCGCCGTACCCATGGCAGCCCGGGTCTCTCAGGATGTGGGCCGCAAGTATAATAAGACCAACTTCCTGCTGATGCACGCCATGGGCCCCAATGTGGCCGGCGTTATCGGCTCCGCCATCGCCGCAGGCTTTTTGCTCTCGGTATTCGGCGGCTGAACCAGTCCAGACATAAAACAAGGCCGCTCCCCAGAGGGAGCGGCCTCAGCTTGTCGAAAAAGGCTGCAGAAGGGAGACGCTCCGTAAGGAAGTTGTCTCCCTTTGGTTTTGTCGTCAGCCGGAATTTGGATTTATAGGAAAAACAATCATATTGAAGGATTACGGTAGGAGCAAAAAATAGTAAATAATGATTTTATTTTCTGTATAATAAGAAATATAATTTTACCAAGAATAATTTTTGTAAGGCAAATAATTCTTTGAAAGGATGAAAGGCTATGCCACAACATGAATTTATTACAAAGCAACTAATAGATAAAGGTTGGTCAGAAGATAGAAAATACTGTGTTACCGACGAGCAAGGAAATAAATTTTTGCTTCGTGTTTCTCCGATTGAACAGTATGACAGGAAGAAAAGCGAATATGAACTTATGGGTCAGGTAGCAGCTCTCGGTGTACCAATGTGCCGCCCCTTAGAGTTCGGAACATTTGATGAAGGAGTTTATTCTATTCAAACTTGGATAGATGGCATTGATGCAGAAGAAAATATACATAATTTAACAAACCAAGAACAGTATTCTTATGGTTTTGAAGCGGGAAAAATACTAAAAGAAATTCATAAAATCCCCGCTCCGAAAGAAATAGAAGATTGGGAAATCTATTTTAATCGTAAAGCAGACCACAAAATCAAGATGTATGAAGACTGTCCTGTCAAGTACGAAAATGGGCAAGCCTTCATTGATTACATTAACGCTCACAGATATTTGCTCAGCGGTCGCCCTCGAACCTATCAGCACGGAGATTACCATATCGGCAATATGATGATAGGGAATGATAAGCGACTCTACATCATTGATTTTAATAGAAATGACTTCGGAGATCCGTGGGAAGAATTTAACCGCATTGTGTGGTGCGCTCAAGCTACCCCTTTGTTTGCAACCGGAATGGTAAACGGATACTTCAGCAATGATGTACCAATTCCGTTTTGGGAGTTGCTCGCACTTTATATTAGCAGTAATACTTTATCTTCTGTGCCTTGGGCAATTCCTTTTGGGCAGAGCCAAATTCAAGTAATGATAAATCAAGCAAAAGATGTACTAAGCTGGTATGAGAATATGACGAAATCCATTCCGACTTGGTACAAAGGAGTTATTATAATAAATAATACGAAGCATTTGCCGTCGTGTCCACAGGGATAGCAAGCATCGGATTATGACACCACAATCCGCGAAAAAAGCGAAATACAAATCATTGGAGTCCCTTCCTTACGGAGGGTGCCCCAATTGCAGGCTTTTTCCTATGGGATGTTTTTTCACGGACATGTGCCGGGAAAAAACACCGTAACCCGCCAAATTTTCGCAAAAATTTGGCGAAACCGGCCCGCAGGCCGGAGTCACGGCCCTTCTGGGCCGCGCCGCGAGTGCGGCGTATGGCGCGGGAGCCCGTAGTTCGGGCGACCAGAGCCTATCAAATAAAATGGGGCCCCGCAAAACTCGTTTTGCGGGAAGAAAAACCCAGCGAAGCGGTTTTTCGACAGTCTCCAAGGCCGCTCCCCCGGGGGAGCGGCCTTTTGCCTGTTTCTTTCTTCTGTTTATTCCGCCGGCACTGCGGTCACATAGGGCCGCAGCCGGGCCAGGATGCCCGGGCCGATGCCCTCTACCGCCTGAAGCTCGCCAACGGAGGAAAAGGGGCCGTGGGTCTCCCGGTAGGCGAGGATCCGCTGGGCCAGCGCTTCGCCGATGCCCGGAAGGGTCTCCAGCGCAGCCTGATCGGCGGTGTTCAGATCCAGCAGCGCGCCGGTCTCCGCCGCCGTAAACTCCGGGGCAAAGGTCACAAGCGGCGGCAGAGCGCTCCCTTCGGCCGGCCGGGGCGGGAGCCGTCCGCCGGTGAGCCGGAAAAAGCGCAGCGCACCCAGCCCTGCCGTCAGCAAAAGGGCGCAGCACGCCAAAAGCAGCCTCCGCTTCATGGAAACGCCCCCCGTTTCTGAAAGAATTTTGAAAATTTTTCCCTGCCCCCGCAAGATGGTTGCAAAGCATCCCGGGATTTGCTAAAATAATACCACAAATCAAGTGAAAACAACACAGGGAGAGGTCGAAATGGTGAAAAAAATAATTTGTCTTCTGTTTGCAGCCGTTTTGCTGGCGACGCCTGCCCTTGCGGCCACCGCTCCCGAGCATCCGGTGGCGGCCAAGGGAGCCATTCTGTATGAGCTGAACACAGATACCGTCCTGCTGGAGCAGGACGCCGACGCCCGGCTCTATCCGGCCAGCACCACCAAGCTGATGACGGCGCTGGTGGCGATGGAATACGGAAATCCGGAGGATATCATCACCGTGCCCGCGGAGGCGGTGGACGGCCTGTTTGAGCTGGGCAGCGCCAGCTACCTGCTGGCGGGGGAGGAGATCTCCTTCATGGACCTGATGGAATATATGCTCATCGCCTCCGGTAACGACGCGGCCAACGCCATGGCCATCCATATCTCCGGCAGCATCAGCGCCTTTGCGGACCTGATGAATAACCGGGCGCAGGAGCTGGGCTGCACCAATACCCATTTCGTCAATCCCCACGGGCTCCACGACGAGGAGCACTATACCTCCGCCCGGGATCTGCTGCGCATCGCCAAGGCTGCCATGGAGAATCCCACCATTGCGGAGATCGTGGCCAAGGACGAGGTCGTCCTGCCCATCACCAACAAGCACCCCCAGACCACCACAAAATACACCACCAACTATCTGATCTCTCGCAAGAGCACCCGGGAATATTACTACGAGGGCGCCATCGGCATCAAGACAGGCACTACCACGCCGGCGGGGCTTTGTCTGGTGGCCGCCTGCGTCAAGGGCGATTATACCTATTACACCGTGGTCCTGGGCGCGGAGAAGGGGGAAAACGGCGAGCGGAACCAGTTTATCGAGACGGCGAAGCTCTTTGATTACGGCGCGGAAAACTTTTCCCAGCAGGTGATGCTCAGCAGCAGCGAGCCCATCGCGGAGGTGCCGGTGCGGCTGTCCAACGAGAAGGACAGCGTTGTGGTGACGCCCAGCGAGAACATCACGGCCATGCTGCCCAACGCCTTTGAGACTTCGGACCTGACCATGAAGTATACCGTGGAGGAGAGCGTGGCCGCGCCGGTGCAGGCCGGCGATGTTCTGGGCAAGCTCACCGTCTCCTACGAGGGCAAGACCTGGCAGCTGGATCTGGTGGCCTCCTCCGACGCCGCCCGCTCCACCGTCCTGTATATTCTGGATCGGATCACCGGCTTTTTTGCCAGCACCGCCTTTAAGATCATCGTGGCGTCGATCGTGGCGCTGATCGTGATCCTGGTGGTCTATGTGATCCTGGTGAACCGCCGCCGGGCGAAGCGCCGCCGCCGGAGACAATAAGAAGGCAAAGGGAACAGAGCATCTGAGCCGGCGCTTGCCGGCTTTTTTCCGGAAGGAGGAAGCGCACCATGAACATGAAGCCCATCAATGAAAACTATTCCGTCACCCCCATGCGCACCGAGGTGTTCCGCCAGCTGGAGCGGGCCATTCTCAGCGGCGATCTTTCGCCGGGGACAAGCCTTACCGAGGTGAAGCTCTGCGGCGAGATGGGCGTCTCCCGGACGCCGGTGCGGGAAGCGCTGATGCAGCTGGAGCTGGAGGGCCTGGTCAAGACCACCCACAACAAGGGCGCGGTGGTGGTGGGCATCTCCGAACGGGATGTGGACGATATCTATACCATCCGGGTCCGCATCGAGGGTCTGGCGGCCCGGCGGGCGGCGGAAAACATCACCATGGGAGAGCTGGAGGAACTGCAGGAGATCGTGGAGCTGCAGGAGTTTTATGTGGGCCGGGGCGATAATCTGCAGGTCTGGAATCTGGACAACCGGTTCCACGAGCTGGTCTATGAGGGCTGCCGCAGCCGGCCGCTGAAGCAGATCCTTTCCCTGTTCCACAATTACATCCAGAAGGCCCGGGAGGCCACCGTCCGTCAGGGACGGGCCGCCGCTTCCACCCAGGAGCACCGGGAGATCGTGAACGCCATCGCCCGCCACGACCCGGACGAGGCGGAGCGGCTCATGGCCGTTCATGTTCAAAATGCCAGAAACAGCTTTTTTGAGCTCATCGAATGACGGAGGCACAGGAGTGGAAGATAAGACCAATGTGATGCGGATGCTGGAGCAGGCCGGCGTTGCCTATACGCCCCACAGCTACCCTCATGGCAAGGAAGCGGTGGACGGGGTCACGGTGGCCCGGCTGCTGGGGCTGGATCCCCAGCGGGTCTTCAAAACGCTGGTGACCCGGGGCGCCTCCGGCGGCTTCTGCGTTTTCGTGCTTCCGGCAGAGGCCTCGCTGGACCTGAAAAAGGCCGCCCGTGCGGCGGGAGAGAAGAGCGTGGAGCTGCTCCATGTGGCGGAGCTTCAGAAGATCACCGGCTATGTGCGGGGCGGCTGCTCGCCCATCGGCATGAAAAAGCAGTTCCCCACCTTTTTTGAGGAGACGGCGGTGCTGATTGATACGATCCTTGTCTCTGCCGGGCGCATCGGCACGCAGGTGGAGGCCAATGGAGAGGCGCTTGCCGCCCTGTGCGGCGGGACCTTTGCCAGCCTGACGGCGGACTGAGGGGGGAGGACCTATGATCGAAACGATACTCTGGGATGTGGATGGCACGCTGCTGGATTTTGCCGCGGCGGAGGCCGCGGCCATCCGCCGGCTGTTTGCCGAGCATGGACTGGGAGACTGCACGGAGGAGATGCTGCGGCGCTATTCCGCCACCAACAAGCGATGGTGGGAGCGGCTGGAGCGGGGCGAGGTCACCCGGATGCAGGTCCTGGAGGGCCGCTTCCGGGAATTCTTTACCGCCGAGGGGCTGGATGCTTCCCTGGCGCCGGCCTTTAACGAGCGCTATCAGATCTGTCTGGGAGATACTATCGTTTATCGGGACGACAGTCTGGCCATCGTCCGCGCCCTGCGGGGCCGGGTGCGGCAGTATGCGGTGTCCAACGGGACGGTGGTGGCCCAGGAGAAAAAGCTTCGGCTGTCCGGCTTGGGCGCGCTGATGGACGGCGTGTTCCTCTCCGAGGAGCTGGGGGTGGAAAAGCCCGACCCGGCCTTTTTTGACCGGGTGTTTTCTGCCATTGGCCCGGTAGACCGGCAGACCGTACTTATCGTGGGCGATTCCCGCACCAGCGATATTCGGGGCGGTCTCAACGCCGGCATCCGTACCTGCTGGTATGCGCCGGAGGGCGGCGCGGAGGAGGACGGTATGCAGGCAGATCATGTGATCCGGGATCTGCACGAGATCTTCGCGCTTCTCTGAGCGTGTGCGGCCCTTTGGGCCGCTTTTTTACGGGAAATCGTTGACATGTCAACTGGGTTGGTAGTATACTTTCGGACGGAGATGATCGTATGATGGATGATATTCGGCAGTGCTTCCGGCGGATCCACCGCTGGGCGCAGTGCTATGTGCAGCGCCACACCCGGGAGACGGGCCTGACGCCTGCACAGATCGAGGCCCTGCGGCACATCGTATACCATAAGACCATGAGCCAACAGGAACTGGTGGAGGATATGGGCATCGACAAGGCCGCCGTTACCCGAATCGTGGCGGCACTGGAGCGGGAGGGATATCTTTGCCGCTGCCCGGACCCCCGGGACGGCCGGGCCAAGCTGATCCATTCCACAGAGAAGGCCATCCATATCAAGGACGATGTGGCGGCACTGGAAAATGAATACTACGACTGGCTGCTGCAGGGGCTTTCCCCGGAGGAACGGGAGAGCTTTGAGCGGCAGCTTCGCCGGTTGATGCAGCGGGCCAGAGAGGGCCGCCGCTGCTGCTACAGCCAGATCCACGGGGAGGACGGGAACCAATGCAGCTGATCGTCCGCTATGTGCGGCCCTATTTCAAGCGCATGGGCCTGGGCCTGCTGGTGAAGTTCACCGGCACCATCATGGATCTGCTGCTGCCCTATATCCTGGCCCATATCATTGACGATGTGACGCCGCTGCAGGATATGGGGCTGGTGGTGCGGTGGGGCTTTGTGATGCTGCTCTGCTCCTTTCTGGCCATCGCAGGCAATGTGATCGCCAACCGCATGGCCTCCCGGGTGGCGCGGGACACCACCCGCCGCCTGCGCCACGATCTGTTCCGGAAGATCTCCTATCTTTCCAACCGGCAGATCGACGATTTCACCGTCCCAAGCCTGGTCTCCCGTATGAGCACGGACACCTACAATATCCATCGGATGGTGGGCATGATGCAGCGCATGGGCATCCGTGCGCCCATTCTGGTGCTGGGCGGCGTGGGCATCACGCTGTTTCTGGATCCGGTGCTGGCGCTGGTGCTGACGGCCATGCTGCCCGTGATCCTGCTGATCGTGTATGCCGTTTCCCGGGAGAGCATCCCCATGTTTGACCGGCTGCAGCAGGCCGTGGACCGGATGGTCCGGGTGGTGCGGGAAAACGCCTCCGGCGTTCGGGTCATCAAGGCGCTGAGCAAAACGGAGGATGAAAAGGCCCATTTCGATCAGGTCAACCGGCAGGTGATGCAGGCGGAAAACAGGGCCAACAATGTGATGGCTCTCAGCAAGCCCGCCATGAACCTGACACTGAACCTGGGGCTGGTGCTGGTGGTGCTGGTGGGCGCGGTGCGGGTAAACCGGGGTCTCAGCAGCCCGGGCACCATCACGGCCTTTCTCACCTATTTCACCATCATTCTGAACGCCATGATGTCTGTGACGCGGGTGCTTACCATGTGGAGCAAGGCGCTGGCTTCCGCCGGGCGCATCGAAGAGGTGCTGTCTGCGCCGGAGGAGCTGCAGCCCCAGGCGCTGCCCCAGCGGGACGAAACGGCGCATATTGTGTTTGAAAATGTCAACTTTTCGTATAACGGGACGAAAAATAGCCTTTTCGGAATCAATTTTACCCTGAATCACGGGGAAAGTCTGGGCGTCATCGGCCCCACCGGCGCCGGCAAAAGCACGCTGGCCAAGCTGCTGCTGCGGTTTTATGATGTGTCGGAGGGGCAGATCCGAGTGGACGGAAGGGATGTGCGGAGCTTTGATCTGCAGGAGCTGCGGGAAAAATACGGCGTAGTGTTCCAAAACGATCTGCTGTTCCGCAAATCCGTGGGAGAAAACATCCGCATCGGCCGGAGCATCTCCACCCAGCGGCTGCTGCAGGCGGCAAAGGACGCCCAGGCGCTGGATTTCGTGGAGCAAGCCGGAGGCCTTGACACCCCGCTGGAGGCAAGGGGCGCAAACCTTTCCGGTGGGCAGAAGCAGCGGCTGCTCATCGCCCGGGCGCTGGCAGGACGGCCGGAGATCCTCATTCTGGACGACAGCTCCTCCGCGCTGGATTACCGCACCGATGCCGCCCTGCGGCAGGTGATCCGGCAGGACTATGGAGATACCACCACCGTTATCATCGCCCAGCGGGTCAGCTCCGTCCGCGCCTGCGACAGGATCCTGGTCCTGGAGGAGGGCCGCATGGCGGGCTTCGGCACCCATGCGCAGCTGATGGCGAGCTGCCCGCTTTATCGGGAGATCAGCCATCTGCAGATGGGAGAGGAGGACGCATGAAAACGAAAAAGACTTCCACCCTCCGCCGGCTGTGCGTCTATCTGCTGCAATATAAATGGCTGCTTCTGCTGGCGCTGGCGCTGACGGTGGGCTCCAATCTGTTTGCGCTCATCGGGCCGGCCCTGTGCGGCAGGGCCATCGATCTGGCGGAAATGGGGCCGGGAAAGGTGGATCTGCCCGCCGTGGAGCGCTATGCGCTGTGGATGACGCTGTTTTATGTGGCGTCGGCAGTGATGACCTATCTGCTGAATGTTTTGATGATCGTCATTTCCCGCAAGGTCACCTACTGGATGCGGCGGGATATGTTCCGGCGGCTGGCGGATCTGCCGGTGGGCTATTTCGACAGCCACCCGGTGGGCGATATCATCAGCCGCATTTCCTACGATACCGACACCATCAACGGCTCTCTGAGCACCGATCTGGTGCAGATCTTTGCCAGCGTCATTACGGTGGCGGGGTCGCTGATCATGATGCTGCGCATCGCGCCGAAGCTGGTGCTGGTCTTTGTGGTGACGGTGCCCCTGTCCATGCTCATCACCCGGAGGATCAGCAAAAAGACCCATCCCCTGTTCCGTCTGCGGTCCCGCCGGCTGGGGGAGCTCAACGGCTTTGCGGAGGAGATGATCTCCGGGCAGAAGACGCTGAAGGCCTACTGTCAGGAGGAAAACACCCTCTCCGAGCTGGACGAATACAACGAACGGGCCGTGGAGGCCTATTATCAGGCAGAATATCATGTGGCGGGCATGGGGCCCTCCACCAACTTTATCAATAACCTTTCGCTGACGCTGATCTCCGTCTTCGGCGCCATGATGTATATGGCCGGGGGCATCACCGTGGGCAATATCAGCTCCTTCGTGCTTTACAGCAGGAAGTTCAGCGGGCCGATCCGGGAGGTGGCAGACATCTTCAACGAGCTGCAGTCCTCCGTGGCGGCGGCAGAACGGGTCTTCCGCATCATGGACGAGCAGCCGGAGCCGCCGGATCCGGCAGACGCCCGGCCGCTGGGCCCGGTGCAGGGGGCGGTGGAGCTGGAGCATATCTCCTTTGGCTATACGCCGGGGCGGCCGGTGCTCCACGACCTGAGCCTGCAGATCCGGCCGGGGCAGCTCATCGCCATCGTCGGCCCCACGGGCGCGGGAAAGACCACGCTGATCAATCTGCTCATGCGCTTTTATGATATGGACGGCGGAAAAATGCGCGTGGACGGAAGAGACTGCGCCGGCGTCACCCGGAGCAGCCTGCGGCTGGCCTATTCCATGGTGCTGCAGGATACCTGGCTGTTTTACGGCAGCATTTATGACAACATCGCCTATGGCCGCCCCTCCGCCACGCGGGAGGAGGTGGAGGCTGCCGCGCGGGCGGCCCATATCGACGGCTTTATCCGCAGCCTGCCCCAGGGCTACGACACGATCCTGACCGACGACGCGGCCAACATCTCCAAGGGGCAGAAGCAGCTTTTGACCATCGCCCGGGCCATGCTGATGGACAGCCCCATGCTGATCCTGGACGAGGCCACCTCCAATGTGGACACCCGCACGGAGCTGCTGGTGCAGCAGGCCATGCGGGAGCTGATGCGGGATAAGACCTGCTTCGTGGTGGCCCACCGGCTCTCCACCGTGCGCCATGCAGACCGGATCCTGGTGGTGCGGGACGGCGACATCGTGGAATCCGGCGTTCATGCGGAGCTGATGGCCAAAAAAGGCTTTTATTGGGAGCTGTATCAGGCGCAGTTTGCATGATTTGGGATTTTTCCGCCAAACTACCCTCAGGGAGGCGGGAGCATGATCTGGATCGCTTGTGAAAACACATCAGACGAGGGCTGGCTGCGCCGGCTGCTGCGGCAGCGG
>ERZ1026780.2439-NODE-2439-length-10884-cov-9.938591_pt1 | contig 10884 bp, 5 predicted proteins | sample MGYA00380126_ERZ1026780 | MGnify/ENA primary metagenome ERZ1026780 (study PRJEB33269, sample SAMEA4719762) | human gut metagenome | biome: human-associated habitat; feature: organic feature; material: feces | place: Cameroon | collected 2013-10 ... | reverse complement strand
ACGATGGATGAAGACGTCAAGACCGGTAAGAAAGGCATCACCCTTTCGATGGCTCGCATTGGTTGGGAATTCTTTGTCATTTCTCCTTTCACCGGTTATAAGATGTAAAAGGGCATACGTCCTTATAGACGCGTCGCAAGGCGCGTCTTTTTTGTTAAGACTCAATAAAGAAAAAACGATGAAAAAAGAGCGTTTCCTTTTCATGCATTCGTCAAATCATCTATTCCCCAATCGATATAACAAAAAGTGGCAAACGTAAAAGAGACTCAACACCCCTTAAGGTCAAAATAGCATCTCCGCCATGAAATTTATTGTGGTTTTTTCATGTTTTTTCAAAATGTGATGATTTAAAAACGCATCTATCTAACAACTTTCGATATAGCAAATAACGTCCTAAAACAATTAAGATTTTGTATACGAAGCCGACAATCCGTTTCTTTAGAAATGTGACCTTCAAGAAAGGAAGATAAAACACCTTTATGGAGATTCACCAAAAAGTAAGCGCTTCCTTCTTATGCAAGAACGCTTCCTAAGCGATTCACTCGGCTCATATAGAGAACAACAAAGGAGAGATTATGAACAAGAAAATCATGCTCATCGCTTCAAGCGCCCTTACGTTCAGCCTTATGGGTTGCGCTACGACCACCCCGCCTAACGCGGAGCAAATCGACAAGACGAAAACGCAAATCTTCGTCAACAACTACGATGGCGGTTATGGCTCCGAATGGCTTAGTAAAATCAAGAGCCGCTTCGAAGAGCTTCATAAAGATGATGTGATCGAAGAAGGGAAGAAAGGCGTCCAAGTTTATATCAACAACAAGAAGCAAACGGCAGACGCGGTCGCTCCCAACATCTTAACGGGCCGCGACGAAGTCTATTTCACTGAACAATCCTCCTATTATTCCCTAAAGAGCCAAGGCGTTTTAGGGGACATCACCGATGCTCTTAGCGATAAGCTCGATGAATATAACGAAACGCGTTCTATTCTCGACAAAATGACCAAAGAGCAAAAAGACTTCTTTGGCATCAGCGAAAAAGATGGTCAAATCCACTACTACGCACTCCCTCACTATAGCGGCTACTTCGGTCTTACCTATAACGTCGACCTCTTCGATGAGAAGGGCTTCTATTTTGCGATGACGCCAACCGGCGACAAATTAGCGGATAAATTCGTTAGCAAAAAGAACATCAAGAAATCCTTAGGCCCCGATGGCGTATCTGGGACAAACGATGATGGCCTCCCAACGACCTATGATGAATTCTTCGAACTTTGCAAATATATCGATAACCGTGGTTGCACCCCTTTCCTTAGCAATGGCAAAAACTCCAGAGATTACTTGAACCTTTTGGTCAATTCCCTTGCCACCAACTATGAAGGCAAAGACGAGATGAGCAAAGTCTTCACTTGCGACGGCGAAGTCAAAACCCTTGCCACCATTAAGGATGGCGAACTCGTGATGGACGAGAATCCAACCACCCTTAGCATCAAAACAGGATACGAAACCTCCCGTATGGCTGGCAAATACTATGGCATCAAGTTCCTCCGCACGATCGTTGAGAATAGCGCTTACCACAACGACAAGATGACCAACACCGGTTATAGCCATATGGATGCCCAAAGAGACTTCCTTTATGCCGGATACGATGGCACGACCAATCCTATCGCCATGATTAGCGATGGTATTTGGTGGCAAAACGAAGCCAAAGCCGTCTTCACCCAAATGGTCGATAGCAAAGGTGAGTCCTTTAGTGCCGCCAATAGAAAGTTCGCATTCATGCCTCTTCCTCAACCCACCAAAGAAAAAGCGGAATCCACCAAGAAAACCACTCTTTACGATCACCTTTTCACCTTCTGCTTCATGAAATCGAATGTCGCTCAAGCAAAGCAGCCGATCGTCAAAGAGTTCATTAAATTCTGCAATACCGACCTTTCGCTTCAAGAATTCACCGTCACCACGAACACACCGAAAGCGCTCGATTACCCAATGAGCGAAGAAGACCTGAGCCAAATGACCAACTATGGCCGTTCCCTTTACGAAAGAAAGGCGGCCAGTGATATCGTCTATCCTTATGCGAGCTCTTCCTTATTCGCCAATAACCAAAGCCGCTTCCACACCAACGATCAATACTACACCAAGGTGAATAGCAAAGATAACCAATACGTCATCACCGGTTTAGTGGACCTCAATTACAGTGCCGAAACCTATTTCTCTGGCATGTACACCTATTGGAAGAGTGAATGGGGACGCATGCAAGGCGTTAACGACTAAGTCGACCAATCACTAAAGCCATGACTCTCAGTGCGAAAAAGAAAAAATTCGACGGGAATTTGCTCTTCTACGTTTTGATGATGGCCTTCCCCGTCCTTCAATTTGCCGTTTTCTATATCGGCGTTAACGCGAGAAGCTTCCTTTACGCCTTCCAAAAGATTGACATCAAGTCTGGCACAGTCACTTGGACGATGGAAGCGCTTAAGAACGCCTTGGGTAAGATGATGGAACCCACTCTCTTAACGACCTTCGGCACTTCTTTCCTCGCCTTCTTCTTAACTTACGCGATTGGCACCATCCTTGCTCTCTTGTTCAGCTACTTCATCTTTAAGAAGCTTCCAATGAGTAACTTCTTCAAGGTGATGCTCTTCTTGCCTTCGATTCTCTCGGCTATTGTTACCGTTACCATCTACCAAAACTTCGTGGAAACGGCAATCCCAGCCATCCATAGTTCGATCTTCCATCAAACGATTGCCGGCCTTATTCAAAATCCCGACACTCGTTTTTGGACCATCATCTTCTATAACATCTTGGTGAGTTTTGGGACCAATGTCCTTATGTATAGCAATGCCATGAGTGGCCTAAGCACCGAGATCATTGAAGCGGCCAAGATTGATGGGGCCAATAATTGGCAAGAATTCTTCCATATCGTCTTGCCGGGCATCTTCCCCACCATCACGACCTTTGCTGTCACAAGCGTCGCCTCGATCTTCGTAAGCCAGCTTAACCTCTTCTCTTTCTTTAGCGTTCAAGCGCCAGAAGGCGTCCAAACCTATGGCTATTATCTCTATGTCCAAACGGTGAACGCCAAAAGCGAAGCGGAATATCCGATTATTTGCGCTATCGGGCTCTTCTTGACGATTGTCGCCGTCCCCTTGACTCTTATCGTCAAGCGTCTCTTAGAGAAATTTGGACCCTCGGAGGACTAACGAATGCAAATGAATATTTGGCGACGGCCAGTGGCCAAAAAGAAGGAGAAAATCACACCGCTAAGCATCGTGATCATCATCTTTTTAATCCTTTATTGTTTGGCCATCCTTACCCTCCTTCTTTGGGGATTTATGTCCGCATTCAAGGATAACAACACCGACTTTGCGATTAATCCAATCGGCTTCCCGATCCAATGGGTGACGGATAACTTCCAAAACGTCTTTAACCAATTCTACATTCCAATCGAAAGCGAAGCCGGTACGGCCTATGTCATGCTGCCACAGCTCTTCCTTTATGGCTTCCTCTATGCGCTTGGATGCGCTTTTGCAGCGACCATCGTCCCTTGCATCACCGGCTATCTATGCGCCAAATTCAATTACAAGTTCTCGAAACTCATCTATCTCATCGTCGTTATCGCGATGATTCTTCCAATCGTCGGAAACTTACCAGCCGAAATCAGCATGGCAAAGACATTCGGTCTCTTCGATCAAATATGGGGTATGTGGATACTGAAGGCGAACTTCCTAGGGCTCTACTTCATTGTCTTCTATAACTACTTCAAGGCGCTTCCAAACGCCTATATCGAAGCGGCCAAGATCGATGGCGCGAGCAATATGCGCATCTTGCTCCAACTCATTCTTCCGATGGTGCGTCCTCTCTTCTTCACCGTCATGCTCATCAACTTCATCAACTTCTGGAATGACTACCAGGTTCCACTCATTTATTTGGAACACTATCCGACGATTGCGGTCGGCATGTTCAATATGGCCACGACCAATCTCAATCAATTGTCCAACATACCAGCTCGTATGGCCGCGGCATGCCTGATGCTAACGCCCGTACTCATCATCTTCTTGGCTTTCCACAAAAAGCTACTTGGCAACTTAACCATGGGAGGTATCAAAGGTTAATATGACAAAAACAAAACGCATTCTCATTTTGCCGGCTCTCTTGACCTTGTCTTTTGCCGGCATCGCCGGCAAGGGTATGTGGCTAACGCCCAAAATGCAAGGCGAAACGCTTCTTCAAGAGGAATACAAGATCAACACCTTATTCAAACTTCCGACGTTGGAAAAAGATGGTATCACTTACGACGCCACAATCGAATTCCCAAGTGGCGCTACCTATTTCGAATCCGAAGTGCTTTTGACGGAAGTGGGCGTTTATACCCTTCACTTCACCGCCGAAAAGGATGGCAAATTCTATAGCGAGGAACAGACCTTCCTTGTTCGTTCCCCTTACGTCGGCTTTAGTGGCACGAAATCCTTCTCGAGCTTCGAAAATAGCGAAAGAACCTATAACCACGAAGGACTCTTTGTCTCTTTGGCGGAGGGCGAAACGCTCACCTTTAACGACAAGATCGATCTCAGCAAAGGCGGCGACATCATTAGCTTTTATGTCGCTCCCTCGATGCTTGGGAACATGGATTTCTCGGAGCTTTATATTACCATTACCGAAGTCGCCAATCCGAAGAACGCGATAACCGCTCGCGCCAAAGCCTCGGGTGAAGGCGTTAATAACCCTTACACCTATTGGGCCGTGAAGGCGGGCGAACAACAGCTCACGGGTCTCGAAGTCTTAAATGGCAAAGAAAACCTTCATATCAATAATGACTTCGGTACCTCTGCACTCCATAGCTTCTATGGCCTTTATCCAGGTTACCCAACCGTGAAGGCGGGCGACGCCAAACTCACACTAAGCTATAACAAGAGCGAGAACGCCGCATATGGGAATACCATGAAGATTGCCGATTTCGATGACCCGAAATTCTTCACCCGTCTTTGGGATGGATTTGCTTCGGATTTGGTGACAGTGAGTATTTCCGCCAAGGGCTATAGTGGCTCTAGCGCGACCTTTGTTGTCACAAGTCTTTTGGGAAAAGACCTTTCCAAAGAGACGATTATCGATACCAAGGGTCCTGAAATCACGGTGGATTTCCCTTATACGAAGACCCCTATGGCGAAAAAAGGATATCGTTATCCCATCTTTAAAGCGACCGCGCTAGACGAAGAAGATGGCGAATGTAGCGTGAAAACGAGAGTCTATTACAACTATGGCTCGGATAAGAGCACCCTCGTCGAAATCGTCGACAATTCCTTCTTGGTCTCACAAAAAGGCGTCTATGGCATCGTTTATGAAGCTAAAGACAAAATGGGAAACGTCTCTAAGAAAGTGATCCTTGTTTCGACCGACGAAGCAATTCCCCCGCTTGATGTGAAAGCGCCAATAGACACCATTACTTCGCTTAAACAAGGTGAAATCTATAACTTCCCAAAGATGATTGTCGAAGGAGGAAGTGGAAACAAAGAGACCTCTTTCGAAGTCTATCTCAATAACGAGAAGTACGTTTCCGAAAAGGAAGGCTTCATTCCAAAGGATATCGGAACTTATGAGATCGTCTCTAAAACAACCGATATCATCGGGCAAACAAAAGAAGTCCGTTATAACCTTGAAGTAGCCGCCAACGATGGTGCCGTCCTTTATGATGACATCGTCTTCCCAAAATATTATATAAGCGGCGGCGTCTACACCTTACCGACAGCGATTTGCTATGACTATAGCTCTGGTAAGGCGGTTGCAACCCCAATGGAAGTTATCATTTCGAATGGCGCCTTCACCTATGAAGCAGTGAGCGGCGATTCCTTTGTCCCACAAGTGACGGGCTCTCAAGAAGATTTGAACTTCACCTACCACTATAAAAACCTCTCCATCAAGAAGAGCGTCACCACCATTAATCCTTACGTCCGTAAGGCTGGGGTTGAACGTTTCGCCATCCAAAACTTCTTAATCACCGATAATGTGAACTTAGATGTTGGCGATTCGAATCTTGGAGTCTATGCCAAGACAAGAGGCGATGCTTCCTTTACCTTTGCCAATGCGATTAACGCCGAGAACTCTTCGATTCAACTTGGCACCGACCCAGGAAAAGAAGATTTCAAAGCGATTGAAGTCACTTTTAGCGATAGCCTTAGCGAAAACGAAAAGGTGACCATGAAGATTCAAAGGAACGCTTCCGACAATATCGATTTCAAGATTGATAAACGAAGCTATCCGACAAAGAGCTCTTTCGCGACGAAGAACGGCACTTTGACCTTCGGCTATAGCGATGGCTACTTCTCCTTTGAAAGCATGGGCATCGAAGCGAACGTTTACGATAACGGCGAAGCCTTTAATGGGTTTAGCTCTGGCAAGATCTATATCTCGATGACTTTAAAAGACGCCAAAACGGGCGCTGGCATCCGCTTAGCGAAGATCGATAACCAAAGTATGGCCTATGACACCGACGACCATGGCGTCCCCCGCATCATCATCCATGGTGATTACGGCGGAACCTACTGTTATGGCGATTTGGCAACTATTAACCGCGTCGAAAGTAGCGACGTCTTAGATCCAAATAGCGTTGTTACCGTCACGGTGCATGATCCGAGCGGCAACATCGTCAAAGACGTCAATGGCGTCTCTCTTGAAAACGTGCAAGCTTCCCAAGAATACCAAATTCAGCTCAATGGTTTTGGGCAATTCATCGTGACTTACGAAGCACATGATACGGCTGGCAATTCTTCGAGTTTCATCTACGCGATTAACGTTGAAGATGACGTAGCGCCAACCATCGAAGTAACAGGTAGCCTTCCTAAGACCGTCAAAGTCGGCGATAGCGTCCGCGTTCCTTCTTTCAAGGTAAGCGATGACCAAGATAAAGAAGTCGAAGCGACAGTCTACATTACCACCAGCCACGGCGAAGTGATCTATCTAGGAAACCATAATGCCTTTAAGCCAAAATACGAAGGCACTTATACGCTTCGCATCCGCGCCATGGATAAAGCGGGCAACGTGAGTTACGTCGATTTGTCCTTCGAAGTCACCAAATAAATTAAGGAGAACACACCATGAATAAAAAACTTTCAAATCTCTTTCTCCTAAGCTTTGCCTCTCTTTCCCTTTTCGGATGCAATAATGCCGGAAACGAGGATACGACGCCTCTTACTCCTACGACCCCTACCACCGAAATGGAGGAACACCTTCAAAAAGGAACCCTTCATGAGGTGAATGTCAAAGAAGCGAATCGTCCTTTCATCCAAAATAAGAAGAGCGACTACAAGATCTATTACGAAGCAGGCAACGAATTCGCCCAAAAAGCAGCAACCTTCATGGCCGCTCAAATCGAGATGGCCACCGGTTTTTTACTTCCGGTTATGGAACGGCCAACAGAGGTTACCGATGACCACTTCATCTTGCTTGGCGATAGCGCTTATCAAGCCTCTAAGAACATCCCCGTTTCCGATAAGGACATCGGAACAAGCGGCTATCAAATCTATACGAAGGATAACGCCGCTTATATTAGGGTGGGTGGCCAATTAGGCTTCCAACAAGCGGCCATCGCTTTCTTGAAACAGACGATCGGCTATAACCGTTATAGCGCCAAAATCGTCACCTATACGAGAGATGCCGCCACCTTACCCGATATGGACATCGTGGAACGCCCCGATTTCGACTTCCGTACCCAAAGCAACAAAGTCAAAACGAGCACCTCTTATGAAATGGGCTTCTTAACCCTTGCCGAAACCTTCTATATGGATAACGAGACCCAACCTTTCCATAACTCCTTTAACTACCTTCCTCCTACGAAATACAAAGATTCTCATCCTGATTGGTATAGCAACAAGGGCAACCAAATTTGCTACACCGCCCATGGCAACGAAACCGAATATAACGCCATGCTCGATGAGGTCTATAACGGCATGGTGAGCCGCTTAAAGAAGAACGCAACGGTTGGTGCCATGACCTTCTCCATTGAAGATAATCCAGACGCCTGCAATTGCGAGGCTTGCCAAGCCAATGCCGCAAAATATGGCGCTGATTCGGGATCGGTTGTGAAATTCATCAACGCCCTCGACGATAAGGTTCAAGCTTACTTAGAAGGCGAAGCGAAAAAGACGAATACGCCAAAAAGAGAATTAAATCTTCTCTTCTTTGCCTATCATCGTACCGAAAAGCCATGTGTCACAAAGAATGCCGATGGTAGCTTCACTCCCAATAGCAAAGACGTCATCTGCAATCCTCACGTCGGCCCTTACATTGCGCCGATTAGCGCTTGCTTCACTAAGAGCTTCTATAACGAAGATAATAGCGACTATGCCGATTCCATTAAAGGTTGGGGCGCTCTCTCGAATAAGCTCTACATTTGGCTTTATGAAACCAACTTCAGCCACTACCTCTATCCTTTGAACAGCTACTCGACAATGATTGAGAGCTATCGTTTCGCCTACGAAAACCATGGCATGTACATGTTTAACGAAGGCCAACATAACCAAGGCGCAACCACTTCCTTTGGTCGCTTCAAAGAATACTTCAACTCCGTTTCGCTCTTTGACGTCAATACCGACTACAACACCATCGTCAACGACTTCTTCGAAAACTATTTCGCCGAAGGTGGTGTAGCCATGAAGCGTTACTTCCAAGAGCTCCAAGAACAATGTGCCTATATCGAGCAAACCTATAGCTACGATATTAACGGCACCATCTATAACAACATTGCCCAACAACAATATTGGCCAAAGAAGCTCTTAGATCGTTGGAATGGCTATATCGAAGAAGCCAAAGAAGCCATACTTCCTTATCAAAAGAGCAACCGCGTCCTTTACGAAGCGCTCGAAGATAACATCATTCTCGAGTCGATTTTCCCTCGTTACGCTCTCTTGAACCACTATAGTGGCAAATATAGCGCCGACACTCTTATGGCTCTCCGCCGCTCTTTCAAAAAAGATTGCCAAAGAGTCAATGTGACGAAGCTTAATGAGAATCAGGATATGGATTCCGTGTTCTCTTCTTGGGGTTTATAAACATAGAAAGGATAAAATCATGAATAAACCAGTTTGTTCCCTTTTGCTCCTTCTTAGCTCTTCTTTCGTCTTGGCTGCCTGTGGCCAAGAAGAAGCGCCAAGTTCCAGTGTTTCCGAGGTGACGATCACTCTAAGCCAAACAAGCGCCACCCTCGAACAATTCGAAACCTTAACCTTAACTGCTGAAGTCCTCGGTTCCACTGATGCTGTAACTTGGACCAGTAGCAATGCCGAAATTGCCACCGTCAAAGATGGCGAAGTGACCGCGTTAAAAACGGGCCAAACCACCATCAAAGCAAGCATTGGCGAAAAGAGCGCAACTTGTGACTTAACCGTCACCGCCATCTCCCAAGCCCCACGTATTGTGATGAGTGATATCGATGTTAGTGTCGATAAAGATCAAACTTATGGTGTGGAAGCCTACGTTCTTTATAAGGACGAAAAGGTGGATGCGACTTTAGAAGTGAGCCTTAAAGATGGCTCTGATGCCGCTATTGCGGAAGTTACCTATAAGGATGGCAAAATTAACGTCAAAGGATTGAAGTATGGCGAAGCGACTTATATCGTCCACACCAAGGCCTTAGGCATCACCTTATCGCAAATCCTTCGCGTCAAGGTCGCCAATAGCTCGCTCCGTTTGGCCTTAAAGAACGCCACCGCTATTGATGACGTCTATAGCATTGAACTCATCAATGAGAAGTTGGCAGGAGACGATTCCGAATACAATACCGAATTTACGCCAGAAGTCGAATTCACCGAAAAAGGGAATCCAGCGACCTATGCCTTAGCCTATACCTCTTCGAATGAAGAAGTTGCCAAATGGGAAAATGGCAAGATCGTGGCCAAAAAGAATGGCGAAGCCACTCTCAAGATTGCTTGCGAAGAATTCGCTTTAAGTTTAGAGATCGACGTTACCGTTTATAAAGGTGCTTATAACCTCGTCCTTAAGAACGTGAACGAAGATGGAACGGATAGAACCACAAAAGTTGCAGCTGGCAAATTCCCAGCCGATCCAACCTTAGCAAATAAGACCTTCATCGGCTGGTATGACCTTGAAGGAAATCCAGTCGAGAAGATTCTTGACGACGCCACTTTAGTCGCTCGCTACACCAAAGAATATCGCGATTTAGGAAACGAATCCTTGATGGAATTTAGTGAGAATCGCGACGACTACGAGGCGGTTGACGACGCCCATAAGCTGCCTCAAGTCCGCTCGGCTTCCGATAAGGCGGCTGACATCAAAAACGGTGCTTATCCGGACGTCAAAGGGCAAGGCGTCTTCTTCCCATGGGAATGGTGGAAAGAGACGGGCGGCGGCTGTTATAGCGGCCCGCTCGGCTTGAAGCTTCCTAAATTCGACTTTAGCAAATCGGGCAATGTCTTCTTCAACTTCGGCATCACCGCTTCCAACAAAAATTTCTTCGTCGAAGGCGTTGATTGCGGTAGCTCCCAAGGCGGCGTCTCGAACTATCAAGCGACCGTCAAAGGAAAGAAGCTTACCATCCATAACGTCGCCGAAAGCAAGGACTACGAAATCGCTTTAAAGGACGCCGTCTACAATGGCGAGGAGGGCATCTCCATCACCAACGAAGGCTTCCCCTACCGCTATATGACCGTCACGCCAATCAAAGCCCTCGACTGCGACTACATCGCCAAAGCGGAGGCTTTAGAAGATGCGCTCCCCGACGCGCCGGTAAGCGAGGCGGCCGCCTTCGAGAAAGTGAAGGAATACCAAGCCTTCCGCGCCCTCTTTAGCGAGGAGGAAGCGAGCATTTACCCAGTAAGCGAAAAGATGCAAGGATGGCTTGATAAACTGCCACGTACCGTTGTCGCTTTCGAAGATC
>ERZ1026780.2437-NODE-2437-length-10886-cov-4.348260_pt1 | contig 10886 bp, 10 predicted proteins | sample MGYA00380126_ERZ1026780 | MGnify/ENA primary metagenome ERZ1026780 (study PRJEB33269, sample SAMEA4719762) | human gut metagenome | biome: human-associated habitat; feature: organic feature; material: feces | place: Cameroon | collected 2013-10 ... | reverse complement strand
ACCGGCCCGCAGGCCGGAGCCTAACTGTCGAGAAAAACCCAGCGAAGCGGTTTTTCGACAGTCTCAGACGCCTTTCGCGTCTCTTTCTTTTTGCCGCTTTTACCGCCGGATGCGGCAGAGCGCGTCCAGCACCTGCCAGTTTTGCGGGAAGGGGCGCATCAGGTTCCAGTAGCCAACGCCCGCCAGCCCATATTGCGCCGCCAGCCCCAGCTTGGCCCGGATGGAGCGGGCGTCTTCAAACCAGACCTCATGCGCCTGCTCCTCCGCCGTATAGCGGAAATAGGGGGCTTGGGCCGCCTCGTCAAAGAAAATCTCCGCCCCATGCTCCCGGGCGATAGTGATGGCCTGCTGACAGCCGATGCTTCTGGCCCGGGTCTTGCCCTGCGCATAGGGCAGAGGCCAGTCGTAGCCATAGCTGGAGATCCCCAGCAGCAGCTTTTTTGCCGGGATGGCGGTGACGGCATAGTCCAGTACCTGCCGGATCTTCGGGATCGGGGAGACGGCCATGGGCGCGCTGTAGGCATAGCCCCATTCATAGGTCATCAGCAGACAATAGTCCGCCGCCGCGCCCAGCGCGGCATAATCGTGGCCCTCATAGAGCAGGCCGGCTTGCCCGGCAGAGGTCTTGGGCGCCAGCGCCACCGTCACCGGAGCGCCCCCGGGCAAGAGCGCCTCCCGCAGCTGCCGGATGAAATCGGCGTAGGCCGCGGCGCTTTGTCCGGGAAGATATTCAAAATCCACATCCAGCCCGGCGTAGCCCTTTTCCGCCATCTGCGCTGCGATTTCCGCTGCCAGCTGGGCCCGGGCGGCATCGTTTTGCAGGAGCGCCTCTGCCAGTGCAGAGGAAAAGCCGCCCTCCTCCGTCAGCGTGGATAGATGCATCCAGCTTTCCGCGCCATATTGCCGGGCCAGTGCCAGCAGCGCTCTATCGCCCAGCGGCAGCAGGCGGCCCTCCGGCGTAAAGCCGTAGGTGAAGGGAATGCAGGCGGAAAGATAGGGCAGCGTCTGCCGCAGCAGATCCTCCCGGATGTAGGGATAGGCATAGCCGGTGACCAGCAGCGTGCTCTGCTGCTCCTGCTGATAGCCGGTGACCAGCGTCTGGCCGGGATAGAGCCGCTCCGTTCCCCAGAGCCACGGGTTGCACCGCCAAAGCTGCAACACGGATACGCCCTCTCGCAGGGCGATGGAATACAGCGTGTCGCCGGGCTGAACGGTGAGGAGCTTTGCCGGATAGCGCACCGTCAGTGTCTGTCCCGGCACAAGGCTCTGCCCGCCCACGCCGTTGGCCAGCGAAAGCAGATCGGGTAGAACGCCATATTGCGCGGCGATGGAGACCACGGTCTCGCCGGGCTTCACTACATGAATGATCATTGCTTTTCCTCCCATCGATCCAGAAAATCCGCGCTCTGCAGCCGGCCGTCCCGGTTGAAGCGCCCCATGGAAAACAGGCCGTCCCGGTCGCCCTGCCGCAGCACGCAGGGCCGCTCATAGCAGCTGAAGGTCATGGCGAAGCCCTGCTGCCGGAGGAGCGCGTCGGCCCCCTCCGGAACGCTGCCGTAGGGGTAGGCGTAGATATAGGGCGCGCTGCCGCAGATATCCTCCATGGCCCGCTGCATTTTTTCCGTATCCTCCAGAAAGATCTGCTGCCAGTGCTCCCGGCTCTCGCCGGGCAGCCTGCTGCAGCCCAGCCGGGGCCGGGTGGAATGGAGGGCATAGGAATGGTTTGCCAGCGTGATTCGCGGCAGCTCCCGGGCGGCCTGGGCCATGTCCTCCCAGCGCATGCTGCTGTGGGGGGAGCCGTCGTCATCCTGCAGGGCGGCGTCGCAATAGCTCCCCACCGGCGCCACCACCGCATAGGCGCCGTAGCGCTCCAAAAGCGCCGGCAGCAGAGTCAGGCTGCTGCGGTAGCCGTCGTCAAAGGTCAGCAGCACCGGCTTTTCCGGCAGGGGAGCGCCCTCGTCCGTATAGTCCAGCACCATGCGCGGGCTGACAAAATGATAGCCGCGGGCCTTCAGCCCGGCCAGATCCTGCTCCAGCTGTCCCAGCGTCACCGCGTAGAGGCCGGCGTTGGCCTCTGAGGTGACGATGCTGTGATACATGAGGATGTTCAGCGTGACGCCCTCCTCCGGGGCAAAGGCCTGGCGGACGGCGGGCCGCAGCAGGGGCAGCAAAAGGCACAGGGCCGCAAGGACAGGCGCCAGCCGGCGCAGCAGCTGTTTTCGTTGTTTCAAACCCATCACCCTCCCGGAAAAAGCCTATGCGGCGCAGCCGCGGGAAATGCCGCCGGACGGGGCTGAGAAATATTGACAATTTTGCAGGAACGCGGTAAAATAAAACAGAGCGCAAAGCAAGGGCAGCAGGGCCGGCGCGAAAGCGCGGAGAGGAGGACTTTTTATGAAAAAGTGCATCATCACCATCAGTCGTCAGTATGGCAGCGGCGGACGCCAGATCGGCCGCAAGCTGTCGGATGAGCTTGCCATTCCCTTTTATGATAAAGAAGTGATCGACCTGGCGGCCAAGGAGAGCGGCCTGGCGGTAGACTTCATCCGCGGACAGGAGCAGCAGCTCACCCAGAGCCTGCTGTTCTCCATCGTCACTAATTTCACCACCGCCTCCAGCGGCGCCTTCAATCCCAATATGCTTTCCCTTTCCGACCAGGTGTATCTGGCGGAGGCCAAGGCCATCCGGGATCTGGCAGACAAGGGGCCCTGCGTCATCGTGGGCCGCTGCGCGGACTGGGTGCTGGAGAAAAACTACAATGTGCTGCGGGTCTTTATCTGCGCCGGGATGGAGGAGCGCTGCAAGCGGGCCGTGGAGGAATATGGACACAAGCCCGAGGGCATCCAGCGCACCGTCAAGGAGATCGACCGGCAGCGGGCCCGGTACTGCCAGCATTACTGCGATCAGGCCTGGGAAGACGCTTCCAACTACGATCTCTGCCTGAACAGCGGCAAGCTGGGGCTGGACCACTGCGTCCAGATCATCCGCAGCGCTTATCGGGAAATGACGATGGAATAAGCAAAAATACTGCTTCGGCAGGCCCTTTTTTCGGGGGCCTGCCGTTTTTTTATCCGGATCTGCGGCCAATTCTTAAGAAAATCGTAAATAATATGTAAAAACAGGAACGGATATTTTGACAGCGGAGAAAAAAGGCCTTAGAATAGCAATGTTATAAAAATGGCCGGGCAGACGCCCGGCATCCGGGATCCGCATGACAGGAGGAACGATCTATGAAGGGTTGGCTGCAGAGGTTTTTTGCAGGGCGCTATGGCGTGGACGAGCTGAGCCGGTTTTTAACGGGCCTTGCCATGGTCACGCTGATCCTCTCCTGCCTGATCCGTAACGGCCTTGTGGGGATCCTGTTCTGGCTGCTGACGCTCACCAGCCTCACCTGGAACTACTATCGGATGTTTTCCCGCAAGGTGGACCGCCGCCGGGCGGAAAACAGCGCGTACCTGACTCTGCGCTACCGTCTCACCGGCAGGCTCAGCGGCTGGCGGCAGCGGATGCGCCAGAAGAAGTATTACCGGTTTTATAAATGCCCCGGCTGCGGCGTCACGACCCGCGTGCCCAAGGGCAAGGGAAGGATCCGCGTCACCTGCCCCAAGTGCGGCGAGAGCTTTATCCGCAAGAGCTGAGCGATGTTTGGATATGTAGTGGCCCGGAAGGAGGGCCTTTCTCCGGAGGAGCTCGCCCGCTACCGGGCCTGCTACTGCGGCCTTTGTCGCTCGCTGAAGGAGCGGCACGGCCAGCTGAGCCGGCTGGCCCTTCATTATGATATGACCTTTCTGATCCTGCTGCTGGCCTCCCTCTATGAGCCGGAGGAGACCTGCGGGGAGAGCTGCTGCCCGCCCCATCCGCTGAAAAAGCAGAGCTGGTGGCGCTGTGAGCTGACGGATTACGCCGCGGATATGAATGTGGCGCTGGTCTACCACAAGCTGCAGGATGACTGGCAGGATGAGGGCGATCCCATCAAAAAACAGCTCGCCCGCCAGCTGCGGGGCGCTTATGCCCAGGTGAAAAACCGCTGGCCCCGCCAGTGCCGGGGCATGGAGCGGGAGCTGGCAGAGCTTGCCCGGCTGGAACGGGAAAACGACGATGTGCCAGACCGGGCCGCCGCCTGCTGCGGCCGCCTGATGGCGGAGGTGTTCCACTGGCGGGATGACCGCTGGACGGAGACCGTGGAGCAGATGGCCTTTGCGCTGGGTGAGTTCGTCTATCTGCAGGATGCCTGCGTGGATCTGGAAAAGGATCTGCGGAAGCACCGCTACAATCCGCTTCTGGCCCTCTGGAAGGAGCCAAGGCCCCTGGCGGAATATGAGCCCATGCTGCTGATGCTGGCGGGCCAGTGCGCCGGGAGCTTCGAGCGTCTGCCCCTGGTCCGGGATGCGGGCATCCTGAAAAATATCCTGTACCACGGGATGTGGAGCCGGTATCACCAGGCCAGGCTCCGGCAGGAGCAGCAGAAAAAAGCCGGGAAGCAGCCCCAGCCCCGGCAGCAATGACCGGCCCCCGGCCGAAGGAAAGGAGGCTGCCTGATGAACGACCCCTATGCCGTGTTGGGCGTCAGCCGAAACGCCACCGATGAGGAGATCAAAAAAGCCTATCGGGAGCTGGCGAAAAAATATCACCCCGATGTGAACCCCGGCGACAAAAACGCCGAACAGAAAATGAAGGAGATCAACGCCGCCTACGACGCCATCAAAAACGGCGATACCGGCCCCGCCGGCTATGGCTCTGCCGGGCAGAGCGCCGGCTATGGCGGCTACGGCGGCCAGAGTACCGGCTACGGCGGCTACGGCGATTTCAGCGGCTGGCAGACCTATACCTGGGATCCCTTCACCGGCTTCCACCAGACGGGCCAGGCCCAGCCGGATCCGGAGGACACCGATCAGCTCCGGGCCGCCCGAAACTATATCGCCGCCCGGCACTATCAGGAGGCGCTCTATGTGCTGTCCAACATCCCGGAGCGGACGGCCCGCTGGTATTATTACAGCGCGCTGGCCAACTGCGGCCTGGGCAACCGGGTGGCAGGGCTGGAGCACGCCCGGAGGGCCTGCGCCATGGAACCGGGCAACGCGGAATACGAGACCTGTCTGGATCGGCTGGAGCGGGGCGGCAGCGCCTACCATCAGGCCGGCGGCTACACCGATATGGGCGGCATGAGCCGCTACTGCGCCAGTCTCTGCCTGGCCAATCTCTGCTGCGGATTTTTCTGCAGGGGCGGCTTTTGCTGCTGATTTTCCCGCGGAAGGCATTGCAAACCGCCCCGGGATGTGATAAGCTTGCAATATGCTCTGCGCAGGCAGGGCAATAGAAGGCAATATTTTATTATTTTAAGGGGGAATCACCTTGTCTGACCCGGTTGGACGATGGATCTTCGTCGAGTGTATCTTTGTTTTTCTGGCCGTATTCTGTTCCCTGGCCGGCAGCGCTGTCCGCGAATGCAGCGAGAGCAAGCTGGCCCGTGCTTCGGAAGACGGCGATAAAAAGGCAGCCAGGCTGCTGCCTGTCGTTCAGGAGCCGGATGACTTCTGTGCCGCCTTGCGCGTGGGCACAGTGGGATTCGGTTTTTTTGCTGTCTCCAATCCGCTGACCAGACAGCTGGTGCATAAGCTTGCCCAGCTGCCGCCGGAGGGCGTCTGGCGCTCTGTGGCTGCGGCGGCCAGCTGGATCGTGCTGGTGCTGCTGGCCATAGCTCTGTGCGATTTTGCGCCGGAGCGCTACGCCTGGCACCGGCCGGAAAAGGCCGCCAGAGGGACCTTCGGCTTCGCGCTGCTGCTTTCCCGCCTGCTGCATCCCATCGCCGCCGCCCTGCTTTGGCTGGCGGGGCTGGTGCTGCGGCTGTTCGGCGTCAATCCCAAGGCCCAGCTGGAGGAAGTCAGCGAGGATGAGATCCGCCTGATGGTGGAAAACGGCGAGGAGAGCGGCGCCATCCAGAGCGGCGAAAAAGAGCTGATCGAGAACATCTTTGAGTTTGACGACATCACCGCGGAGGAGATCATGGTCCACCGCACGGACATGACCGTCCTCTGGCTGGAGGATACGGGGGAGGAGATCCTGAAGACCATCCGGGAGAGCGGCCTTTCCCGCTTCCCCATGTGCGGGGAGGATATGGACGATATCATCGGCATCCTGAGCACCCGGGATTATCTGCTCAACGCCCAGCAGGCGGAGCCCCGTCCTGTGCAGGAGCTGCTGCGCCCGGCCCATTTCGTGCCGGAATCCGTCAAGGCCGATGTGCTTTTCCGGGATATGCAGCAGAAAAAGGTCCATATGGCCATCGTCGTGGATGAATACGGCGGGACCTCCGGTCTGGTGACCATGGAGGACCTGCTGGAGCAGCTGGTGGGCGAGATCTACGACGAGTTCGATTCCGAGGAGGAGCAGGAGATCTCCAAGGTGGGCGAAAATCTCTGGCGCATCGCCGGCTCTGCAGAGCTGGAGGATGTGGCGGAGGCGCTGGACCTGCCACTGCCCGAGGAGGACGACGACGAATACGAGACGCTGGGCGGGCTGGTGTTCAGCCGGCTTTCCGTCATCCCGCAGGACGGCTCCCATCCGGAGGTGGAGGCCCTGGGGATGCACATCAAGGTGCAGGAGATCCGGAACCACCGGGTGGAGTGGACGCTGGTGAGCAGGCTGCCCCAGCCGGAGCCGGAGGAGGAATAAAACCGGGCCCTTCCCGGGAGGAGAGTTATGGCATAGCAAACGAATATGGATATGGTAAACGGGCCGCTGACGGGCAAGATCATCCGTTTTGCGGTGCCGCTGATGCTTTCCGGCATGCTGCAGCTGCTGTATAACGCGGCGGATGTGATCGTGGTGGGCAAATTTTCCGGCGCAGCCTCTCTGGCGGCGGTGGGCTCCACCGGCGCGCTGGTCAACCTGCTCATCAATCTGTTCATCGGCGTTTCCGTGGGCTGCAATGTGCTGGTGGCCCGGTATTACGGCGCGCGCAATGAAAAGGCCGTCTCCGAGACGGTCCACTGCGCCATGGGCGCCAGTCTGCTCATCGGTCTGGCGGCGGGCGTCATCGGCCTGATCTTTTCCACGCCGCTCCTGCGGCTGATGGATTCGCCGGAGGATGTGCTCCCCCTGGCCTCCCTGTATCTGAAGATCTATTTCTGCGGCATGCCCTTCAATATCGGCTACAACTTCGGCGCGGCGGTGCTGCGGGCCGTGGGCGATACCAAGCGCCCGCTGTATATCCTTTCCGCCGCCGGTCTGGTCAATGTGGTGCTCAATCTGGTGACGGTGATCGTGTTCAAGATGGATGTGGCCGGCGTGGCTCTGGCCACCATCACCTCCCAACTGATCTCCTTTGTGCTGGTGGTCCTCTGCCTGACCCGGCGGCTGGACTGCTGCCGTCTGGTGCTGCGGGAGATCCGGCTTTATAAGGACAAGCTGCTGGAGATGGTCCGGATCGGTCTGCCGGCGGGCCTGCAGGGGACGCTGTTTTCCCTGTCCAATGTGATCATCCAGTCCTCGGTGAACTCCTTCGGCTCCACCGTCATGGCGGGCAACTCCGCCGCGGCCAATGTGGAGGGCTTCGTCTATGTGGCGATGAACGCCGTCTATCAGGCCACCATCACCTTCGTCAGCCAGAATCTTGGCGCGGGCAAGCCCAGCCGCATCCGCCGCATTATGGCCATCTGCCTGGTGCTGGTGAGCGTGGTGGGGCTGGTGCTGGGGCTGACGGCCTATTTCTGCGGACATACCCTGCTGGGCATCTATGCCTCCGACAGCGAGGGCCTGCGGGAGCAGATCATCGCCGTGGGCAAGACCCGCATGCGCTTCCTCTGCGCGCCTTATTTCCTCTGCGGCCTGATGGAGGTGGCCTGCGGCGGTCTGCGCGGGCTGGGAAAATCCTGGCTGCCCACGACCATCGCCCTTCTGGGCTCCTGCGTCATGCGCATCATTTGGATCCAGACCGTGTTCCGGGCGGAGCGCACGCTGGAGAGCGTTTATATCTCCTATCCCATCTCCTGGCTGCTGACCTTCGCGGCCCATATGATCTTCTTCGTGCTGGCCTTTCGCAAGACCCAGAAGCTGCTGCCGCCGGAGCCGGAGGACGCGCCCCAGGCGGCCTGAGCCAAAACAGATAAAGAAAAAAGCTTCCCTCTGCCGCAGAAGCGGAGGGAAGCTTTTATTATGCGCAAACCGTCAGGGGCGGGCCTTCCTTCTGGAAAACAGCGCCCAAAGCAGGGCAAAGAGCAGATAGCCCAAAACGCCGCCCAGCGTGTTGAGGATCACATCGTCCACATCCACGCTGCGGCCGATGAATAGCTGGAAAAACTCGATCAGGCAGGAGCTTGCGCAGCAGAGCAGTGTTGCTTTCCAAAGCCGCCGCAAACGCTGCCACAAGGCGGGCGGCAGCAGCCCCAGCGGCACGAACACCGCCACATTTCCCGCCAGATTGACCAGCAGCTGCTGCCGGCTGCCATAGCGCCAGAAGCGCCGGACGGTCTCCAGCGGAAGCAGGTTGATGCCCTGGCCGGTGTGCCATCGGCGCAGCGCCGCCTCCAGCGCCGCCCTCGGTGCGGGCCAGACCAGCCCAACGGGCAGCAGCGTCTGGGAAAAAAGCCCCACGCAGTACAGCACAAAGGCCGTCAGTGCCAGCTCTCGCCCCCAGCGGGGTCTTTCATGCCGTCCCAGCAGAAAAAGCGTCCGCACCGCAAGCCAAACCGGCAGCGCCAGCAGCATATAGCCGCCCATATCCTGCAGATAGGCAAGCACCGCGGTCATTTCAGCTCCACCATCCGCAGAATCCCATCGGCGATGGCCTGCGCGTAGGCGTCCCAATGGCTGTCCAGCAGGGCGTTGTCCTCATCGTTGTCAATGAAGCCCAGCTCCACCAGACAGGCGGGCATCTCCGTGCGGCCAACCACGGTGTAGCTGACAGCCGGGTTGCCGGCGGTCCCGTGCTTCACGCCCCGGACCTTCTGCACGCCGGCCTGCTCCAGCCCGTCCATGATATACTGCGCCAGACGGCACTCCGCCTTTTCCTTCAGGCTGGAGGTCCAGACCTCCACGCCCTTTCCGCCGCCGCTGTTGCGGTGGAGGGAGACGAACAGGGTGGCGCCGTTTTCGTTGGCCAGATCCACCCGCTGCTGCAGCTCCAGGAAGGTATCGTCCGTCCGGGTCATCAAAACGGTGAGCCGCTCCGATCCGGCGGCCTCCAGCTTGTCCCGCACGGCCAGCGCAATGCGGAGATTATCGTCCTTTTCCAGCCGGTCTCCGTTGACGGCGCCGGCATCGGTATCGCCGTGGCCTGCGTCCAGACAGATGACGATCTGCTCCGGCACCTGAAAAGCCTCCCGATCGCCGCCCGGCAGCGCGCCGCGCAGCTTCAGGACCAGCAACCCTGCCGCCAGAAACACCAGCAGCGTGGCCGCCAGCAGCAGCGCGGCCCGGCTCTTCTTCGGCGCTCTCCGGCGGGGCGGGTTTTGTTCAGTCATGGCTCATACCTTCTTCCTTCAAATATCCCAGCTGCCGCAGCGCGGCCAGCGTCTCCAAAAGCTCCGACGGCTCGTAGGCCGTCAGCAGCTCCGTCCCCGTTTCGGTCCCGCAGAGATAAACGGTCAGGTAGGCGTCCTTCTCCGTCCAGTCCGGCCGCCAGCTGCCCAGCCCGTGCATCAGCATATCCTGCCGCAGCGCAGGGATCAGCAGAGCCAGCTCTGCCGGATCCTCCAGATAGATCCAGCCGTCCTCCACAGGCGCGTCGCTCGCCGGGCTGACGAAGGTCAGCGGCGAGGGCGCATAGACGGAAAATTCCAGCGCATAGAGGCTGGCGTCCGCCGGCAGCAGCGCGCCCACGGTGCCTTCCGGGTCCTGCAGCAGCGCGCCCAGCCGGCAGATGGGGGAGGAGGGATCCAGCAGATCCTGCCGGGAATAGCCCAGCAGATAGCTGCGGCTCAGCAGCGTGCCGTCCCGCAGGGTATAATCCAGCTGGACCCAGGCGGTGTCCTGTCCCTCTGCGCCGGGCTCTGCCTCCGGCAGCGCCAGAAGGGCCCGGTGCAGCGCGGTCAGCGCTTCCAGCTGCTCCGGCTGCGTGAGCTCCGCCGCGTAGGAGCCAGAGGAAAGCTCGGCCTTTTGGATCTCCTCCTCCGCCGGGACCCGGCGCACCACGCCGAACAGGTCGTTGACCAGCCCGGCCACGGCCAGACAAAGGGCCAGCGCAAAGATCCCAAGCCCCAGCCATTGCTTTTTGTAAAACACCCGAAAGCTCTTTTTCAGCAGCATGGCGGCGGCAAAATAGCCCACCGCGCCGCCCAGCAGCAGGCTGACCAGCAGGAAGGCCCAGTGCTCCGCCTGCTGAAACAGCAGAAGCCAGAAAAACCAGCCCAGCACCAGACTGCAGCCCAGGGTAAAGCATCCCTGGATCACCGGCCGCAGCGCCGGCACCGCGATCACATCGCCGGCACATTCCGTGGGCCGCCGGCGGTAAAGCAAAAGCGCCAGCAGGCTCAGCGCCAGCGCTCCGGCCCCATAGGCCAGAAGCAGCGGATACTGCAGATCCCGGGGGGAAGCGCCCCCGCCGGACCCCCAATAGCTCTGGCTGCCCAGCAGCAGCCGCACCGGCGGCGAAAGAAAGGTCAGCGTTCGGGGCAGGGAGGTGACGCCCCGGAGAAACAGCACGGCGATCTGCCCGGTGAGCAGCTCGCAGAGGGAGACGCCGAAGTTCAGGACCCCGTAAAGCACCGCCAGCGCAGGCAGGTTGCCCGTGAGCATGGCGGCAAAGGTGCCGATGGAGAAGAAAAGAAGCTGCTGCAGACAGCAGGCCCCCAGCCAGAGGAGGATCGCCTGGCTCAGCCCCGGCGCGCCGGCCGCCGCCGCATGGTGCTCTCTCTGGGGCAGACCACCGGTCTGCTGCTCTCCTGCGC
>ERZ1026780.2432-NODE-2432-length-10895-cov-8.763007_pt1 | contig 10895 bp, 8 predicted proteins | sample MGYA00380126_ERZ1026780 | MGnify/ENA primary metagenome ERZ1026780 (study PRJEB33269, sample SAMEA4719762) | human gut metagenome | biome: human-associated habitat; feature: organic feature; material: feces | place: Cameroon | collected 2013-10 ... | reverse complement strand
GCGGGCGTCAGGCGTGGTAGAAGCGCTTGGCGCAGAAGTCGCGCTCTACGCGCACCTTGCCGGTGTCGGTGAGCCAGTCGGTGAAGTTGGTGAAGTTCCGCTCCACGATGCTGAATTTCAGCTCCTGCCGGGTGCGGATGTTCTCCCGCTGGCAGAAGGCGTATATCCAGTCGGAGAACGTCATGCCGTCGGTGAGGTCGTCCAGCAGCTCCCGCTCCTTGCGGTGGATGAAGGCGATGTTGCTGTCGATGAGGGCAGACAGCTCCGCGCGGTCGGTGACGATCTGCTTGTGGGCGAGGATATAGGCGGGGTAGTCCGTGGCGCGGAGGGCGGCCTTGCTGTCCAGATCTTTGGCGATGAACATGCTGGTGGGCAGCTTGGCCGCGTCGATCTCGTGCTGGTCGATGAGGCAGTCGCCCACATAGGCCGCGCCGTCGGGGGTGACGAAGCCGATGTGACCGGCGGAGTGGCCGGGGAGGGGGAGGATGCCGAACCGCGCGCCGTCGATGTCGATGTGGCCGTCCTGGGGGAAGATCACGCGGTCGGCGGTGAAGCACTCCTCTAAGAATATCTCGCGGCTCTTGCCGTAGGTCAGCGCCACATAGTTGGCGCGGTAGCTGTCGGGGTTCACGGAGATGCCGGCCTCGATGAGGGAGATGGCGGCGGGCGCGCCATAGCGCTGCTGGAGATAGCGGACGTTGCCGGTGTGGTCGAAGTGGGCGTGGGAGCAGAGGATGGCGCGCAGACGCCAGCCGCTGCCGTCGATGAGCGCGGTCAGGCCGGCTCTGTCCAGCTTGGCGTAGCCGGTGTCGATGAGCACCACATCCCGGTCGGTGAGCTTATAGACGGGCAGCAGGGCGGTGGCGGCCACCGCCGCCCAGGTGTTGCCCAGAACGTGCAGAAGTTCCATGGATATCAGCCTCCTGTGGCTATTTTTTATCTATCATACTACATGTGGGAAGAAAATACAAAAAAATTTGTTTTCCCTCTATGCAAAACGGGAGAAATAAGGTAAAATACCGGATAGAAAATAAGGGAGGCACAGCGATGGAGCAACCAATATTCAAGCGGGTGCTGCTGAAGATCAGCGGCGAGGCGCTGGCGGGCGACAAGCACTTCGGACTGGATTTCCAGGTCATGGGACGCGTGGCGGACGTCATCAAGAGATGCGTGGACATGGGCGTGCAGGTGGGCATCGTCATCGGCGGCGGCAACTTCTGGCGCGGCGTGAAGGACGGCGAGGGCTATATCGAGCGCACCCGCGCCGACCACATGGGCATGCTGGCCACGGCTATGAACTGCATGGCCATGGCGGACGTGCTGGAGCAGAAGGGCGTGGACGTCCGGGTGCAGACGGCGCTGGAGATCCGCGCGGTGGCGGAGCCGTACATCCGCGCCAGAGCCATCCGGCATCTGGAAAAGGGACGCGTGGTCATCTTCGGCTGCGGCATCGGCTGCCCGTTCTTCTCCACCGATACGGCGGCGGTGCTGCGGGCGGCGGAGATCGGCGCGGACGTGATCCTGCTGGCCAAGAACATCGACGGCGTGTACGACAGCGACCCGGCCAAGAACGCCGATGCCGTGAAATTCGACAGCATTACCTATGACGAGGTGCTCAAGCGCCATCTGGCGGTGATGGATTCCACCGCCACCAGCCTGTCCATGGACAACCATATCCCGGTGCTGGTATTTGCCCTGAAAGACCCGGAGAATATCATCCGCGCCCTGCGCGGCGAAAAAATCGGAACGATCGTGAAGGAGGACTGACCCCATGTTGAAGGACGAGTACAAGGTTTACGAGGAAAAAATGAAGAAGAGCATTGAATCCGTGATGAGCGACTTCGACACCGTGCGTGCCGGCCGCGCCAACGCTTCCGTGCTCAACCGCATCAGCGTGGACTACTACGGGACCCCCACGCCCATCCAGCAGATCGCGTCTATCGGATCTCCCGACCCGCGGACGCTGGTCATCACCCCCTGGGACGCCAGTATCCTCAAAGGGATCGAGAAGGCCATTCAGGAGTCCGATCTGGGCATCAATCCCCAGAACGACGGCAAGTGCATCCGTCTGGGCTTCCCCCAGCTGACGGAGGAGCGCCGTAAGGAGCTGGTGAAGCTGATCCACAAGTACGCCGAGGGCGGTAAGGTGGCCGTGCGCAACATCCGCCGCGACGCGCTGGAGAACTTCAAGAAGCAGCAGAAGGCCTCCGAGATCACCGAGGACGAGCTGAAGATGGCCGAGAAGGATCTGCAGAAGATGACCGACGACAGCTGCAAGGAGATCGACAAGATCCTGGACAACAAGGAAAAGGAACTGATGTCTGTTTAATGGGACTGTTTACGAAGAAAACGCCCCATACGGCGGGGGAGGTGGACAGGAGCCGCCTTCCCCGCCATATCGCTGTTATTATGGACGGCAACGGCCGCTGGGCGAAAAAACGCGGCCTGCCCCGCACGGCGGGGCACAAGGTGGGGGCGGAGGTGTTCCGCGACATCGCCACCTATTGCAAGGAGCTGGGCGTGGAATACCTGACGGTGTACGCCTTCTCCACGGAGAACTGGAAGCGGCCCGCCGACGAGGTGAGCACCATCATGGGGCTTTTGGAGCAGTATCTCCACGAGGCCATCGACACCATGGAAAAGGATCACATCCGGCTGCGGTTCTTCGGGGACTTGAGCGTACTGTCGCCGGAGCTGCAGGTGCTGGCGCACCGGACGGACGATATCTCCACCCATTATGACGGCTTTCAGGCCAATATCTGCCTGAACTACGGAGGACGGGCGGAGATCGTGCGGGCGGCGCAGCGCTGCGCGGAGCGGGGTCTGGACTGGACGGAGGAGAATCTCTCCGCCAACATGTACTCCGCCGGTATCCCCGACCCGGAGCTGGTCATACGACCCGGCGGGGAGATGCGGCTTTCCAACTTCCTGCTGTGGCAGTGCGCGTACAGCGAGCTGTATTTCTGCGACACGCTGTGGCCGGATTTTACCCGGCAGGAGCTGGATAAGGCCATTATCGACTATCAGCGGCGGGACCGGCGGTTCGGCGGCGTGAAATGAGGTGACGACCATGAAACAGAGAATATTGGTGGCGGTCGTGGGTGTGCCGGCGCTGATCGGCGTGCTGTGCTTTGCCCCGGACTGGGCCACGGCGGTGCTGGTGGCGGCGCTGTGCGTCATCGGGTGCCACGAGTTTATGGGCGCCGCCGCCCCGGAGAAGGCGGCGCACTGGTGGGGACTGGCGGCTACGCTGTCGGTGTTCACGGTGTTCACGGTGTATTTCAGCGGCGGCGAATTCGCCGGGAGCACCGTGCAGAAGATCATGACATGGCTGCTGGCGGCGCTGATCGTGGTGACGTTCATCGCGGCGGTGCAGGCCTACGGCAAGGACGACGAGCTGGATTTCCCGGACATCAGCGCCATGGCGGTGTCGGGACTGGTGATACCGCTGGCGCTGGGGTGTCTGGTGCGGCTGCGGATGCTGGAGTACGGCGCGGGGCTGGTGCTGATCCCGCTGGTGTCCGCGTTTATGAGCGATTCGCTGGCGCTGTTCGGCGGGATGCTGTTCGGAAAGACGAAGCTGGCGCCCAGGGTCAGCCCCAAAAAGACCCGCGAGGGCGCGGTGAGCGGTCTGGTGGGCGGCATGGTGGGCATGATCCTGTTCCGCATCGTATTCTTCCTGTGCACGGAGGTGCAGCTGCACATCGGCTGGTGCGTGGCGCTGGGCCTTGTGGGCGCGGTGATGGGTCAGCTGGGCGACCTGAGCTTTTCCTGCGTGAAGCGGCAGTGCGGCATCAAGGATTACGGGCGGCTGCTGCCGGGACACGGCGGCGTGCTGGATCGGTTTGACAGCGTGATCTTTGCCGCGCCGGTGACGTGGATGCTGGTGAACACGGCGACACTGTATTGAGGACTGCATGATGACAAAGACCATCGCCCTGCTGGGCGCCACCGGCTCCATCGGACGGCAGACCCTTGAGGTGGCGCGGGAGCTGGGTATATCCGTGGCGGCGCTGACCGCCCACACACAGATAGACCTGTTAGAGCAGCAGGCGCGGCAGTTCATGCCGCGCCTTGCGGTGCTGTATGACCCCGACGCGGCGCGGGAGCTGGAAGGGCGGCTGCGGGGCACCGGTATCGAGGTGCTGGCCGGGGAGGAGGGGCTGCTGGCGGCGGCCTCGCTGGACGAGGCGGACACGGTGGTGACCGCCGTGATGGGCAGCGTGGGGCTGCGTCCCACGCTGGCGGCCATCGAAAAAGGTAAGCGCATCGCGCTGGCCAACAAGGAGACGCTGGTGTGCGCCGGGGAGCTGGTGATGGACGCGGCGGAGAGATACGGCGCGGAGATCGTGCCGGTGGACTCGGAGCACAGCGCGGTGTTCCAGTGCCTACAGGGGTGCCGGGATCGCCGGGAGGTGCGGCGCATCCTGCTGACCTGCTCGGGAGGGCCGTTTTACGGTAAGACCTTCGGGGAGCTGGAGGACATGACGGCGGCGGACGCCCTGCGCCATCCCAACTGGCACATGGGGCCGAAGATCACGGTGGACTCCGCCACGCTGATGAACAAGGGGCTGGAGATCATCGAGGCCATGCGGCTGTACCGGCTGCCGGTGGAGCAGGTGCAGGCGGTGATCCACCGGCAGAGCATCGTCCATTCGCTGGTGGAGTTCCGGGACGGGGCGCTGCTGGCGCAGCTGGGCACGCCGGACATGAAGCTGCCCATCCGCTACGCCATGACCTATCCCCACCGGGCGGAAAGCCCGGACGCGCCGCTGGATCTGCTGACGTGCGGGGCGCTGACCTTCGACCGGCCGGACGAGGAGGCGTTTCCCTGTCTGCGGCTGGCGCGGGAGGCGGCTGCCGTGGGCGGCACGGCCTGCGCCATACTCAACGGCGCCAACGAAGCGGCGGTGGGACTGTTTTTGCAGGGGAAGCTGGGCTTCAACGACATCCCCCGGCGGGTGGAACGGGCGCTGGAGCGCACGGCGGTGCAATATCAGCCAAGCCTTGCGGATATACTGGAGGCAGACAGGGCGGCGCGGCGCGCCGTGCTGCTGTGACATCCGGAAAAGGAGCTTGCATACATGATCGTGTATATCATAGCGGCGCTGCTGGTGTTCGGCGTACTGATCGCCGTACACGAGCTGGGTCACTTTCTGGCGGCCAAGGCCTGCGGCGTGCGGGTCAATGAGTTTGCCATCGGCATGGGGCCGGCACTGTGGAAAAAGCAGAAGGGCGAGACGCTGTACTCCCTGCGGGCGTTCCCGGTGGGCGGCTTCTGCGCCATGGAGGGCGAGGAGGAGGAATCCGACGACCCGGCGGCGCTGAGCAACCAGGGCTTCTGGCAGAAGCTCATTATTTTCGCGGCGGGCGCGGCCATGAACTTTCTGGCGGGGCTGGTCATTATTTTCTGCCTGTACGCGCCGGCGCAGGGGTTCTATCAGCCGGTGATCTCCGGCTTCGCCGACGGCTGCCCGCTGGAGAGCGCCGGGGGCTTGCAGACCGGCGATAGGATTGTGGCCGTCAACGGCGAGCGGGTGTATGTGTACAGCGACATCAATTTGCTGTTCAGCCTGAACAAGACCGGGGTATTCGACCTGACGGTGGAGCGGGACGGACAGAAGGTGCAGCTGAAGGACTTTGCCATGGAGCGGCAGACGTACACCGACCAGAGCGGGAACGAGTACAGCGGCTACGGCATCTATTTTGGCGCGAAGGCGGCTACCTTCGGCGACAAGCTGGCGTATACATGGAACAACGCCGTGGATTTCGTGCGGATGGTGCGGCTGAGCTTACAGATGCTGCTGAGCGGGCAGGCGGGGCTGCGGGATCTCAGCGGCCCGGTTGGTATCGTGTCCACCATGGTGCAGGTGGGCGAGCAGGCGGAGACGACCCGGGCGGCGGTGGAGAACATTGCCTATATCGCGGCGCTGATCGCGGTGAATCTGGCGGTGATGAACCTGCTGCCGCTGCCGGCGCTGGACGGCGGACGGATATTCTTCCTGTTCGTCAACGCAGTGGCCATGCTGCTGTTCAAAAAGCAGATACCGGCCAAGTATGAGAACTATATCCACTTTGCGGGGCTGATCCTGCTGCTGGCGCTGATGGTGGTGCTGGTGTTCAGCGACGTGGGGAAGCTCATCAAATAACAGGAGGCGAAGGACTGTGACAAGAAGGATCCAGGTGGGCGCGGTGCCGGTGGGCGGCGGCGCGCCGGTGAGCGTGCAGTCCATGTGCAATACGGCCACCGAGGACGTGGAGGCCACCGTGCAGCAGATCCGCCGGCTGGAGCAGGCGGGCTGCGACATCGTGCGGGTGGCGGTGCCCACGGAGGAGGCGGCGCGGGCGATACCGGCCATCAAGAGGGGCATACGCATCCCGCTGGTGGCGGACATCCATTTTGACTACAAGCTGGCGCTGCTGTGCATTGACGGCGGCGTGGACAAGATACGCATCAATCCGGGCAACATCGGGTCGAAGGAGCGGGTGCGCGCCGTGGCGGACGGCTGCCGGGAGCGGGGCATCCCCATCCGGGTGGGCGTCAACGGCGGGTCGCTGGAAAAGGATCTTTTGCGGAAGTACGGCGGCGTCACCGCCGAGGCGCTGGCGGAGAGCGCGCTGGGGCATGTGCGCCTGCTGGAGGACTGCGGCTTCGGGGATATATGCATCTCCGTGAAGTGCTCCCGCGTGCCGGTGAACATGGCGGCCTATGAGCTGCTGCACGAGAGGGTGGACTATCCGCTGCATCTGGGCGTGACCGAGGCGGGAACGCCGGAGATGGGCGTGCTGAAATCCGCCATCGGCATCGGCGGGCTTTTATGCCGGGGCATCGGAGACACGCTGCGGGTGAGCCTCACCGCCGACCCGGTGGAGGAGGTCACGGCGGCGAAGAAGATATTGCAGGCGGCGGGCATACGGCGGACGGAGCCGGATCTGATCGCCTGCCCTACCTGCGGGCGGACGCAGTACGACATGCTGCCCATCGCCCGGGAGGTGGAGCGGCGGCTGAAGGACTGCCATAAGCCCATTACCGTGGCGGTGATGGGGTGCGTGGTCAACGGCCCCGGCGAGGCTGCCGCCGCCGATGTGGGCATTGCCGGAGGCCGCGGCGAGGGACTGCTGTTCGCCAAGGGCAAGATCCTGCGGAAGGTGCCGCAGGAGCAGCTGGTGGACGAGCTGTTCCGGGAGATCGAGAAGCTGTAATGGGCGATAGGGGATAGACATGGCGGAAAGAGTACCGTTTTTTACATTGTTTGAGAGCTTTCAGGCGCCGCGCCAGCTGCGGCTGCTGCTGCACGACGCCTGCGCCGTCAGCGGTGTGCTGGATCGGGAGGCGCGGACGCTGGAGGTGCAGATAGAGTGCGGCGAGACGCTGCCCCAGGCGGCGCAGGACGCTTTGCAGCAGATGCTGGCGCAGCAGTATGACCTGCGGCGGGTGCTGCTGCACTTCCGGGGGATGAGCGCCCAGAAGGGCGACAGCGGTATGGTATGGGGCAAGCCCTTTACCGGGAAGGTCACGCCCATACGGGAGCTGAATATCAAGATGGGGAATGCCGTTGTGGAGGGGCGCGTATTCAAGGCGGAGTGCTATGAGACGCGGCGCAAGGGCATGTGGACGCTGAATTTCAATATCACCGATGAGCACGGCTCCGTGGCGGTGCGCAAGGCCATGGACGAGAAGGAGGCCAAGGTGCTGGGCGGCGCCGTCAGCGACGGCATGTGGCTGCGCATACAGGGCAAGGTGGAGCTGACCTACGATGGCAGGGACATCGTGCTGCGGCCGGTGAACATCATGAAGGCCGCCCACCCCGGACGGCAGGACAACGCGCCGGAGAAGCGGGTGGAGCTGCATCTGCATACCCAGATGAGCAGCATGGACGCCCTGACGGACGTGGGCAAGGTGGTGAAGCAGGCGGCGGCATGGGGGCACCCGGCTATCGCCATCACCGACCACGGCACGGTGCAGGCGTTCCCCAAGGCGCGGGACGCAGCCAAGGGAAAGATCAAGGTGCTGTACGGCGTGGAGGGGTATTACGTCAACAATCTGGACGACCGGATCGCCGTACACGGCGCGCAGGATCAGGACTTTGACGACGAGATCGTGTGCTTCGACATCGAGACAACGGGGCTGAAGGTGACGCGGGAGGCCATCACGGAGATCGGCGCGGTGGTGCTGAAGAACGGAAAGATCACCGAGACGTTCCAGACCTTCGTGAACCCCGGCCGGCGGCTGACGCCGGAGATCATCGGGCTGACGGGCATCACCGACGCCATGCTGGCGGACGCGCCGTCCCTGAAGGAGGCGCTGACGGCCTTTTTGCAGTTCGTGAACGGGCGGGTGCTGGCGGCGCACAACGCGGAGTTCGACATCAGCTTTATCCGCGCCGGGTGCCGGAAGGTGGGGCTGGAATTCGAGCCGACGTACATTGACAGCCTGATACTGGCGCAGAACCTGCTGCCGGAGCTGCACAAATACAAGCTGGACATTGTGGCGGAGCACCTTGACCTGCCCGCCTTCAACCACCACCGGGCATCGGACGACGCGGGGATGGTGGGCTATATGCTGGTTCCGTTCTTCGAGAAAATGCGGCGGGAGCTGGGTATTTCCCGTTTGCAGGAGATCAACGGGGAGATGGAGAAGCTGCGGCCGCTGGGCGGCGGCAGCCGTCACCCCAAGCACATCATCATTCTGGCCAAGAACAAGCTGGGGCTGAAGCACCTGTATCAGCTGGTGTCCGCGTCCAACCTGAAGTATTTCAAGCGCTATCCCATCATCCCCAAGACGGAGCTGGTGACGCACAGGGAGGGACTGATCATCGGCTCGGCCTGCGAAGCGGGCGAGCTGTTCCGGGCGGTGGCGGATCACAAGGACTGGGCGGAGCTGCGGCGCATCGCGTCGTTCTACGACTATCTGGAGATACAGCCCATCTGCAACAATATGTTCATGCTGCGCAACGGCACGGTGCAGTCGGAGGAGGAGCTGCGGGAGCTGAACCGCACCATCGTCCGGCTGGGACGGGAGCTGGGGAAGCCGGTGTGCGCCACCGGCGACGTGCACTTCCAGGAGCCGGAGGACGAGGTGTACCGGCACATCCTGCTGGCCAGCAAGAAGTTCGCGGACGCGGACGCGCCGCTGCCCATCTACTTCAAGACCACGGAGGAGATGCTGGAGGAGTTCGCCTATCTGGGTCAGGAGGAGGCACACCGGGTGGTCATCGACGACCCGCGCTCCATCGCCGACCGCATCGAGGAGATCGAGCTGCTGCCGCCGGGACGGCTGTTCCCGCCGCGGCTGGAGAACTCCGAGCAGGAGCTGCACGACAAGGTGTGGGACAAGTGCCATGAGCTGTACGGCGACGAGCCGCCCCAGCTGGTCGTGGATCGATTGAACGTGGAGCTGAAAAGCATTCTGGGCAAGTACGACGTGGTGTATATGTCCGCCCAGAAGCTGGTGCAGCGCAGTCTGGAAAACGGCTATCTGGTGGGCAGCCGAGGATCGGTGGGCTCGTCGCTGGTGGCGTATATGTCGGGCATCACGGAGGTGAACTCCCTGCCGCCCCACTACCGCTGTCCCAAGTGCCGCCACACGGAATTCGTCACCGACGGCAGCTACGGCTGCGGCGCGGACATGCCGGACAAGAATTGCCCGGAATGCGGGGCGAAGTACGTCAAGGACGGGTTCGACATACCCTTTGAGACGTTCCTGGGCTACGGCGGCGGCAAGGTGCCCGATATCGACCTGAATTTCTCCGGTGAGTATCAGGCGCGGGCGCATCAGCACGCCATTGAGATGTTCGGCAAGACGCAGGTGTTCCGGGCGGGCACCATCGGCACACTGGCGGAAAAGACAGCCTTCGGCATGGTGAAGAAGTATCTGGAGGAGCGGGGCGAGAGCGCCGGCAACGCGGAGCTTGACCGGCTGACGCTGGGCTGCGTGGGCGTGCGCCGCACCACGGGACAGCACCCCGGCGGTCTGGTGGTGGTGCCGGACGACATGGACGTGGAGGACTTCACCGCGGTGCAGCACCCGGCGGACGATCCCGACAGCGACACCGTGACCACCCACTTTGAATACCACTGCATGGAGGACAACCTGCTGAAGCTGGACATGCTGGGACACGATGACCCCACCATGATCCGGATGCTGGAGGATCTCACCGGCGTCAACGCCCGCGCCATACCGCTGGACGACCCGGACACCATGAGTATTTTCACGTCCTCCAAGGTGCTGGGCTTTGAAAACGACGAGATACTGGGCCCCACCGGGGCGGTGGCTATCCCGGAGTTCAACACCCGGTTCACCCGCGGCATGCTGATGGACACCATGCCCAAGGACTTCAACACGCTGGTGCGGCTGTCCGGCTTCTCCCACGGCACCGACGTGTGGCTGGGCAACGCCCGCGACCTGATCGTGGGCGGCACGGCCAGCGTTCTGGAGACAGTGGGCTGCCGCGACGATATCATGCTGTATCTCATCTCCATGGGGCTTGACCCCAAGATGAGCTTCAAGATCATGGAGGCCGTCCGCAAGGGCAAGGTGAAGAAGGGCGGCTTTCAGGAGGGCTGGGAGGAGGCCATGCGGGAGCATCAGGTGCCGGACTGGTACATCGGCTCGCTGGCCAAGATCGGCTATCTGTTCCCCAAGGCTCACGCCGTGGCCTATGTGATGATGGCCTTCCGCATTGCGTGGTTCAAGGTACACGAGCCGCTGGCGTTCTACGCCACGTTCTTCTCCATCCGCGCCAAGGCCTTCGACGCGGAGTACTGCTGTGCCGGCATGGACGCGGTGAAGCAGAAGATACGGGAGATCGAGAACAACAAGGACGCCACCGACGTGGAGCAGAACCTGCTGGTGACGCTGGAGGTGTGCTACGAGTTCTATCTGCGGGGCTTCC
>ERZ1026780.2425-NODE-2425-length-10905-cov-5.901751_pt1 | contig 10905 bp, 6 predicted proteins | sample MGYA00380126_ERZ1026780 | MGnify/ENA primary metagenome ERZ1026780 (study PRJEB33269, sample SAMEA4719762) | human gut metagenome | biome: human-associated habitat; feature: organic feature; material: feces | place: Cameroon | collected 2013-10 ... | reverse complement strand
TGGACTTGATTATTTTTTCTTCTTTTTGGTCTCACATCATTGACAAATATACATTCACAGCGCAAAGGCTGAGGTGCAGTAGGCAAAGAAAACGGATTCGGATTTCCGTCGGCACATCACGAAACGGCTATCGGGTCAAGCAGGAACCTTTCGATGCCGACATAGCATGCGGCAAAAATTCGTATTTACACCTTTTCAACGGATGCTACACCAAAAGGACAGGCAAAAACGTCTGCCCTTTTTCTATCGGAACAATACCAAAAAATGCGGCGGTATAGTTCCGAACAATGTTCCGAATATTGTTCTTGACATTGTTCCGATAATGTGCTATACTATACCTGTAAAAATGTATGTGGGGGATCGTTATGCAAAGAATGATGAGTACAAAAGAGGCGGCAAGCCTTTGGAATATCAGTGACAGACAGGTCAGCAAGCTCTGCGGAGAAGGAAAAATCAAGGGTGCGGTAAAAAAAGGACGCACATGGGCGATTCCTTTCGGAACGGAAAAACCGACAGACGGAAGAATTAAGCCGGCATCGTCCCTCCGACAGCCGAATCTTCCGTTGCCCATCGGTATTTCCGATTACCGTCTGGCATCAACCGAATACTATTATGTTGACAAGACCATGATGATCAAGGATTTTCTTGATGAGCGTCCGATGGTCTCTCTTTTCACGCGACCGCGCAGATTCGGCAAAACGCTGAACATGGATATGCTCCGAACATTTTTTGAAAAAACGGACGAGGATACCTCCGTGTATTTCAAAAACAAAAATATCTGGGCTTGCGGCGAAAAATACCGTAGCCATCAGGGGAAATATCCCGTTATATTTCTCAGCTTCAAGGATATAAAATGCGATACATGGGAGGAGACCTTCGATGCTATCAAAAACCTGTTTTCCAAAGAAGCGTCACGCCACAGCGAACTGAAAAGCACAGATGTGTTCAACGAGTACGAAAAAGCGTATATAGAAAAAATACTTTTCGGCACGGCTACACCTGTTGAGCTGTCGGTCGCTTTGGCTAATCTGTCTATGATGCTTCACAAATATCACGGTGTTGCGCCGATTATTATCATCGACGAATACGATACGCCGATCCAACAAGGACATATCAAGGGCTTTTATGACGAAATTATCGGATTTATGCGCAACCTGTTTTCCGGCGGATTGAAAGATAACAAGCACCTGACATACGGCTTCCTTACAGGCATTCTCCGCGTAGCAAAAGAAAGCATTTTCAGCGGACTGAACAACCTTGCAATCAATTCTATTCTGGACACGAAATACAGCGAATACTTCGGTTTCACGGCAGATGAAGTCAAAGAGATCGCACGCTATTATCATGCAGAGGATAAGTACGACGAAGTTTGCGAATGGTATGACGGATATAAATTCGGCAACACCGAAATTTTCAACCCTTGGTCGGTCATCAACTATTTCCGCAACGGTTGCCAGCCTCGCGCATATTGGCAGTCCACGGGCAGCAACGACATTATCGGCGAAATTCTCGGCGGAGCGGATGAAACGATTTACGAAAAACTCAATGCCCTTTTGCAGGGTGAGTCATTCCTCACCTATATCGATACCGGCGTCATCTATCCGCAGGTCAAAAGCAATCCATCATCGGTATACAGCTTCCTGCTTGTTGCGGGATATCTGAAAGTCATTAAATCCGAGCCGTCCTTCAGCGGGGATTTCATGTGCGAGGTCGCCCTGCCGAACAAGGAGATCACATTCGTATATAACAAAGAAATTCTCCAAAAACTGAACACCATTGTGCCGCAGGCAACGGCAATTTCGATTCAGGAAGCTATTTATTCGGGAGATACTGCCGCACTGCAAAAAAATCTCGGCACGCTTCTGATGCAGTCGGTCAGCAGCTACGATACTGTCGGCGAAAACTTCTATCACGGACTTGTCCTCGGACTTTGCGCGACTTTGGATAACCGCTTTTATATTACCTCCAACCGTGAGTCCGGCGAAGGACGGTATGACATCTGCCTCTGTCCCAAGGACGGCAAACTGCCGGGCATTCTGATTGAACTCAAAGCCGCCAAAGATTGCCCGGAGGACGAGCTGAAAGAGCTGTCCGAAAAGGCACTGGCACAGATCGACAGCCGGAAATACGAGACGGAACTCACCGTAAAAGGTGTCCGAAACATTCTCAAATACGGCGTTGCTTTCAGTGGGAAAAGAGTTCAGATCACGGCGGAATAATCAGTAGGATAGGGATAAAATAATGGCAATCAAAAAGAATGAATTATACAGCTCCTTGTGGGCAAGTTGTGATAAACTTCGTGGAGGTATGGATGCCTCTCAGTACAAGGATTACATTTTGACGCTTTTGTTCGTCAAATATGTAACTGACAAGTTCAAAGGCGTAAAATATGCGGATATTACAATTCCCGAGGGCGGAAGCTTTGATGATCTTGTTGCGATCAAGGGAGACAAAAATATCGGCGAAAAAATGGACAAAGTCATTGCCAAACTTGCCGATGCGGGAAATAATCAACTTCGCGGTGTTATCGATAACGCTCACTTTAATGACGAATCCAAGCTCGGCAAAGGCGATGAAATGGTGGATAAGCTCTCCGGGCTTATTTCCATCTTTCAGCGTCCCGAATTTGACTTCAGAAGTAACAAAGCCGGCGGTGATGATATCCTCGGTGATGCCTATGAGTATCTCATGCGCAATTTTGCAACAGAGAGCGGCAAAAGCAAGGGACAGTTTTACACGCCTGCCGAAGTTTCACGCATCCTTGCAAAGGTCATCGGGATTGATAAGGTGACCGACCCCGATACAACGGTCTATGATCCGGCGTGCGGTTCGGGCTCATTGCTTATCCGTGCGGCAGATGAAGCGCCGATTGATGTTGCGATCTACGGTCAGGAAAAGGAGATCACAACAGCCGGTCTTGCTAAGATGAACCTTGTCCTGCACAACAAAGCAACGGGTGAAATCTATGCGGGCAATACGTTTTCCGATCCGCACTATAAGGATGACAAAGATGATTCCGTGCTTCGCCGTTTTGATTTTGCAGTTGTCAATCCTCCGTTTTCACTCAAAAACTGGACAGACGGCGTAAAAGATTACGGACGTTTTACGGGTTACGGTGATATGCCGCCCGAAAAGAACGGGGATTATGCATGGCTCCTGCACATTCTTAAATCCCTGAAATCCACGGGTAAAGCGGCAGTTATTTTGCCGCACGGTGTACTCTTCCGCGGGAATACCGAGGCAACCATACGCCAACATATTATCGACAAGGGTTATATCAAGGGCATTATCGGCTTGCCTGCCAACCTCTTTTACGGTACGGGAATTCCTGCTTGTATTATCGTTATTGACAAATCCGATGCCGATAACCGTCAGGGCATTTTCATGATCGATGCAAGCCATGACTATATCAAAGACGGAAACAAGAACCGCCTGCGCGAGCGGGATATTTACAAAATCGTAACCACATTCAACGAGCAGATTACAACAGATCCGAAGTATGCCCGTTTTGTACCCAATGAAGAGATCAAGATCAAAAATGCCTACAATCTGAATATTCCGCGTTATATTGACAGTTCCGAACCGGAGGATTTGCAGGATCTCGAAGCACACCTCCATGGCGGGATTCCGACGGCGGATGTGGATTCTATGGAAAAGTATTGGACACATTTTCCGAACCTCAAGAAAAAGCTGTTTTCTCCCTTGCGTGACGGATATTATAAGCTGAATATCGACAAAAACGATGTTCGCAGTACCGTATATGCCGATGAAGAATTTTCCGTATATGCCGAACAGATTGACGCGGCGTTTGATTCATGGCGGCAGGAGGTCGATGCCGGACTGCGTACGATAGACGACTCCGTGGAGAGTAAGAAATACATTATCGTGCTTTCGGAGCTTCTTATATCAAAATTTGAGAATATCGCTCTTGTGGATAAATACGATGTCTATCAGGTGTTGCTGTCCTATTGGCAGGAGACGATGGCGGATGATGTGTTTATCCTCGTGCAGGACGGATACGAGGCAGGACGTGAAACCGAAGATGTATATGAGGTCACGGAAGACAAAAAGACGAAAAAGGAGAAAAGAAAATATAAGGGCTGGGACGGCAAGCTCATTCCGAAATCTTTGATTGAGGCGCAGTATTTTTCGGCAGAGCGCGCGAAAATTGACGAAGCGCAAGCTGTTGCTGACGAGACACAAAGCAAATTAGATGAAATGGTCGAAGAACAGACCGCAGAGGACGGCGTTCTTTTCGATTGCCTGAATGATAATAATGCCGTAGATGCAAAAAAGGTGAATGACCGTATCAAAGAATTGAAGAAATCTGCGCCCGACAGTGAAGAATACAGAATACTTTGCGAATATGCGAAGCTGTGCGATAAAGTAAAGCAGTATGCAAAGATAGCCAAAGAACTGAACACCGCACTTGATGAAGCCTGCAAAGAAAAATATCCTCTTCTGTCCATGGACGAAATCAAGGAACTGCTTGTCAACCGCAAGTGGTATTACACCATTTTTGCAGGTATCAAAGCCCTGTATATCACCACCTCCCATGAGATCGCCGGACGCATTACCGAACTTGCCGAGCGTTACGAAAATACCCTGCCCGAGCTGGAATCGGAACTTGAGGCATACGAAGCCAAAGTAAAGGCACATCTCGAAAGGATGGGATTTGTGTGGTGAATTTTCGTTTAAAGGAGATTGTCCTTAGTATAGCTTCAGGAATAACAATAAACCATAGTAGTAAAGGGACATACCCGGTGTATGGATCAACTGGCATTATCGGCTATACCAATTCCAACGATTATTCTGGTGAAAGAATATTAATTGCTCGTGTTGGCGCAAATGCCGGAGCTACAAACATTGTTTGTGGCGAATATGGTGTGTCAGATAATACTCTTGTCATTACAGTAAATTCAGAATATGAAACAAAGTATATTTATTATTTTCTTAAACATAAGAAACTAAATCAATTTGTTTTTGGCTCTGGTCAACCCCTTATTACTGGGTCATTACTAAAAAACATTTCACTGTATATCCCCGATAGAATATCTCAACAACATATTGCCGAAGCACTTTCGGATGTGGACGGCATGATTTCTTCGCTTGAAAAACTGATTGCGAAGTACAAGTCCATCAAAACGGCTTGCCTGCAACAGATGTTCCCGCAAAACGGAGAAACAGTCCCGCGTATGCGTTTGCCCGAATTTACGGGCGCTTGGAAACAGCGTAAGTATGGAGAAGTTGTCGAAACACGCCGAGGATTGACTTATAAACCATCCGACATTTGCGACAGTGGCATTCGTGTTCTTCGTTCCTCAAACATCGACGAAGACACCTTCGTCTTGAAAGCTGATGATGTTTTTGTCAAAAAAGATGCTGTAAATATCGATTATTCAAAAGAGAACGATATTCTGATCACTTCAGCAAACGGTTCCACAAGACTTGTTGGAAAGCACGCTATTATTAGCAGTATTTCAGGAAATCCCGCTGTTCATGGCGGATTCATGTTGCTTGGCACCACAAAAGAACCATACTTTATCAATGCTTCTATGGGGTCGTCTTGGTATAGACGTTTTATAGAATTGTATGTCGCGGGCGGCAATGGTGCAATTGGAAATTTAAATAAAAATGATTTGGACAATCAAGTAATTTTGATTCCAAGCGAACCAGAACAGCGGGCAATCGGAGCTTTTTTCAAGCAACTCGACCACCTTATCACCCTTCATCAGCGTAAGTTGGAAAAAATACAGAAAATCAAACAAGGTATGATGCAACAACTGTTGACGGGAAAAATCAGACTAATGTAAAGGAGACGATAAAATGGAAAACGAGTATACTTGCCCGTTGTGTAGTTCTAAAGAAAAATGCAAAATAGTAGAGAGAGATAATTATTCCCATTTCTATTGCGAGCACTATAATGTTGATTTCTTTCTTCACACCACCATTACGGATATTTATGATAGAGAAACACGGGAGCGGATTTTTAACTTAATTGTTGAGTATTTACTTGAAAGACCTCAATATAATGATATTTATAAAACAGAAAAATGGCATTTCAATTATTATCCAGAAAAACAAGGTCGAATTTTGAATGAGGAAAAACCGTATTATATAAATGTTGCGCATATGCTCAATGACTATCCGGAAACAATACAAGAAAAGGCAGATCGTGTCCTTATAAATCTTTGCAGAAAATATCATAACTATGACGATCTAATATACTTTTTTGGAAATGAATATAGATTGCTCTTTGAGCACGAATACAATAATCAAGGGAATCCCGGAATAATTAGACTCATGTGTGAAATGGGCTTAATGTCTGATCGAGGCAGTTGTTTTTTTGCTATTTCAGCCAATGGATGGCAACGCATATATGATCTTCAAGCCCATAAAAAAGAGAAAAAACAAGGATTTATTGCAATGGCTTTTCGTGAGGAGACAAAGCCTATAAGAGAAGCCATTCAAAATGGAATAAAGAATGCCGGATATAGCCCTCTTGTCATTGACGAAAAAGAGCATAATAATCAAATTGTTCCCGAAATATTTTATGAAATCGAAAGGAGCAAATTCGTTGTTGTTGATGTTACATACCCCAACTATGGTGCTTATTACGAAGCTGGATATGCGCAAGCGCTTGGTAAGCAAGTAATTATTTGCTGCAGAGAACAGGAATTCAAAAGCAATGATTCTCGCCCTCATTTCGATATATCCCAAAAATCAATGGTTGTTTGGGAGGATGAAAAAGACCTTGTTGTGCGTTTGACAAGAAGAATTGAAGCAACGGTAAAAGAAGGAGAAAGTAATGAACACCATTGACCCAACAGAAAAAACAACCCAATCTCGCGTTGTCAAATTCTTTGTCGACAAACTCCATTATACATACCTCGGCGATCTGCATGACAGCGAAAACAGCAACATCATGCAGGAGCGTCTCTATGCCTATTTGACGAAAAAGGGTGGTTATTCGGACAAGCTGGCTCGGCGGGCAATGGATGAGCTGATTCGCACGGCGGGCAACCTCGCACACGGTCTGTATGATGCCAACAAGGAAGTTTACCGACTGCTGAAATATGGTGCCAAGGTGGTAGAAGAAGCCGGCGAAGCTCCCCAGACGGTGTTTTTCATCAACTTCTCCGATCCTGCGCAAAACGATTTCGCAATTGCCGAGGAAGTAACGATTGTTGGGGAAAACACCAAGCGTCCCGATCTTGTCGTTTATGTCAACGGTATTGCGCTCGCGGTTATTGAATTGAAGCGCAGCAGCATCTCCGTTTCCGAAGGCATTCGCCAGAACCTGACCAACCAAAAGGCGTATTGCATTGAGAAGTTCTTTACAACCATGCAATTCTGCATGGCGGGCAACGACAGCGAGGGCTTGCGTTACGGAACGCTTCTAACGCCCGAAAAGCACTATTATGAATGGCAGAACGATGGATTTACCGAGTTCCCGCAGGAACGCTGTGAAACGGATGTACTGATTGAGGAAAAAAGCAAGGACATCGAGAATCTTTTGGACAAACAGCTTTTTGCCATGTTCTATAAGAAACGATTCCTTGATCTGATCCATAACTTTATCATCTTTGATAAGGGGATCAAAAAGGTTTGCCGTTACAATCAGTATTATGCAATCAAGCGGGCGCAGTACCGTTTGACCGAGGAAAAGCGCGGCGGAATTATATGGCACACGCAGGGGAGCGGCAAAACGCTGACCATGATATGGCTCTCCAAGTGGATTCTTGCGAATCAACCGAATGCCCGTGTGCTGATTGTCACAGACCGCGAGGAGCTTGATGATCAGATTGAAAAGGCATACAAGGGCGTTGACGAGAAAATTGTCCGTACAAAAAGCGGAGACGATTTGGTGAGACGGCTGAATGCTTACGACGATCGCTTGCTCTGTTCACTGATCCATAAATTCGGCAAAAAAGGCAGCGAGACAACCGACAAGGATATTGATAAATATATTGAGGAAATTCAAAAAGCCCTGCCATCGGATTATTCTGCCAAGGGTGATTTTGTCGTGTTTGTGGACGAGTGTCATCGGACACAGTCCGGAAAAACTGCATACCGCTATGAAAACCATTATTCCGAATGGAATTTTTGTCGGCTTCACAGGCACGCCCTTGCTGAAAAAGGACAAAAAGACGAGCCTTGAAACCTTTGGCGGATATATACACACCTATAAATTCGACGAAGCGGTACGGGATGGCGTTGTATTGGATCTTCGCTACGAGTACCGTGATATCCCGCAGGAAATCAAATCGCAGGATAAAATTGACACTTGGTTTGAAATCAAAACCAAAGGGCTGACTCCCCGCGCAAAAGCAAAGTTGAAGTCCATGTGGGCGACCATGCAGAAGGTGTTCTCCTCCCGCTCCCGTCTGGAAAAAATCGCACTGGATATCCAGTTTGACTTTGAAACAAAGCCCCGCCTGATGGACGGAAACGGAAATGCGATGTTGGTGGCGGGTTCTGTTTATTCTGCGTGTAAGTATTATGAGATTTTTCAGCAGATCGGATTCAAAAAGTGCGCAATCATTACTTCCTATGATCCGCAGGTCGGTGATCTTCGCACCGATACGGTAAGCGATGACGAGGAGACAGAGACTTTTGAAAAGTACGAGATTTATCAGAAAATGTTCAACGGTCAGAGTGTAGAAGACTTTGAAAAAGAGGCGAAACGTAAATTTATCGATGAACCGGCAAATATGAAGCTGCTGATCGTGGTAGACAAGCTTTTGACCGGATTTGACGCACCGCCATGCACCTATCTCTATATCGACAAGGCAATGCATGACCACGGCTTGTTCCAAGCAATTTGCCGTGTGAACCGCCTTGACGGTGACAGTAAGGATTTCGGATACATTGTTGATTACAAACAGTTATTCGGAGAACTCGCGGATGCAATCAACACCTATACATCCGGCGCATTTGAAGATTATGATGCGGAGGATGTTGCCGGTTTGCTCAAAGATCGGACAAATGAAGCGAAAAAGTACTTTCTTGAGACTTTGGACGCGCTGGACGAGTTGTGCGAAGGTGTTTCCATGCCTCGTGCGGAAATTGATTATATTCACTACTTCTGCGGAGAAAACGGGATTGACGTTGACAGTGACGAAGCATTCGCACGTAGCCGCGAGAAGTTATATAAGCTGGTGTCCCGCTTGATTCGTGCCTTTGCCGAATTCAAGCCGCGTATGGATGATGCGGGCTTTTCGGCGGCAGATCAGGCAAAGTATGAGGAACACGTCAATCTGTATCTTAAACTCCGGGAAGTGATTGGACGTGCCAGCGGAGACTTCTTGGATTTCAAGCGGTTTGAGCCCGGAATGAGATATTTGATTGATAATTATATCGTTGCGGATGATGCCGAAAAGGTTGCGATGTTTGATGATTTCACTTTGCTCGATTTTATTTTGGCACAAGAAGATAAGCTGAGTAAAGACGGCGATGACAAAGAACAGGAAAGCGCTGCAGAGGCGATTGAAAACAATATTCGCAAAAAAGTTGTTCAAAAAATTGTTATCAATCCCGCATATTACAGCAAGATGTCAGAGGTTCTTGAGCAGCTGATTCTTGATCGCAAGCGCGGCGTTGTAGCATATAAACAGTTGCTTGCAAGGTATTTGGAGCTCGCCAAAAATGTAAGCACTCCCGAAGAAAATGATCGCTACCCCGAATCGATCCGCAAAAGCGGTGCGATGAGGGCGTTTTACGACAATTGCGGCGAAAATGAAGCGTTGGCAATTCGTCTGCATCAGGCGGTGATGAAGTCCAAAATGGATGGTTTCAGAAACAATCCAACAAAAGAGAATAGAATTAAGAGAGCGCTGTATCAAATTTTGAAAGATGACGATATGGTAGAGCGGTTTTATAAAATTGTGGTTGAACAAGAGGAATACTGATGCAAATAGAGATTTCGGGTATCAAAATTGAATTACAAAAAAAGAATATAAAGAATTTGCATCTTGTTGTTGCCCCCCCGGATGGCAAGGTGCGCGTTTCTGCACCGATGCACTTATCCGATGAGAGTATCAATATGTTTGTTCGAACCAAACTCGGTTGGATAAAAAAGCAACAAGAAAAGTTTCAGCACCAACCCAGACAATCGGAACGCGAATATGTTTCGGGAGAAACGTTATATGTCTTTGGCAAACAGTACTTTTTGCGTGTGGAGCACAGCTATAAGGGCAATTCTGTTGCTTTGAACGGAAATGAGGCTGTACTCACCGTTAGAAAAGAGAGTGCGGCAAAGCAACGGGAAGCATTTGTGAATGAATGGTACCGTTCTTTGCTTAAGGAGAAGATAGAAATATATCTTCCGAAGTGGGAGAAGATTACCGGACTTTATTGCGACTCTTGGCAAACAAAGTACATGACCACCCGTTGGGGAACCTGCAATACAAACACCCGAAAAATATGGTTTAATCTGCAACTTGCAAAAAAGCCGATGGAATGTTTGGAATATGTCATTCTGCACGAATTGGCTCATTTGAAAGTACGCAACCACGGCAAGGATTTTATCGCTATTATGGATCAGTACATGCCATATTGGAGAGAAACCAAGAAATTGCTGAACGAACTGAAGCTTGACCATATGGATGAAGTTGAAGGATATGATGCTATGCATGATATCACTTGTGATTAAATTCAATGTCCTATCAATTTCATCCCCCAATATCTCCCTCGCTGTATTCAAAGAAAAGGCGTCAGCCATGGATACAGATTTGTTCGCGAAAAGCAAAGGTCAAACACAAAACTGCATTTTTAAGCGTCAAATTTACAGTTTTCTCTTTCGGCATTTCGTGAAAAGGTTTTGAAAAAGCCGGAAAAGCCCTGAAAACAGCGCCTTTTGTGTCGTTTCGTGCAAAACCGTGATTTCGGATAAATGGTAGAGAT
>ERZ1026780.2423-NODE-2423-length-10912-cov-42.960947_pt1 | contig 10912 bp, 9 predicted proteins | sample MGYA00380126_ERZ1026780 | MGnify/ENA primary metagenome ERZ1026780 (study PRJEB33269, sample SAMEA4719762) | human gut metagenome | biome: human-associated habitat; feature: organic feature; material: feces | place: Cameroon | collected 2013-10 ... | reverse complement strand
ATTATACCATACCAAAAATTAAAAGGGAACTAAAACTGCAAATATTAACTTACACTTACTTTTTGTATTATACCATACCAAAAATTAAAAGGGAACTAAAACGATAACCAAAGCGGTTAGCGACACATCGGCATTATACCATACCAAAAATTAAAAGGGAACTAAAACTATTTTCAAGCATTTTATCAAACGCTTTGAATTATACCATACCAAAAATTAAAAGGGAACTAAAACATGATTTGCTGCAAGAATTTTTTTCTTCCAATTATACCATACCAAAAATTAAAAGGGAACTAAAACTATTAAGGAATCAATACACGGACAGGTTTAATTATACCATACCAAAAATTAAAAGGGAACTAAAACGTATGGAGTTTCGCCATTGACAATTATCCAATTATACCATACCAAAAATTAAAAGGGAACTAAAACCACAATGAGCGGAAACTATGCGCCTATTTGATTATACCATACCAAAAATTAAAAGGGAACTAAAACAACGCTTGCGTTACAACTTTTATTCAAAGGATTATACCATACCAAAAATTAAAAGGGAACTAAAACCGACAACTTGTCCGCCAAGCGCGTTAATTGATTATACCATACCAAAAATTAAAAGGGAACTAAAACCTAATATTTTTGGTATTTATTTTTTTTCAGATTATACCATACCAAAAATTAAAAGGGAACTAAAACTTAAAATCTCATTTTGGTTGAGTTTTTCGCATTATACCATACCAAAAATTAAAAGGGAACTAAAACTCTAAATTTCTTATATTTAACCCCGTTAATATTATACCATACCAAAAATTAAAAGGGAACTAAAACGTACCATTGTTGTAGGTCTCCTTTTATTTAATTATACCATACCAAAAATTAAAAGGGAACTAAAACAACCGTCATCGTCCGCACGCATTGATAAGTATTATACCATACCAAAAATTAAAAGGGAACTAAAACCGCGTGTACGTAACGGGGCAAAGCCTGCCCATTATACCATACCAAAAATTAAAAGGGAACTAAAACCGTGGAAGTCAACGCTTTAATTAGTCCACGATTATACCATACCAAAAATTAAAAGGGAACTAAAACGCTTAACTTATCATATCCGCACCCGCTTGCATTATACCATACCAAAAATTAAAAGGGAACTAAAACTACAGAATATATAAGTATAGATGACTATAAATTATACCATACCAAAAATTAAAAGGGAACTAAAACGTCGCAAGCATATTTCATAAACCCTGCAAGATTATACCATACCAAAAATTAAAAGGGAACTAAAACACGTTTAAGTTTACTTTCGGATTTTTAGCCATTATACCACTCTTTACGCGGCATACGCGAAACCGATTTCCACCTTCTAGGAATTGCAGAACGTGAACCTCGCGCCATATGAGAACTACGTTTTTACAAACGACATAATCGAGAGCGACGCGCGAGCGCGCGGGCGGGATATGTACGCGGGCGGCGCGCGGGGCGCGCGTATTTATTAAGTAAGCGGATAACGAACGGCAGGTATGTGGGAAAACGAGAGTGGCGAGTATGCAGGCAACGGCTCGGGTGAGTGTACAGAAAAACGGGAGTGGCGAGCATACGGGCAACAGGTCGGGTGAGTGTGCGGGACAGCGAGCGGGGGATGTGCGGAACGTTTGGAGAGACAGGCATATGGAAAGTTGGCGGGGAAATGGTTGAAACGTGAATAAAAGTTCGGAAAAATCCTTATATTTCGTCGCCTTTGTATGGTTATTATTTTTTAATTTGAAAGAAGTTGAAAATAATGTTCAAAAGTGGCGATTTTCGTTTGACACATTTTGTCGTTTTGGTTATAATGGCACTATCTTACAGGTGGCGGAAAGCCAAAAAACACAAAATAAAGTGTTTCTGACCGACGCCAACAACATTATATTGGGGTACAGAGTGAAACTTTTGGAGGAACGCATCCTCAGGGACGGTAAAGTCTTCCCCGGAGAGGTGTTAAAAGTTGGAGGTTTTCTCAATCATCTTATAGATGATACTTTGATGGAGGAAATCGGCAAGGAAATCTACTCACTCTATAAGTGCGACCAAGTTACCAAAATTCTGACCTTAGAAGCATCGGGAATCGCAATTGCATGCTATGCAGCTATGTACTTGCACGTCCCGGTGCTTTTTGCTAAGAAAAGTAAAACCGCCAACATTTCAAAGGACGTTTATTCTGCGGAAGTCAAAAGTTATACCCACGGCAACGTAAACACGATAATGGTTGAGAAGGAATTTCTGAATTCTTCCGACCGCGTGCTTATCGTCGACGATTTTCTTGCTCACGGCGAGGCGTTGCGCGGGCTTATCGCATTGATCGGGCAGGCGGGCGCGACTCTTGTCGGGTGCGCGATTGCCATCGAAAAGGGCTTCCAGAAAGGCGGGGACGAGTTGAGAGAGCAGGGCGTCCGCGTCGAAAGCCTTGCGATTATCGAAAGTATGTCGGACGACGGCGTCACTTTCAGAAAAAACTAAGTTAAAAAATGCCATACGGCAAAATATATGGAGGGTTTCATAATGAAGAAAAAAATTCTTGCAATTTTCCTTGTTGTAGCGATAGTTGCAGCACTTGCAGTCGGTCTTACCGCATGTAAGAAAGACGACGGCGGAGAAGTCGATTATTCGAACATCAAAATCGGTATGCTTTGCTTGCATGACAAAAACAGCACGTACGACAAAAACTTCATCACGGCGATGGAAGAAGTTCAACGCGAACTCGGTCTTCGCGACGACCAAGTCATCATCAAAACCGGTATCCCTGAGGACGATACTTGCTATCAGGAAGCCATGAACCTTGTCGACGCAGGTTGCAACATCATTTTCGCTGACTCTTTCGGCCACGAAGCATATATGTTGAAAGCTGCAAAAAAAGCTCCCAAAGTTTTGTTTGCACACGCAACCGGAACGAGAGCTCACACCGAAAATCTTCCTAACTTTGTCAACGCATTCGCATCCATTTACGAAGGTCGTTTCCTTGCAGGCGTTGCCGCAGGTTTGAAACTCAATGAAATGATCGAAGCAAAAAAATTCACCGCAGAAGAAGCCAAAATGGGTTACGTCGGCGCATACACCTATGCGGAAGTTATCTCCGGCTACACCTCCTTCTACCTTGGCGCAAAATCCGTCTGCCCGACCGTCACGATGGACGTTCAATTTACCGGCAGCTGGTATGATGAAACCGGCGAAAAGGAAGCAGCAAACTTGCTCATTGGTAAAGGTTGCAAACTTATCAGCCAACACGCTGACTCCATGGGCGCACCTAACGCTTGTGAAACAGCAAAAGTTCCCAACGTATCTTACAACGGCAGCACTTTCGAAGCATGCCCCGAAACGTTCATCGTTTCTTCCAGAATCAACTGGGCACCTTACTACAAATACCTTGCTGAACAAATCGTAAACGCCAAAGGTGACGTTAATAAAGCAAACGTTGCTAAGGACTGGACAGGCACTATCGCAACCGGTTCCGTAGAACTTACCGCTTTCGGTACGGCAGCAACCGCTGACACTGCGGCAAAAGTTGCTGACATTAAGGCAAAACTTATGAACGGCACCCTTAACGTTTTCGACACCGCCACCTTCACCGTTAACGGCACGAAACTTGCAACATATATGGCAAACGTAAACTTTGAAGACGACGGCACCGGCAAAGATAACAACAAAGCCGACACGCAAGTCATTGAAAACGGCGTTTTCTTTGAATCCAAACATCGTTCGGCACCTTACTTTGACGTTCGTATCGACGGCATCACACTTCTTAACGAGAAGTACTAATTTACAACAACAGAATAGGATTTCGGCGGGACAATCGTCCCGCCTTAACCCTTTTTTTTCGGCGTAATAATCGCTATTTTTGGAGAGTTATATGGGACAAAACAACGCTATCGAACTCAGAAACGTTACTAAACGGTTCGGCGCGGTCGTTGCGAACAATGACGTCAGCATGGACGTCAGGCGCGGTGAAATTTTGTCGCTTCTTGGCGAAAACGGAAGCGGTAAAACCACCCTTATGAATATGATTGCGGGCATATACTTCCCCGACAGCGGTGAAATTTTCATCGACGGGAAGGAAGTCGTGATTCGTTCTCCGCAGGACGCTTATAAATACCACATCGGAATGATCCATCAGCATTTTAAGCTGATTGACATCTTTACGGCGGCGGACAACGTTATTCTTGGCGAAAAGATGCCCCCGTTCAGTATCCGTGAAAAATCGAAAGAATACAAAGATAAACTTGACGACTACGGCATTGTCGTTGACGCCGATGACGAGCGTTCGCCCGTCAAAGAAATCAGGCTTGGCGACAAACCTGCCGAAAAAATAAAATGCGCCTTAAAATGCGCGGCGCTTCCTTTTGTAAAACTCGGCAAGAAAATCAAATTCAACCATTTGTCGAGAAATCGCGTTGGAATCGTACAAAAAATCGTCGATAAGTACGGTTTCGATATCAACGTCAAAAAGAAAATTTACGATATGTCCGTTTCCGAAAAACAAACCGTCGAAATTATTAAGACGTTGTATCGCGGCGCGGATATCCTTATTCTGGACGAGCCTACTGCCGTTCTGACGCCGCAGGAAACCAAAAAACTTTTTGACGTTTTAAGGAAAATGCGCGACGACGGAAAGTCCATTATCATCATTACGCACAAACTCAACGAAGTTCTGGAAATCTCGGACAGAGTCGCCGTTTTAAGAAAAGGCGAATATATCGGCACCGTCGATACGAAAGACGCAACCGAAAGTTCGTTAACGGAAATGATGGTCGGCGAAAAGGTCGAACTTAATATCGACAGAACAATCCCCGTCAACGCAGAAGAAAGGCTCACGATTTCCGGACTCACTTGCAAAAACCGCGAAGGAATACTTGCGCTTGACAACGTGTCGTTCACGGCGCGTTCGGGCGAAATTCTGGGCATCGCAGGTATCGCGGGCAGCGGTCAGCGCGAACTTCTGGAATCAATCGCGGGACTTCAACGTCTGGAAGGCGGTACGGTCACTTACTTCGATCCCAAAGACAACAATAAAGAAGTCGATTTGAGACAAAAATCCCCCACGCAAATCAGGGAATTGGGCGTAAGGCTTTCGTTCGTCCCCGAGGACCGTCTGGGCATGGGGCTTGTCGGGAATATGGACTTGACGGACAATATGATGCTTCGTTCTTACGGCAAAGGTCATTCGATGTTTCTGGACAGAAAAACCCCGCACGACCTTGCGGAAAATATCGTGGAAGAACTTGAAGTTGTGACGCCTTCCGTGAAAACTCCCGTCAGAAAACTTTCGGGCGGAAACGTTCAGAAAGTTCTGGTCGGTCGTGAAATCGCGTCCGCGCCTACCGTCCTTATGGCGGCTTATCCCGTAAGGGGGCTGGACATCAACTCGTCCTACGTTATTTATAATTTGCTCAACAAACAAAAAGAAAACGGAGTTGCCGTTATTTTCGTCGGCGAAGATCTGGACGTACTGCTTGCGCTTTCGGACAGAATCATGGTTTTGTGCGGCGGCAAAGTCAGCGGCATTGTCGACGCAAGAAACTGCACGAAAGAGCAAGTCGGGCTTCTTATGACAAGTATGCCCGAAAAGGTCGAAATATTTGACGATGAAGTAAAGGAGGGACACAATGCGTAAAACAGTTCACGAACCCGTCGCGCACCTTGTAAAACGCGTGGATATGGACAGGAAAAAAGCGTGGCTTATCCGCCTTATCGCTTTTGCATTGTCAATCCTTGCCTGCGCGATTATCACTACGGCAATCACGAAAAAAGACATGGGTTTCTTCTTCAAAAACTTCTTCGGCGGCGCATTCAGCACCCCAAGACGCGTCTGGGGACTTTTCCATGAAACGGCACTGCTTTTGCTGGTCGCGCTTGCGGTCACTCCGTGTTTCAAAATGAGATTCTGGAACATCGGCGGCGAAGGGCAAATCCTTATGGGCGCGCTCGGTTGCGCTGTCGTCATAAACTTTATGGGCGGCAAATCAAGCGACGCGGGTACGATTGTTCTGTCGCTTGTCGTTGCGATGGTATTCGGCGCGTTATGGTCGATGATCCCTGCAATTTTCAAAGCGAGATGGAACACCAACGAAACGCTTTTGACGCTTATGATGAACTATATTGCGGTATGTCTTACGGAATACTTTATTAAAAGCGTTGCGTCGACGGGCACCGGTACGCTGACGTTTACGAAGGGCGTTGTCGGCTCAATCGGAGATAACGAATTTATTCTTAAAATCATCATCGCGGCGGTTATTACGATTCTGATGTACATTTATCTTCGTTTCAGCAAGCACGGCTATGAACTTACCGTTGTCGGCGAAAGCGAAAATACGGCGCGTTATATCGGAATCAACAGCAAAAAAGTTATCATTCGCACGTTGATTCTTTGCGGTATTATCGCAGGTATCACGGGATTCCTTCTTGTCAGCGCGACAAACCTTGACTTGAACAGCAAATATACCGTCAACGGCAGAGGCTTTACGGGCGTTCTTATTTCCTGGCTTGCAAAGTTCAATCCGTTTGCGATGGTGTTGACGTCGTTTTTGGTTGTGTTCGTACAAAAGGGTGCGGCAGAAGTTTCAACGTATGCGCGTCTTGGTGCGTCGTTCCCCTCAATGCTTGCGGGCGTGTTCTTCTTCTTTATCATCGCAAGCGAGTTCTTTATCAACTATAAGATAATGTTCAACAAAAAATATTTCAAAATTCCCGCATGCTTCAAAAAGAAAAAACAAGCGGAAGTTGTCGCAGAGGAGGATAAGTAATATGTTTGTTACGTTAATAACTCAGGCAATAAAATTCGGTATTGTTTTCCTTTTCGGCTCGACCGGCGAAATTATCATCGAAAAATCCGGACACCTTAATCTGGGAATCCCCGGCGTTATGTGCTTTGGCGCAATCGGCGGCTGTCTTGGCGCAAACCTTGCAAAAAACGCAGGGCTTGCAGCCGGCGGAATCATCTTTGTCGCAATTCTTATGGCAATGCTGTTCGGCGCAATGATGGGCGTCGTTTACGGATTGTTTACGATTACCCTTCGATGCAACCAGAACGTCACGGGACTTACCATTACAACGTTTGGTGCGGGCGTACTTGGGTTCTGGGGCTCGATGATGAGCAACGAGGGCACGACGTTTTACGAAGTAAGCAAAGTGTTCACCGCGCCGTTCTTTGGAAATGTCGAAAACAACTGGTTTTCACAAATGTTCTTGTCGCACGGCGTTTTGGTGTACGTCGGTATAATTATCACGGTGCTTGTCGCAATTTTTATGAACCGCACCAAAACGGGACTTAACTTAAAAGCGGTCGGCGAAAACCCCGCGGCGGCGGACGCGGCGGGTATCAACGTCATCAGATATAAATACCTTGCCTGCATAATCGGCTCGGCAATTTCCGGTATCGGCGGCGCGTTTTACCTGCTTGACTGCACGCGCGGATCGCTTGAATACGTTATCGAAGGGCTTGGCTGGCTTGCGGTCGCGCTTGTTATCTTCTCATTGTGGCGCCCGGGACTTTGTATTATCGGCTCGTTCATTTTCGGTCTTTTGTACATTATGCCCAACTATATTACGGGCGTAAGCCTTGCCGAAAAAGAACTTGTAAAAATCATTCCTTACGTTGCAACCGCTCTCGTCCTTATTATTATTTCGTTCTTTAATAAACGCGAGACGCAGCCGCCTGCATCGCTTGGACTGTCCTATTTCAGGGAAGAAAGATAATTCAAAAACGTTAAAAAGGTCGTCTTCGGACGGCCTTATTTATTGTCAAAACGCCACGATGTGATATAATAAAAATATGAATGCTTTGACCATTGTACACGAAACAATAAGGAAATTCGTCGGCGCGGGCGACGTCGTTATCGACGCAACCGCAGGGCGCGGATACGATACGTCGTTTTTATGCTCGCTTGTCGGGGACAGCGGGAAAGTTATTTCTTTCGACGTGCAGAAAGACGCTGTGGACAGCACCGAAAACCTTCTGAAAAGCCGCGGACAAACGGCGGACGTCCACCTTGAATCGCACGAAAATATGACAAAGTACGCGGATAGAGACAGCGTATCGTGCATTGTTTTCAACCTCGGATATCTGCCGTCGGGCGATAACAGCGTTTTCACGCACGCAGAGTCCACGATAAAAGCAATCGAGGGCGGACTCGGACTTTTGAAGAAGGGCGGCTTAATGTGCGTGAGCGTTTATTACGGCGGCGACTCGGGCTACGAGGAAAGAGACGCACTGCTGCCGTATCTTAAAACGCTCGATTCGTCGAAATATCAGGTCTTGAAACTCGATTTTTATAATTGGACAAACGACCCGCCGTTCCCGGTATTTATCATAAAAAACTGAACGATAAAGCCATAAGGACGATGTATTAAAGGAAAATCCACGATATCTTCAAGTTGAAAAAACCAAAACAAACAACGCTTTCGCCGAAATCGAACCCGCCAGCAAAGTTTTTGCAGTGGTGTGCGGAACGCACACAAAAAACGGCACGCCGTAGCGGCGTGAAGTTTGGCGGGATATTTCAGACGGCAAGCGAAGATGAGGGATTGCTTGCAAGAAAAGGCATCGAGCGCCGCCGACAGGCTCCTATGACAAAATAGACCATAGAGCTGCTGCTGGCAAGTGAAGGCGATGAGAGCACGAAGTATTCTCAATCGCCGAGCGCAGACGACAGGCTCCACGCACAATTTCAGAGAAATTGTGCAAATGTGTGCAAAATTTTTTGCACACATTAAAAAAACACGACCAATGTCGTGTTTTTTAGTGGAGCTGCTGACCAGACTTGAACTGGTGACCTCATCCTTACCAAGGATGTGCTCTACCGCCTGAGCCACAGCAGCGTTTTTATCAATGCTCAATTATTATATTGAATAAGGCGAAATATGTCAAACGAAATGAGCAACAAAACAAAAAGTCGAAAAAATAATTTATTGCGGCGTTTATAATAAAACTTTTAATGAAAGCCGCACGATAGAAACATTTTGTCATGAATGATAAAACTGTCGCATAACGTGAATGAAAACCGCAAAAATTTTTTTTGAATCGTAAAATTTTATGGTTGAAAACAACCTAATCTGTTTTACATAAATCAACATATTATATATAATATAGAAAGTAAATTATTATAATGGAGAGAATCGGGCAAATTTTGTCCAACCGAAATTGAAATGAATTGGCTTGACATATTTTATGCGTTTTTGTCCCTGCTTGGCGGTATCGGCGTCTTTCTTTACGGAATGAAGTTGATGGGCGACAGCCTTGAAATGGTTGCCGGTAACGAAATCAAGCGAATGTTTGCCAAAATATCGAATAAGAAGCTTATCGGAGTGGGCATAGGAACGGTGACGACGGCGGTCGTACAAAGTTCCGCGGCGGTCACGGTTATGGCGATTGGTTTCGTCAACAGCGGACTGATGACTCTGACGCAAGCCGCGTCGATTGTTTTCGGTGCGAATATCGGAACGACGTCGACCGCGCTTATCGTTGCGCTTGGCGCGGGCGGGTTTGCAAACGTCAACCTTACGGTAATTTTCGCGGCTCTTGCGGGCGTCGGCGCATTGATAATAATGCTGACCAAAAAGGATAAGGTCAAAAAAATCGGCGGCATTATCACCGGGCTGGGCATGATATTCGTCGGGCTTTCGGTCATGACAAGCTCCATGGATATTTTCTCGCAGTCGGACAAAATCAGCGCGTTCCTTACAAAGGTTTCAAACCCTGCGTTGCTGTTGTTGTTCGGTATTTTGTTCACCGCGCTTATCCAGTCGTCGTCGGCGGTCAGCGGTATCGTCGTTACGATGTCGGTTGCAGGGCTTTTGTCGTTTGAACAAGGGCTGTACATAATTTTGGGAAGCAATATCGGAACGTGTATTACGTCGCTTATCGCGTCGGTCGGCACAAGTACGAACGCGCGTCGCACCGCCGTAATCCACCTTATGTTTAACGTGATCGGCGTGACGATATTCGGGCTTGTGAGCATTTCCGGCGTGTTTACGAAGATGTTTATGCCGATTAAAAGTCCCGCGATGAGAATTGCGCTTTTGCACACTTTCTTCAACGTAACCACCACCATAGTACTGTTGCCGTTTATGAACCTGCTTGTGAAGTTCGTTTCAAAAATCGTTCCCGAGAGAAAAACGGACGACAAAAACGATGAGCCGCACCTGTACTTTTTGGAAGAACGCCTGTTGAGAACGCCCCCGGTTGCGGTCGCGCAGCTTAAAAACGAAATCGAAAATATGGCGGAAATCGCAAAATCAAACTTCGACAAATGTATGGACGCGGTTATGGTCGGCAAAGTGTCCGACGTCATCGACGAAATTGCCAAAAACGAAAAATGTCTGAACTTCCTTAACCGTGAAATCACGAAATATCTTGTGAAATTGTCGCAGGTCGACCTTTCGGAAGACGACAAACTCTTAATCAGTACGTCGTATCACACCGTAAGCGATATCGAGCGTATCGGCGACTACGCCGAAAATATCTCGGAATACGCCGAAAAGATGGAGGCGGACAATCTCACGTTCTCGCCGAAGGCGATTTCCGAAATTCAGACGCTTAAAGCGACGATTACAAACCTTTACGACGAGGTAATGAAGACGTATAAGGAAGTCACACTTGATTATATCGACAAGGTGAACGAGTACGAGGAAAGCGTCGACAGACAAAAAGAAGAAATGGGCGAACACCATATCGAGCGTATGAACAAGGGCGAATGTACGCCCGAAGTCGGTGCGATTTATCTGAGTCTTTCGTCCAACGCGGAGCGTGTCGCCGACCATATGACCAACATCGCGTACGCGGTGAGAAGCTACGCCAAAAAGAAAAAGAAGGACTAAGCGAAAAATAAATTTTGAAAAAAGCAAATAAAAAACTGCAACGGGCGTTGCAGTTTTTGTTTAT
>ERZ1026780.2415-NODE-2415-length-10928-cov-3.519268_pt1 | contig 10928 bp, 6 predicted proteins | sample MGYA00380126_ERZ1026780 | MGnify/ENA primary metagenome ERZ1026780 (study PRJEB33269, sample SAMEA4719762) | human gut metagenome | biome: human-associated habitat; feature: organic feature; material: feces | place: Cameroon | collected 2013-10 ... | reverse complement strand
GCCGAGTTGACCGACTTCTTCATCGTCCCACAGGACAGGGATACCGTCCTTCTCGAAGCCACTATCGAGCCATACGAGGAAGAAGACGGGTATATCGACCCGTCCGTTGAGGCCAAACTCCCGGAAGACGACGCCGATGACCGTTTTGTCAATGATGGCGGCACGAAAGCCTCTGTCGAGGATTTGCTCCGTGCAAATATGAAAAAGCCGTTGAACTGATTATGGAAATGGAAGAAGTAAGAATAGACAAATATTTATGGGCAATCCGGGCCTTCAAGACCAGAAGCGAGGCGACCGAAGCATGCAAGGGTAACCGCGTGAAGGTCAATGGCTCCGATGCGAAGCCCTCCAAGATGATCCGTATCGGCGACAGCATCGAAGTACGCAAGGCCGCCATACATTTCACCTATAAGGTCATTGGTCTGATAGAAAATCGTGTAGGGGCGCAGCTGGTGCCTCAATACGCGGAAAACCTTACGCCGCAGTCCGAATTGGATAAGATGAAAGCTCCGGTGGAGACATTCTTCGTCAAGCGCGACAGGGGAGCCGGGCGACCTACCAAGAAAGACCGCCGCACCATCGACGCCATGTGGGGCGAGATCGATTTCAATGCCGAATTGCCGGACGACCCGCCGGGATATGATGACATTGACCTGTAACACGCAAAATTAACCCCGGCTCTTTGGTTGAATCGAGTCGGGGTTAAGTATATTATTTCGTAAATGCGAAACGGCAAAGATTTTATTTCAAATACTTCTTAGCCTGCTCTGCGATAAGCTCTGCATCATCGAAATAGTTGATACGCATTGCATTGCGGACCTCATCCAATGTCTTGGCGGCAGTTTCGCGAGCCTTCTCGGTGCCCTTCTTCAGGATATTGAACACCTCTGGGATGTCCTGCTCGAACTCATGACGCCTTGCGCGGATCGGATCGAGTCTCTTGTTAAGGACGCTGTTCAGGAACTTCTTGCAGGTTCCGTCACCGATGCCGCCCTTCACATACTGCTCCTTCAGCTCCTCCAGACACTTGAACTCAGGCCAGAACTCTGCGAAATCCTCAGGTGAACTGAATGCGTCAATGTATGTAAATACGGCATTGCCCTCAAGATGGCCCGGTTCGTCCTGGCTCATTCTCGGTTCGCCGTTCGACATCTTCTTCACCTTCTTCCATACGGTAGCCGCATCATCGCTCAAGTAAATGCAGTTGCCGAGAGATTTACTCATCTTGGCCTTGCCGTCAGTTCCGGGGAGTCTCATACATACGCAGTTCTGTGGAAGCAGGATTTCCGGCTCCACTAGCACCTCACCGTAGATGCTGTTGAACTTGCGGACGATTTCGCGGGTCTGTTCAAGCATCGGCTCCTGGTCCTCGCCGGCCGGCACGATTGTTCCCTTGAATGCGGTAATGTCCGCAGCCTGGCTGACAGGGTAGCAAAGGAATCCTGCAGGAAGCGAATTCTCGAACTCCCTCATCTGGATTTCGGACTTCACGGTAGGATTTCTCTGAAGCCTGGCCACCGTCACGAGATTCAGGTAATAGAATGTCAACTCGGTCAGCTCGGGAATCATGGACTGTATGAACAATGTGCATTTGTTCGGGTCGATGCCGCATGAGAGGTAGTCCAATGCCACCTCGATGATGTTCTGACGTACCTTCTCCGGGTTATCATAGTTATCCGTAAGTGCCTGTGCGTCAGCGATAAATACGAACATTTTGTCGTAATCGCCAGCGTTCTGAAGTTCGACTCTGCGTCTCAATGAACCGACGTAGTGTCCCAGATGCAACTTGCCTGTCGGCCTGTCGCCTGTCAAAATGACTTTTTCCATATCGTAATATCTTTATATTCCAATGTTTTTGTGCGTCTCCTGACTTCGGAGCCAAGCAATCCTCAAAGGTACTAATTTATCACGAATAAACCGCCGCTTTCCTCATGATTCGCCTCACTCAGGCATCCAGTCCTTTCCAAGTTCGACTCTCATCTTCCCTCACCACGCCCGTCCTGACACAACTGGTGTGGAGTGTAACTACATGTCTATTAAACGATTAACCATTTTCAGAGTTTGCATATCGATAACTCTGAAAATGGTTAACTATCTATAGCATAATGCTTTACGCACCACGCTCAATGTCACGGTCGCTCTATTTCTTGAAGAACCTGTTGTAGAGTCCGAGGAAGCCGGCTCCGTGACGGGCCTCATCCTTCGCCATCTCGTGGACGGTGTCATGGATAGCATCGTAGTTGAGCTGCTTTGCCTTGGTAGCGATGGCGAGCTTGCCCTCGCATGCACCAGCCTCAGCCTCAATGCGTTTCTCAAGATTGGTCTTGGTGTCCCATACTACATCGCCGAGAAGCTCTGCGAATTTCGCAGCATGCTCTGCCTCTTCGAAAGCATATCTCTTGAAAGCCTCTGCGATTTCAGGATAGCCCTCACGCTCTGCCTGACGGCTCATTGCCAGATACATGCCGACCTCTGTGCACTCTCCCATGAAGTTAGCCTCCAGGCCCTCGTGAATCTCAGGGTCACAACCTTTGGCAACGCCTATTACATGTTCGCAGGCCCAGCTTCTCTGGCCTTCTTCCTTTATCTCGACGAATTTGTCAGCCTTTGCATGGCATACAGGGCACTCTGCCGGTGGATTCTCACCTTCGTAAACGTAACCGCATACGAGACATCTGAATTTCTTTTTCATAATATTTCTCCTTTTAATTTGTTGTATATTAATATTTCCGTTGTTCTAATTTAGAAAAATTCTAAATCCAAGAGCAAAGTTAGCAATCTTTCTCCAATATGCAAGCCTTAACGCAAATTTTTTAACAATAATCGTCCCAAACTCTTGATAACGCCTCTCAAGAACCGTATATTTGTAATACATAACCATGTTGTTCTTATGACCCCATTTCTAAGGCAAGTTGCCCGGCATTACTACGATGCCGCCGATAATATCAGCAAACTCTGTTTCATCTTCCCCAACAGGCGTTCCATGGTGTTTTTCAACAAATGGATTGCCGGGTGCGTGAAAGATGCACCTCATCCGAAGCCCGTCATTGCCCCGGCAGCATTGACGATGAACGAATTTTTCTATCGCGTCAGCGGTGCGGCTGCGACCGACAGGGTGAACCTCCTTCTGGAACTGTACGATTGTTATAAAGCATTGAACAGCAAGGCGGAGCCTTTGGACGATTTCATATTCTGGGGCGACGTGATATTGAGCGATTTCGACGATACGGACAAATATCTCGCCGACCCGAAACGGCTTTATACCAATGTCGCGGACTTCAAGGAAATCCAGGACACCTATTCTTATCTGTCGCCGGAACAGCTCGAAGCGATACAGCATTTTATAAGCCATTTCCGGAAAGGCGGCAAGCTTACCGTCAATCTGGATGCCGAAAACCCCGATGTGAAGGAACGCTTCCTGATGATTTGGAATCTGCTTTATCCGCTCTACCGGAACTTCAACAAGACATTGGAAGAGAAGGGGATGGCGTATGAAGGCATGGCGTACAGGGAATTTGCGGAAAGGCTGAAAACGGAAAGCGCCGTCGATATCCTTGCCGACAGCTTCCGTGATACGGAAAAGTTCGTGTTCGTGGGACTCAACGCATTGAACGAATGCGAGAAAACGGCGATGCGCAAGATGCGTGATGCCGGGATCGCGGAGTTCTGCTGGGACTTTTCTTCGGCAATGCTGCGCGACCCTATGAACCGCTCCTCGATGTTCATGTCGCAGAATGTCATGGAATTTCCGCAGGCCTTCACATTGGATGACGGACCATCCGACAAGGCGGCATTGGCCGAAGGCCCGGCAATTCATGTCCTGAGTGTGCCGTCGGCGGTGGGACAGGCGAAGTATCTGCCTGAAATACTGCAGAAAATCGCTGAGGAAAAGACCGGCGGAGACCTCTCCGGCGTCGGAAACCTGGATGTGCCCGGTGCCGATACGGCCATTGTGCTTCCCGACGAGGGCCTCCTGATACCGCTCCTGAACACGATACCGTCGGAAATCGGCAATGTGAATGTCACGATGGGCTACCCGATGTCGGGCAGCGAGGTCTATGCGCTCATGAACAATGTAGCCGCCCTCCAGCTCCATATCCGCAAGACCAAATCCGGCTGGTCATTCTACCACAAGCAGGTCTGGTCGTTTTTCTCATCCGGTCTGCTCAATGCGGTTCTGGATGACGGTGCCAAGGAACGGATAGCGAAAATCAAAGCCGAGGCGCGGTACTATATTCCGCAGTCCGATCTCTCCGGAATATGGCCTTTCGACTTGATATTCAGGCCGGTAATCGCAGATCCCAAGGCAGCTGACGCCGGACAGATACGCAATTTCTGCTCATATCAGCTGGAACTCCTCAGTGAAATCGGAGCGAAGATTTCCGGCATGGAAGGCATGGCCCTGGAGACGCATTTCGCCAAGCAGTATTACCTCTCCGTCAACCGTCTGAAATCACAGGCCCTGGCCATTCTTCCGATGACGTATGTCCGTCTGTTGCAGCAGCTTATAGGTGGTATTTCGGTTCCTTTCAAGGGCGAGCCGCTGAAGGGCCTCCAGATTATGGGCCCTCTCGAAACCAGGTCGATGGACTTCACGAACCTCATTGTCCTGTCCTGCAACGAAGGCGTCTTCCCGCGCAGGAGCGTGAGCTCGTCTTTCATCCCGCCTGAACTCCGGAAAGGCTTCGGGCTCCCGACATACGAAAACCAGGATGCGGTCTGGGCATACTATTTCTTCCGTATGATCCAACGTGCTGAAAATGTGTGGCTTCTGTACGATTCCCGCACCGACGGCCTGAAATCCGGCGAGGAAAGCCGCTATATAAAGCAGCTGACTTTCCAATACAAATACCCGAAGATGACTCGCGAAGCCGTGAAATACCGCATCGAGATGCCGTCCGACGAAACCGCCATCGAAAAGACCGCCGAGGACCTCGACCGTATCAGGACAATGACCTATTCCGTGTCGTCGCTCCAGCGTTATCTCGCCTGCCCGGCGCAATTCTACTACGGCTCGGTGAAGAAACTCCAGCCCGAGTCAGAAGTTTCAGAATCAATGGATTCCAGCATGGTCGGCTCCGTGTACCACGACACGATGTACGCCCTGTATCTCGGCGGCGTCGCCCTCGACCCCGAGTTCGATATGGACAGGAAAAATGTTCAGGCCAATGTCCGTGAACCGTTGAAGGAAATCACGCGCGAATACATTGACAGGCTGATCGCTGAAAAGGACAGCATCATCAGGCCGAAAGTCCGCGCGCTCATCCGCAGGCAGCTCAATGCCGAAGAGGTGGCGGGACGTAACCTGGTGCTGGAGAACGTCATAAACCAATATGTCCTGAAAACATTGGAAAAGGACATTGAACTGATGCGGAAAAATAAGGTCGACAGATTTCAGATCCGGGGGCTGGAACTGGAGAAATGGTGGACGTTCGAAGGCTTCAAGTTCGTGGGCTACATCGACAGGATGGACAGCTTCGAGCCCGGAGTGGTGCGTATCGTCGATTACAAGACCGGAAAGGTCGAGGACGAAGACATCAATATAAATGAGGACAATGCCCCGGCGATAGCGGATACCCTTTTCGGAGTGGATGTGAAAAACCGCCCTTCCAAGGCGCTCCAGCTGTTCCTCTACGACCATTACGTGGAAAAGGATGTCCGTGACGAGGCTGTGGAAAATGTGATTTATCCGGTGCCCAAGTTGTTCAATTCCGGTATTTTGTCTTCTTCGGAATGCAAGGAATTCGATGACTTGGTAATGGGGAAACTGAAAGAACTTTTCAAGGAATTGTCAGCCCCGGAGGTCGGATTCCGCAGGACGACCGACACGGCAATCTGCGGATGGTGTGATTTCAGGAAAATTTGCGGAAGATAAGACATGATCAAGATACTTAAAGCATCGGCAGGCTCCGGAAAGACGTTCAGCCTGGCAAAAGAATATATCAGCCTTCTGCTCGGAAGCGGTGACCCTTACGCTTACCGCCACATCCTGGCAGTGACGTTTACCAACAAGGCGACGGACGAGATGAAGCAGCGTATCCTGAAAGAACTGGATGTGCTGGCCTCCGACCCGGCCGCGTCCAATTATATTGATGACATTGTTGCCGGCTCCGGAAAAAGCACCGGGGAAATATCAGCATTGTCCCGCAAGCTCCTCTTCAATGTGCTGAACGATTATAGTGCGTTCTCAGTCAGCACGATAGACCATTTCTTCCAGCGGACATTGAAAGCGTTCTCGCGCGAAATCGGGCAGTTCGCGTCCTATCAGGTCGAACTGGACAAGAATTCATTGGTCACGGAAAGCGTGGACAGGATCCTCGATGCCCTCACGGAAGACAACAGCGCCCTCCTGTCCTGGCTGACCGAAAGCGTGAGCGAGCAGCTCCTCAAGAACGGAAAATTCTCATTGGACAAGGAACTGTACGAGACGGCCATAGCGATGAAGAGCGAAGAGCATCGCGAACTCGTTGAAAGATACGGCATTGACGAAGACAATGCGTGCTCGAAAAGCGTATTGGCGGGATTGAAGAAAGGCTGTGCCGCCATTGTCAATGATTTCCAGACGGAGGTCCGCGACGCCGCCAAAGCGGTCAAGGCCGCTATGGGGAATGTCAATGCTGATGACTTCAACGGCAAATTCATGAAAGCCGTGGACGGTTATGCGGACAAGCCTGATGGTGAGCCTGTTGCGCGTCCTACCGATGCCTTCATGAAGAAAGCCGCCGACAAGGGACTCTGGTTTGCGAAGACCAAGGCCGCGTCACTTCTGCCGCTGGTGGACGGGAAACTTGACGCGCCGCTGGACAAGTTCATATCGCTTTTCGGATGGCGATATAAAGAATACCGCACGGCGCAAATCCTTCAGGCCCAGATATATTCGCTCGGTCTCAGCCGGGAAATCAATGATTCGTTCAATGACTTGAAACGGGAAAAGAACGTGCTTAGCCTGGACGACTCGAACACCATATTGAAGGGCATCATTGACGGTAGCGATACTCCTTTCATCTATGAGAAAATCGGGGTGCGCTACGACCACTTCCTTCTGGACGAGTTTCAGGATACCTCCAATATACAGTGGGAAAACTTCCGTCCGTTGATTGCGGACAGTGATGCAGCCGGCAACGGAAATCTTATCGTGGGCGACGTGAAACAGAGCATATACAGGTGGCGCAATTCCGATTGGAACCTGTTGAATGCCAAGCTGAAGGCGCAGTTCCCCCAAGCAGTGGAAAAGCCGCTGGATTCGAACTGGCGAAGCGTGCGCAATGTCGTGGAATTCAACAACGGATTCTACCGTTATGCCGCCGGATGTCTGGATGCCATGACCGGCGATGACACCGTCTCCGGAATATATGCTGACGTGGCGCAGAAAGTGAAGGCGAAAGATCCGGCCTCCGGCAATGTAGATGTGCTTTTCTGTGATAAGGATGCCGATTCCGATACCCAGCTGCATGCCGTAATCCGGGAAGTGCGCAGGCTGAAAGGAACCGGAGCACGTAATTCAGACATCGGTATTCTCGTGAGAACCAATGGTATAGGTGGTCTCATCGCTGCCGAACTCATGCGGAATGACATCCCCGTCATTTCCGACGATTCGCTGGACGTGAAATCATCTCCGGCAGTCAGACGCCTGGCAGCATTGCTCTCGTACGCGAACAATCCCGCCGACAGCCTGAACTCGTATCTTGCAATGTCCCTGGGCATTGAACCGCCTTCGGAATATCATTCGCTGGTGGACCTTTGCGAATATTTCATCCGTGAAATGAAGGAGGGACTTGAAACAGGCTTCGAAGGCGAAAAGCCTTATCTTCAGGCGTTTATGGATGTCGTCCAGGACTGGTCGCAGGTGTATGGCAATTCCTTGCAGGATTTCATCACATATTGGGACGCCGCGAATCCCAAGATCAGTTCGCCGGACGATGCCGATGCCGTGCGCATCATAACGATACATAAGTCCAAGGGGCTTGCATTCCCTTATGTAATATTCCCTTATGCCGACAAGATTCCGTTGTACAGGAATGACGTGCATTGGTGCCGTCCGGAAGTGGAGGGGAGCGCGCTGGAATCTGTCGCATCCGGCATTTATCGCGTGAATCTTTCTGCTGACATCGACGATTCGTTGTTCTCGGATAGTTACAGGGCGGAATGGATGATGCAGATGGTGGATGCCCTGAATTTGTTCTACGTGACCACGACACGTGCCGAGAAGGGCATGACGATTATTTCGGAAATGCCGGCCAAGACGTGCTGCAGTTCCGTGGCGGAGGGGGCGTCGTACAAATTCTCGAAGATGTCGCAGATATTATATTGGTATACGCATCTGCCTTCTTCCGGCGGATTCATGAAGGAAATTGCACCTGGAGAGGAAGGCGAGGAACTGCGTTATTTCGAGCAGCGTTTCCGCATGGGCGTGCCTTATGAGTTCAAGCATGATAATCAGGAAGATACGGCTCCGGAAATCGAAAACACCCCGTATCAGTCATTCCCGATGAACCCTGAAGAGGGAAAAGCCCGCTTGAAATTCAGTACCGAGGCGGCCGACTTCTTCTCTCCGGAAGGCCGGACCGGAATCGAGGCGTCAGGCAGGCTGAAAGGCATTGTCCTTCATGACATCCTGTCCAAGGTCGCCGTTCCGGAGGATTTGGACAAGGCATTGGAAGACAGCTTCGGAGACGGCAGCATTGACGAAGAAGAAAAGGCTGAGATATGGTCGATGCTGGCGGAGCGGATTGCTTCGGCCAAGTCGCGCGGGTGGTTCCCTGACAGCAGGGAGGCTGTTTTCAATGAGACTTCGATAATCGATGCCGACGGCGAGGTCTACAGGCCGGACCGCGTGATCATCGACGGGGGCAAGGTGACGGTGGTGGATTACAAATTCGGCCATCATCTGAAGAAATATGAGAAACAGATATCGAAATATGCCGAATTGTACTGTGCAATGGGGTATGAGGACGTTTCTGCGTCGCTTTGGTATGTCGCTGAAGATGAAGTGGTGACCGTTATCTCCGACTGAGGATTGAAGTCGGATGAGCGCATATGGTTGGATCTGGTATGATATTGATGTTGAACGAGTTGGTGGAATGAGCCTTAAATTGTCGTCTGCCAGGAGGGTCGAAACAGGAGGGCATCATCTGTCAGTCCTATGGATATGAAAAAAGCAGGGTGCTTTACCCTGCTTTCTGCTATATGTTTCGAACTATGTCGAGAATTAATTATTAGTTCTGCTTGCCTGTTGTTGTGTTGCCTTCAACAGGGATTGAGTTGCCAGTTTCGATGTCGATGTTTTTAATCTCATTCTCCCAGTCACCTACGGCAGGTGCCCATTTGATCTCATCGAGAGAGAAAATGAGGTTGAAAGTATATCTCTTGCCGATTTCCCAGCTGTCGAAAATATCTTTAACATTGAGAGTTTTGATGTAGGTCTCGGAGATACCTTTGTCGGTCTCAGAGGTGCCCTTTTTGAGTGTTACAGTGTATTTGACTTCGATGGTTGCAATTTTGTCTGCGTCTGTTATATCCTTGAAATTCTGAGGAATATAGATATAGCGGACTTCGTTAGCATCTGGAATAGGAACAAATTCAGTAGATGCGACCTTAAAGTCAGTTTTGGTGTATTCCTGAATAGAGCGGGATGCTCGGTCGGTGTTCATATATTCTGAGAAACCATCACCGCTTTTATGGAACTGAGTATAGGTCATTCCATTTATAAGTTTATTGAATGTAATGGAGTTCAATGTGATAGTTGCATTCGCATAGTCAGCTTTTTTCTTTACTGCGAATTTGATTCTTGAAAGCCTATGCTTGAAAAGTGTAGGTACGCCAGTGAAATTGTAGTTGCTTTCATTGGTGGTTTTGTCTTTTGCAATATCCGCTACGAGAAAATCTGTATTTGGATGGGTGTCCAAATTAAGAATTCCTGAAATTCCATAGGCATTTTCATCGTTTTCGCAGTAGAAGAATGTATCAGTGTAATCTTGATTATGCACCGTATTGCTGTTCAATGAATACGCGAAGAATGTGAGTTTACCTCCCTTTGGCCAGTAGTATGAAGTTGTCTGGTCTTTCCACACTCCGCCTTTATATGAAATAGTCGAGCCTACATGTTCTTCTCCGATATATGGCTTAGCATCTTTACGGACGTCCCAGTTGTCACTCCAGTTCTTTCCGCTAGGCAGATAATAAGCCCAAGAAGCGAACACATTTTTAGTGTCGAAAGCCTGAGGATCAGCCTTTGTCCTTGGGGCAACTTTGTAAGAGATCTCCACGTTCTCGCCTGAAACGGCAGGAACTACCTCATTCTTGGAGCAGGCAGCGAGGGCTGCAACTGCAGAGAAAAGTACAATTAATTTTTTCATGATGTTTTTTATTTAATATGTTCATTATATTTCAATTTCCTTATGCTCATCATCCCAGTCACCTATGACCGGATCATAACCGCCTGATGTCTTGGGAGGGTCGATCTTGATAGTCTCTTCCAGAAGGAGCCAATGATGTAGTACGGCGTTGTCACTCCGGAACAGATCTGAAATATCGAAGGCGTGCCGGAAAACCTTGCCGTCAGTCCTGGTAAGGTCGAAAGTGACCTCCAAGTCATTGACTGAACCTCCGATGCGCCCGAAGGTGTTGAAGACCGCGCAGATGACAGGCGTGCCGTCGTCATCACTCTTCACCATCTTGAACCAGAGCGACGTCTCAGGGACATTGACGCGGGTGTCAGTGGCGATGAAATTCGAGCCGGCCATGCCGCGGAGCAGAGCCTGCGCTCCAGAGACATACTGAAGACTGTCAACCTTTATCTGCAGATACCAGGACTCCACCACAGAACGCGCCTCGGCATGTATGGTATAGAGGCCTGAATGATAGGGGATGTGCTCATCGGAATTCCTGGCGACAACCAGATGCTCCGGCTCCACACGGACCTCCGGGAC